>Ga0316217_10003889_pt1 | contig 16605 bp, 8 predicted proteins | sample 1anoAmetaG_FD_203633 | JGI IMG/M metagenome (GOLD analysis project Ga0316217, IMG submission 203633) | Freshwater microbial communities from Trout Bog Lake, Wisconsin, USA - 1anoA | ecosystem: Environmental > Aquatic > Freshwater > Lake > Hypolimnion/Profundal zone | place: USA: Wisconsin...
GCCTACTGCGAGGCCATGAGCCTGGGCGCCGACATCCGCGAAGTGGGCTGCATCGGCCTGTGCTCGGAAGAGCCGATCGTGGACATCCAGCTGCCCGGCCGGGCCCGGCTGTGCTTCGGCAACATCACCGAGGACAAGGTCGACCCGCTGCTGGACGGCTTCTTCAAGGGCGAGCCGGACTTCGGCCAGGCCCTCGGCCAGTTCCCCGCCGAAGGCCAGGAATCCTGGCAGGGCGTACGCCCGCTGGACCAGCATCCCTTCCTGAACCTGCAGAAGCGCTGGGTGCTGGCCAACTCGGGGCTGATCGACTTCACCTCGATCGACGAGTACATCGCCCGCGGCGGCTACTCGGCGGTGCACCGGGCCCTCACCGGCTCGACCCGCCAGGAGGTGGTGGACGAGATCCTGGCCAGCGGCCTGCGCGGCCGGGGCGGCGGCGGCTTCCCCACCGGCAAGAAGTGGCAGATGGCCCTGGCCGCCGCCGGCGAGCAGAAGTACATGATCTGCAACGCCGACGAGGGCGATCCGGGCGCGTTCATGGACCGCGCGGTCTGCGAGAGCGACCCGCACCGGCTGCTGGAAGGCATGATCACCGGCTGCTACGCCATCGGCGCCAGCAAGGCCTACATCTACATCCGCGCCGAATACCCGCTGGCCATCCAGAACCTCAAGATCGCCATGAACCAGGCCCACCAGTACGGCCTGCTGGGCGAGAACATCCTGGGCAGCGGCTTCAACCTGGACATCAAGCTGAAGATGGGCGCCGGCGCCTTCGTCTGCGGCGAGGAGACCGCGCTGATGCAGTCGATCGAGGGCAAGCGCGGCATGCCCCGGCCGCGGCCGCCCTATCCGATCCAGTCCGGCCTGTTCGGCATGCCGACCGTGATCAACAACGTGGAGACCTTCGCCAACGTGGCGGCCATCCTGCAGATGGGCGGCGCCACCTTCGCCGGCACCGGCACCGGGGGCAGCAAGGGCACCAAGGTGTTCGCCCTGTCCGGCATGGTCCGCCGCACCGGCCTGGTGGAAGTGCCCATGGGCACGAAGATCCGCGACGTGGTGTTCGCGGTGGGCGGCGGCATCCCCAACGGCAAGAAGTGCAAGGCGGTGCAGATCGGCGGGCCCTCCGGCGGCTGCATCCCCGAGCCGGCCCTGGACGTCACCTGCGACTACGAGGCCCTGAAGTCGTTCGGCGCCATCATGGGCTCGGGCGGCCTGGTAGTGCTGGACGAGAACACCTGCATGGTCGACCTGGCCAAGTTCTTCATGGAATTCATCCAGTCCGAGAGCTGCGGCAAGTGCATCCCCTGCCGGGAAGGCACCAAGCAGATGCTGCAGATCCTGCAGTCGATCACCCAGAAGCGCAGCTCGGAAGAGGGCCTCGACGCCCTCATGCGGGTGCGCGGGGTGATGGTGCTGAAGGAACTGGGCGAGGCGATCCAGAAGAGCAGCCTGTGCGGCCTGGGCCAGACCGCGCCGAACCCGGTGCTGTCCACCCTCAAGTGGTTCCGGGACGAGTACGAGGCCCACATCTACGAGCGCCGCTGCCCGGCCGGCACCTGCCGGGAACTGGTGGGCGCGCCCTGCCAGTCCGGCTGCCCCGTGGGCACCGAGGTCTGGAAGTACGTGGCCCACATCTCCCTGGGCGAATACGACGAGGCCTACCAGGCCATCCGCGGCGCCAACCCGTTCCCGTCGGTCTGCGCCCGGGTCTGCAACCATCCCTGCGAGGCGGCCTGCCGCTGCGGCACCACCGGCGGCGACCCGATCGCCATCCGCAACCTCAAGCGCTTCGTCGTCGACCGGGTGGATCCGGCCAGCTTCAAGCCCGGCGTCCGCCCGGCCAAGGCCAACGCGCCCAAGGTGGCGGTGGTCGGCGGCGGCCCGGCCGGCCTGTGCGCGGCCAACGCGCTGGCCCAGAAGGGCTACAAGGTCACCCTGTTCGAGCGCGAGAACAAGCTGGGCGGAATGCTGGTGGCGGGCATCCCGGCCTACCGGCTGCCGCGCAAGGTGCTCGACCAGGAAGTGCAGAACCTGCTCAACGAGAACATCACGGTGGAGTTCGGCAAGGCGCTCGGCCGCGACTTCACCCTGGGCGACCTGAGGGTGCATTTCCAGGCGGTCTACGTGGCCACCGGGGCGCACCGCAGCAAGCGCCTGGGCCTGCCCGGCGACGACGTCCGCGGGGTGCTGGCCGGCATCGAGTTCCTGAAGGCCTTCAACCTGCAGCACAAGGACCTGGCCCGCGGCCGGGTCGGGATCGTCGGCGGCGGCAACAGCGCCCTGGACGCGGCCCGGGTGGCCATCCGCCAGGAAGCGGTGACCGAGGTGACCATCTTCTACCGGCGCTCCCGCGGCGAGATGCCCGCCTACGCCGAGGAGATCGAGGCGGCGCTGGAGGAAGGCATCCGGCTGGAGGCCCTGGTGGCCCCGCTGGCGGTCCAGTCCGCGGACGGCCGGCTCACCGGCGTCACCTTCCAGCGCAACGAGCTGGGCGAGAAGGACGAGAGCGGCCGCGCGCGGCCGGTGCCGATCCCCGGCAGCGAGTTCACCGCCGAGCTGGACACCCTGGTGGTGGCCATCTCCGAGGAGCCCGAGGACGAGCTGCTGGACGGCCTCAAGCGCAAGAGCTGGGGCGGCCTGGTGATCAATCCGGAGTCCTACCAGTCCTCCCAGGACGGCGTGTTCGGCGGCGGCGACGTGGTCTCCGGCCCCAGCACGGTGATCGAGGCGGTGGCCGCCGGCAAGAACGCCGCGGTGATGATCGACCGCTTCCTCCAGGGCAAGCAGCTGCGGGTGCTGCCGACGGTGGCCCTGCCCACGGTCTACGTGCCGCCGTTCAGCACCGAGGAGGAGGAGGGGGAGGCGCCCGGACGGGCCCATCCGCCCCACCTGCCGGTGGCGGCCCGGAGCAAGAACTTCAGGGAAGTGGACCTCTGCTTCAGCGAGGACCATGCCCTGTGCGAAGCGCGTCGCTGCCTGCGCTGCGACATCGAATTCACCCAACCGGTCTAGACGAGGTCCGCGATGTCCACTCTTGAAGCCAATGGCCAGCAACTCGAAGTGAAGAAGGGGGACACCATCCTCCAGGCGCTCAAGCGCGGCGGCATCCACGTGCCGACCATCTGCCACATGGAGGGCCTGCTGCCCTCGGGCACCTGCCGGATGTGCGTGGTGGAGGTGGCCGGCATGAACGGGCTGATCCCGGCCTGCTCCTATCCCGCCGCCGAGGGCATGAAGGTCCAGACCAGCACCCCGACCATCCTCAAGACCCGCAAGGCGATCGTGGAGCTGCTGCTCAGCAACCACCCCGACGACTGCCTGTACTGCGCCCGCAACGGCAAGTGCGACCTGGCCAACCTGGCCAAGGAGCACGGCGTGCGCAACCGGGTCTACCGGGGCGCCCGCAAGCGCAAGGACAAGGACATCTCCAGCCCGGCCATCATCCGGGATCCGGAGAAGTGCATCCTCTGCGGCAAGTGCGTCCGGGTCTGCGAGGAGGTGCAGTCGGTCTCGGCGATCGACTTCATCAACCGCGGCTCGAAGGCGTTCGTCGGCACCGCGTTCGACGAGGGCATGAACGTGTCCTGCTGCATCAACTGCGGCCAGTGCATCCTGGTCTGCCCCACCGCCGCCCTCACCGAGCGCAACTACGTGGAGGAGGTGCTGCGGGTCCTGGCCGACCCGGGCAAGACCGTGGTGGTCCAGCACGCGCCGGCGGTCTCGGTCTCGATCGCCGAGGAGTTCGGGGCCAAGGCCGGCACCGACTTCGACGGCCAGATGGTGGCGGCCCTGCGCCGGGCCGGCTTCGACAAGGTGTTCGACACCTCGTTCACCGCCGACCTCACCATCATGGAGGAGGGCAGCGAGCTGCTCAAGCGGGTCACCGAAGGCGGGCCGCTGCCCATGTTCACCAGCTGCTCGCCGGGCTGGATCAAGTTCGTCGAGCAGTTCTATCCGGAATTCCTGCCCAACGTCTCCACCTGCAAGAGCCCCCAGCAGATGATGGGCGCGGTGATCAAGAGCTTCTGGGCCAAGCGCGAAGGCATCGAGCCGCGCGACATCGTCAGCGTCTCGATCATGCCCTGCACGGCCAAGAAGTTCGAGTGCAACCGGCCGGAGATGGGCCGGGACTACGTCTCCGACGTGGACTACGTGCTTACCACCCGGGAGCTGGCCGAGCTGTTCCGGATCATCGGGGTGGACCCGGCGACCCTGGAGCCCGAAGGCGCCGATTCGCCGTTCGGCGAGCGCTCCAGTGCCGGCAAGCTGTTCGGGGCGTCCGGCGGGGTGATGGAGGCGGCCCTGCGCAGCGCCTACTTCCTGCTCACCGGCGAGGAGATGAAGGACTACAGGATCCAGGACCTGCGCGGCATGAAGGGCTGCAAGGAGCTGCGGGTCCAGGCCGGCCCGGTGGAAGTCGGGGCGGCCGTGGTCTCCAGCCTGGGCCAGGCCCGCAAGCTGATGGACGAGATCAAGGCCGGCCGCAGCGACCTCCACTTCATCGAGGTCATGACCTGCCCCGGCGGCTGCATCAACGGCGGCGGCCAGCCCATCGGCGCCAACCAGGAGTCGGTCAAGGCCCGGATGGCGGCCCTCTACCAGATCGACCGCGAGGACCATCTGCGGGTGAGCCACAAGAACCCGCAGGTCCAGAGGCTCTACCAGGAATTCCTGGGCGCGCCGCTGGGCCACCTCAGTCACGAGCTGCTCCACACTCACTATCACCAGCGCGAAGTGCTGCAATAGGTCCGGGAGGCCATGGAAATGAGCGAACAGAAGAACATCCTGGTGGTCGATGACGACATCGACATGTTGGAGCAGGTGGCCATGATCCTGAAGGCCGAGGGCTACCGCGTGATCAAGGCCCAGGGCCAGAAGGAGGGCGAGGAGGCCCTGCTCACCGCCATTCCCGACCTGGCGGTGCTGGACCTGATGATGGAGAACATGGATTCGGGGTTCGTGCTCTGCCACCACGTCAAGCGGCTGTTCCCGGAGACCCCGGTGATCCTGCTGACCGCGGTCAAGGCGGCCACGGGCCTGGACTTCCATCCCCAGTCCAACGAGGCGGCCTCCTGGGTCAAGGCCGACGTGCTCATGGACAAGCCGGTGCGGCCCGAGCAGCTGCGGCAGGAAGTGAGGCGGCTGCTGAAAGCGTGACGGCGAGGCGAAGGCTGCTCCGGCCCGGCGCTCCGCGCCGGGCCGGAGGATTCCGGGGAAACGGACTATAATGGCCCGACCCCCGAACCCAATCCCATCCTGGAAAGTTCAACCGATGATGGACCCCGAACTCGATCCCGCCGGCGGGACGGACCAGCAGGAGGCTGGGCCGGCCGAGGGCGGCGCCGTGGAGGGGTTCGTCAAGACCGTGCCGAACCGCTGCCGGATCTGCTATACCTGCGTGCGCACCTGCCCGGCCAAGGCGATCCGGATCTCCAAGAGCCAGGCCGAGGTGGTGGCCTCCCGCTGCATCGCCTGCGGCAACTGCATCCAGGTCTGCAGCCAGAAGGCCAAGCGGATCGTCTCCACCCTCTACGACGTCGAGGCCCTGCTCAAGGGCGGCCAGCGGGTGGCGGTCTGCCTGGCCCCCAGCTTTCCGGTGGAATTCCAGGACGAGATGGACTTCCGGGTGCTGGTGGGGATGCTGCGCAAGCTGGGGTTCGCCCGGGTGGTGGAGGTGGCCTTCGGCGCCGACCTGGTGGCCGAGCGCTACCGCCAGCTCATGTGCGAGCGGCCCCGGGACCAGTTCATCGCCACCACCTGCCCGGCCATCGTCACCTTCGTCGAGCGCTACCAGCCCGAGCTGGTCCCCTACCTGTCGCCGATCGTCAGCCCCATGGTGGCCATCGCCCGGGCCCTGCGCGCCCAGGAGCCAGGGCTCAAGGTGGTGTTCGTCGGCCCCTGCGTGGCCAAGAAGGTGGAGGCCGCCAACCGGCACGACATCGAAGGCGGGCCGGACGTGGCGATCACCTTCCGGGAGCTGCGCTACCTGTTCCTGCGCTGGTCGATCAAGGCCGAGCGGGTGGTGCCCTCGGATTTCGATCCGCCGCACCCCTCCCTGGGCGCGCTGTTCCCCATGACCCGCGGGTTCCTCCAGGCCGCCGCCATCACCGAGGACCTGCTGGCCAACGAGGTGGTGGCCACCGACGGCATCAAGGGCTTCACCTCGGTGCTGGAGGAGTTCGCCAACGGCACCATGGAGGCCCGGCTGCTGGAGCTGCTGTCCTGCAAGGGCTGCATCGCCGGCCCGGGGCTGTCCAGCGAGGAGACCCTGTTCAAGCGCCGGGCCCGGGTCAGCCACTACGCCCGGTTCCGGGAGTCCCAGCTCGACCACGGGGAATGGCAGAAGGCGGTGGACAGCTTCGTCGGCCTGGACCTGAACCGGCGCTTCAGCCCCAGCGACCAGCGGCTGAAGCCGCTGGAGCCCCACGCGCTGAACGAGATCATGAAGCGCATGGGCAAGTACTCCGAGGCACACGAGCTGAACTGCGGCGCCTGCGGCTACCACACCTGCCGCGAGCACGCCCTGGCCATCGCCAAGGGCTACGCCGAAAGCGAGATGTGCCTGCCGTTCGTCATCGACACCAACCTCAGCACCATCCGCAAGCTGACCCACGCCAACGAGAAGCTGGCCAGCACCCAGGAGACGCTGATGCACTCCGAGCGGCTGGCGAGCATGGGCCAGCTGGCCGCCGGGGTGGCCCACGAGATCAACAACCCGCTGGGGGTGGTGCTCATGTACACCCACCTGCTGCTGGACGAGTGCGCCAAGGGCTCGCCGCTGCGGGGCGACCTGGAGATGATCGTGGAGCAGGCCAACCGCTGCAAGCGGATCGTCGCCGGCCTGCTGGATTTCGCCCGCCAGAACAAGGTGGCCTTCCAGCCCAACGACATCCGCGAGGTGATCAAGACCTCCCTGGCCAACCTGGCCGCCCGGCCCGGGATCACGGTGGAGGTGGAGCACCTGGAGGGCAGCCCCAAGATCGAGCTGGACCGGGACCAGATGATCCAGGTGTTCGTGAACCTGGCCGGCAACGCCATGGACGCCATGCCCGAGGGCGGCCTGCTGCGGATCGAGTCCCGGGCCGACGCCCGCTGGCTCACGGTGGACGTCAAGGACACCGGCACCGGCATCCCCAAGGAGAACCTCAACAAGCTGTTCGAGCCGTTCTTCACCACCAAGCTGATGGGCAAGGGGACCGGGCTCGGGCTGCCGGTGGTCTACGGGATCGTCAAGCTGCACCGGGGCGAGATCACCGTGCAGTCCAACCCGGATCCGCTGGCCGGGCCCCGGGGCTCCACGTTCCGGGTCAAGCTGCCGCGGGAAGCGCAATCGGCTGGGGAGGCCAAGGTCCCATGAAGGAGATCCTGCATCTGCTGGTGGTGGACGACGAGCTCGGCATGCGGCTGTCGGTGGAGCGCGCGCTGCGGAACTACACCACCTGGTTCGAGGACATCGAGGCCGAGGTGGCCTTCCGGATCGACACCCTGGAGACCGGCGAGGAGGCCCTGGACCTGATCGCCCGGGATCCGGTGGACATCCTGCTGCTGGACTACAAGCTGCCCGGGATCTCCGGGATGGACGTGCTGCAGACCCTGGCCGAGCGCAAGGCCGAGACCCTGGTGGTGATGATCACCGCCTACGCCAACCTGGAGACCGCGGTGGCGGCCACCAAGTCCGGGGCCTTCGACTTCCTGGCCAAGCCGTTCAATCCGGACGAGCTGAAGGCGGCCATCCACAAGACCAGCAAGCACCACATGGTCCAGCGGGCGGCCAAGAAGCTGGCGGAGGAGCGCCGGCAGATCCGGTTCGAGTTCCTGTCGGTGCTGGCCCACGAGCTGAAGTCGCCGCTGGCGGCGGTGGAAGGCAACCTGCGGATCCTCCAGGACCGCTCCATGGGCGACCGGATCGAGGACTACGACCACCTGGTGGCCCGCTCCATGCTGCGGCTGGAGGGCATGCGCAAGCTGATCATGGACCTGCTGGACCTGACCCGGATCGAGTCCGGGCAGAAGCAGCGGGTGCTCGAGCTGGTGGACGTGGCGGCGGTGGCGGCCCAGGTGCTGGAGGCCCACCAGTCGCTGGCGGCGGAGCGCAAGCTGACCGTCCGCTTCGCCCCCGCCGGGCCGCTGCCGCTGCACGCCGACGCCGGGGAACTGGAGATCATCTTCAACAACCTGGTCTCCAACGCCATCAAGTACAACGTCGACGGCGGCACGGTGACGGTGGAGCTGGGCCAGGACCCGGAGAGCGTCAGCATCGCCGTCTCCGACACCGGCATCGGCATGACCGGCGAGGAGATGGGCCGGCTGTTCGGCGAGTTCAGCCGGATCAAGAACGAGAAGACCCGCAACATCCTGGGCTCCGGCCTGGGGCTGTCGATCCTGCGCCGGCTCTCGGCGCTCTATGGCGGCACCGTCAAGGTGCAGAGCTCCCCCGGGGAGGGGAGCACGTTCACGGTGCTGCTGAAGAAGTGAGGCGACCGGGCGGTCCGGTTATCCTGGAGTCATGCCTCCAGTCCGCCCCACCCAGAACCCCGCGCGGGGCTACCTGCTCGCCTTCTGCTCGGCGGCCATCCTCTCCACCACCGCCCCGCTGATCCGCCACCTCGGCCTGCGCTACCACCTGCCCGCGCTGGTGCTGGCCTTCTGGCGCGACGTGTTCGTGGTGGCGACCCTGGCGGCGGTGTTCGGCTGCTGGCGGCGCGACCTGTTCCGGGTCGCCCGCGGACTGCTGCCGTTCCTCCTGGTGCACGGCCTGGTGCTCTCGCTGTTCAACATCATGTGGACCCTCTCGGTCACTCTCAACGGCGCCGCCGTGGCCACGGTGCTGGCCTACTGCTCGGGGGCCTTCACGGTCTTCCTGGCCCGCTGGCTGCTCAAGGAGGCGCTGACGCCGGCCAAGCTGGTGGCCACCGCCATGAGCCTGGGCGGGTGCCTCCTGGTCTCCGGGGCGATCCACCCCGCCGCCTGGCGGGTGAACCTGGTGGGCATCCTGGCCGGGGCGCTGTCCGGCTTGACCTACGCCGGCTACAGCCTGATGGGCCGTTCGGCCTCGCACCGGGGCAGCGACCCCTGGACCACGCTGCTGTACATCTTCGGGTTCGCCTCGGGCTTCCTGTTCCTGTTCAACCTGACGCCCGGGTGGCTCCCCGGTTCCGCCCGGGGGCTGGGGGATTTCCTCTGGCTGGGACGGTCGCTGACCGGCTGGGGCATCCTCTTCCTCCTGGCCGCAGGGCCGACGGTGGCCGGGTTCGGGCTGTACCTGGTCAGCCTGGTGCATCTGCCCTCCAGCGTCGCCAACCTGGTGGTGAGCCTGGAGCCGGCCTTCACCGCGGTGATCGCCTTCGTGTTCCTGGCCGAGCGGCTGGGGCCGCTGCAGCTCGCCGGCAGCCTGCTGATCCTGGGCGGCGTGGCGGTGCTGAGGATCAGCGAGGCCTGGCGGCCGGCGGAGAGCCTTCCGGATGGGCACTGCGGCACCCCGGTAGCGGGGGCGTCCGGCAAACCGTGAGGTGGCCGCAAACGGGCTCGGCTTGCCTTCACTGGTATAATTTCCCGTTCCTCACAATCCATTCCGGAAGCGTCCCGGCAATCCTGGCAAGGGCTCGAAACCATACCCCCCGGCGCCCTTGAAGGGGGACCTCCCGGCGGCATGCCCGGGGCGGGTTCTCAGGTTCACGACCCGGAGCGGGCTGCTGCCGCAACCGCCGGGCTCGGCCAGGAGGTGCAAGATGAACCGTCTCTCCCTGTTCTGTGCCCTGGCCTTGGCCGCGTCCCTGCTCGGGATCTCGCTTGCCTGCGGCGGCGGCGGTTCCCGTTCGACCGCGGTCTCCTATACCATCGCCGCCGCGGCCGGCGCCAACGGCGCCGTCAGCCCCGCCGGGACCACCACCGTGGCCGCGGGTGCCGACCAGACCTACGCCATCACTCCGGATCCACCCTACCTGGTCGACAAGGTCCTCATCGACGGCACCACCGACGCGGGTCCGGTCACCTCCTACACCTTCGCCAAGGTCCAGGCCAACCACACCCTCAGCGCCAGCTTCGTGGCCGCGCCGGTGACCTACGCCATCACGGTGACCCAGACCGCGAACGGCACCATCGCGCCCGCCAGCACCCGGGTCGCCAGCGGCGCCGACCTGACCTTCAGCTTCACCCCGGCCGCCGGCTACGCGCTCGCCACGATCCTGGTGGACGGCGCCGCCCAGGCCAGCGTGGCCAGCACCTACGGCTTCCGGCAGGTGCGGGCGGACCACAGCCTGAGCGCCACCTTCCTCCCCAGTTCCACCTCCTCGATGCTGGCCGCCTACGGTGTCACCCCGGTCACCACGGCTCCGGTCGACCCGGCCACCGGGTCGGCCGTGGACCCGCGCTTCAACCCCCTGGGCGGGGTGGTCACCAAACTGGACCGCAGGCAGGGCATCTACCTCACCGGCCTGAACGTCCCGACCTCCCAGAACGGGACCGGGGTGGCCGCGCTCTGGCCGGACCTGATGGGTTCGGGCTCGGTGGCCTGGGGCAGCTACCTGACCGCCGTTCCGGGCGGCCTGACCCCGGCCTGGCTGGCTTCGCCCCACGCCACCGCCGCGGGCGATCTGGATGGCAGCGGCAAGGATTCCATCGTCACGGTCTACTACAACTACAACGGCAGTCCGGGCAATCCGCCGATCAACCGTGGGAGCACCCCTGGCACCGGCACCTTGAACCTGCTCATCACCTCGCCCAGCGGCCTGTCCGGCACGGTCATCGGCCCCCAGACGATCACCTCCCAGCAGGAATTCTTCGTCGACGCCAGCGCCGCGGATGCGCAGCTCAACGACTACACCGATGTCAACGGCCAGGTCCAGGTCGCCCTGGGCGACCTCGACGGGGACGGCCAGCTGGAGATCGCCGTGGCGGTCGACAGCACCTTCATGATCCTCAAGAAGAACGCGACGACCGGCAGCTACGGGGTCCTGGCCGGTTTCCCGGTCAACTACCGGAGTACCGGCGGCGCCATCTCCTACAGCGGCTGGTGGACCTGCCGGGTGGCGGCCGGCGACATCAACGGCGATGGCCAGGACGAGTTCGTGGTGGTCGCCAGCACCATGGGCCAGACCTCGACCGTCCTCCCCTACCATGTCTACGGCTGCCTGGCCGGCACTTCGAGCTGCGCCGAGCTCGCTTCGGGCCCGGTCGTCGACAAGGCCGGCAATCCCATCTACAGCGGCAACGTTGCCATCGGCGACCTGAAGGGCGACGGCGGCCGGGAGGTGATCTTCTCGGGCGCCAGCAGCCTGGCCGGGGGGGCCTTCGCCCGGGGCAACGTCATCATGGGCACCTGGCAGGGCTTCGGCGACGGCACCGGCACCCTGACCATGCCTGGCGGGAGCTGCACCGCCAGCGTCGCCCTGAACTCCGCGGTCCGCTTCATCAATCCCACCTTCTGCCTGCGCCAGGGCGCGGCCTACGCCGGGGCCGCCGGCCTCGCCCCGCAGGCCCTGCTGGCGCTGAACCAGATCTGGGTCTGGCGCGGGTCCCCCTCGCCCTCGCTGGTCGCCATCAACCAGATGGATGCCATGTACCAGCAGGGGGAAGGCTACCAGATCATGGCCGCCGGCAACGTCCTGGGCGCCAGCGACGGCAGCGACCAGATCGTGGCCGCCTATTACGCTTCCTCACAGGTCAACAGCATCTACGTCTACCAGATCAATTACGGGTCCGGAACGCTCCCGTACATGCTGTGCCCCGCTTCCGCCCAGCTGTCCACCTGGGGCGGCATGCCGTCGGGACGTGAGAGCCAGGAGATGTTCAAGTCGCTTTGCCTGCCCGACTGGAGCGGCCTCAGTACGGAAGTGACCTTCACCGGGCGCAGCGCGAACGTCGTCTATTCGCCACCCCGGATCGCCGCCGTGCTCGCCTCCCCGCCCTATTACGGGGGGCTCGGCGATCCTGCCTACCTCTCCAGCCTCGCCGGCTGCAGCACCTCCTGGGGCACCAGCAGGGGCACTTCGATCACCCAGACCCACTCCTTCGAGTTCTCCGCGAAGCAGACGGTCGGCTTCAAATATTCCTTCGAACTCGCCCAGACCGAACTTGAGCTGAAGGCCTCGGTCCAGGCCTCCCTCTCCCTTTCCGCCAGCCAGATGAGTTCCCAGTCGGTGAGCCAGACCTACTCCCAGTTCGCCGGAGCGGACTATGTGCTCTACACCGTCGTCCCCTACGATGTCTACACCCACGAACAGGCGGGAGTCCCGGACCACGGCATGACCATCAACGTTCCCCGCCAGCCGCAGATGATGATGCTGGAGGTGGGCGCCTACAACGGCCTGGCCAACCAGCCGAACCCGGTGGACACCACCCTGCTGGCCCATACCCTGGGGGTTCCGGCCAGCTACCCCACCTACGCCGCCATGCGCACGCTGCTGGCCAACGCCGGCCAGGGCCCCGGCATCCTGTGGGATCCATCCGGAGTCCAGGTGTTCGCCGGCGCCAGCGGCTACTCCACGTCGAGCGTCACCCAATCGGCCGCGAACGCCCAGACCCACGGCTCCGGCCTGACCCTCTCCCTCGAATGGCAGGAGACTGCGGGCGGAGTGCTGTTCGGCCGGGAATACGACTTCACCGGCCAAGTGGAGGCCACGCTCGAAACCGATACCGGGACCTTCATTTCGGGTTCCTCTCCGTACCTTCCGGCGGGCGTTCCGGCCACGTACGCTCCCTTCTATTTCGGGATCGCGGCCTACCCGGTTGGCCTCGGCAATCAGAGCACCCCCTTCACCTTGGTGAATTATTGGTACTCTCCCCAGGCGCCCAGCAACTGAAGCAAGCCGATGCCACATCAGCCGGCCGCGCCGCTGCCGGCGGTCCGCAGGGCCGCATCCAGGACTCCTGGAAGCCGTGGCCGGAGCCGCCGCTTGCCACCGCCGGCCGGGAACCTGGCCCGCGCTCCCGGCACCCCTGAGGGTGAGTTTCTGAATTTATTGTTAATAAATTCATAGTCCCCTGCACCCGAGGCGCCCTTGAGTCCTTTGTTCCATCGCCTGCTTCCCGGTCTCCGGTGGACGGTCTGCCTGCTCCTGTGCGCGACCGCGGTGACCAGTCCCGCCGATCCGGGCCAGGCCCCGGCGGAGGGCCCGGTGCTCCGCTCCCGGCTGAGCGCCAGCAGCTACACCCTGCTGCCCGGCCAGTGCCAGAGCTTCCTGGTGGCGGTCGAGGGTTCCGGCCCGGTCCGGCCCCAGGTCCGCTGGAGCTTGACCGGCGGCGGCGCGCTGGACCGGTGCGAGGGCGAGGCGGTGGAATACCGGGCGCCCCGCGCGGGCGGCTGCACGGCGGTGCTCGCCGCCAGCCTGGCCGGGGCGGCGGCTCCGACGGTCAGCTTCGCCATCAGCGTCCCGGCGGATCCCGAGCCGGCGCCGGAGCTGCCCCCGGCGGTGGACCTGCTGCCGCTGCTGGCGCTCGATCCGGCGGAGCGGGACCAGGGCGCCTGCAACAACTGCTACGCCTGGGCGGTCACCGCCGCCCTGGAGATGGAGCTGAACGTCCGCTACGGCATCCGGGACCGGCTGTCCATCCAGTACTTCCATTCCATCTACCGGCCGCTGAGCCGGACCGATCCGGCCGACCCCTGCGGCGCCAACCCGGCGTCCCTGGTCACCGATCTCTACCGGGCCGACGGCAAGCTGGTGCCCTGGAGCAACCCGCACGCGGAGTACCGGGCCGGCGGCTACCCGCGCGTGCCGGCCGCCGGCGGGGAAACCATCGGCCTGCTGCCGCACTACCGGATCGAACAGCTGAGCCTGCACCAGATCGCCACCCATCTGTGGTCCGACGCGGAGATCATCGCCGAACTCAAGACCCGGCTGCACCAGCGCAAGGCCATCATCTTCAAGCTGGGCGGCCACTACGCGGTGATCGTCGGCTACGATGCCCGGGACCCCCAGCCGGCCAACCACGCCTGGGTGGTCCTGGACAGCCTGGGGACCTCGGCCAGCCGGCCCGGGGCGACCTACCGGCTGGCCATGGACCGGATCGACTACAACCACCAGGACGGGCCGGGCCGGTTCAGCTACACCTTCGAGTACATCGACCCGCTGCTCCTGCGGCTGCAGCCCGAGGGCCCGCCCGCGAGCACCATCACCGCCGAGCGGACCGAGCTGGAGGAAGGCGAGCCCCTGAAGCTGGTCGCTTCGGTGGGCGGCCGGCCTCCGGTCCGCTACCAGTGGCTGAAGGACGGCCAGCCGCTGGCCGGCCAGACCGGTTCCATCCTCCGGCTGCCGGCGGTCACCCCGGCCGACGGCGGCGCCTATGCGGTCCAGGCCAGCAACGGCACCGGGAGCGCGGCCAGCGAGAGCCTGCGGGTGGTGGTCCGGGCCGCCGGCCAACCGGCCAACCTGACCCTGGACCCGCCGGCGGCGACCCTGGGGGCGGGCGGCAGCCGGCGCTTCACGGCCAGGCTCACCGGGCTGGGCGACGGCCGGGTCCGCTGGAGTCTGGGCGGGGCGGGGGAACTGGACGATCCCGAGGCCAATCCGGTCACCTTCCGGGCCGGGCGAGCCGCCGGAACCCCGGTCCTCACCGCCCGCGCCCAGGTCGACCCGGCCCTCGCGGCCAGCGCCGCCATCACCATCAAGACCCTGGATTTCAACGGCGACGGCAGCGCCGACGTGCTCGACCTGGCCCTGCTGGCCGGCGCCTACGATGCCTTCCGCGGCGACCCGCACTACCTCGAGGCGGCCGACTTGAACGGGGACGGCCGGGTCGGGCCGGAGGACGCCGAGGCCTTCCTCGCCCTGCTGGAGCTCCGGCCATGATCCTCCGTCCCGCGGCTCCGCTGTTCCTCCTCGGCCTCCTGGCCGCCTGCGGCGGCGCGTCCCAGCCGCCGGTGGCGCCCGCTCCGGCCGCCCAGGCCAGGCCCGCCGGGCCGGTCCTGGGCTACCAGAATCCGCCCGCCACCGGCTTCCGGCTGGAGGTGGACCCCGCCAGCAACCACACCCGCCGGCTGGTGCTGCACCTGAAGGGTCCCGGCGGACTCACCGCCCGCGGGGTGGCCTGCTTCCTGCAGGTGGATCCCGCCCGGTTGGCCTGGTGCCCACCGGCGGCCGGCGCCGGCCTGGTCCGGAACGGCGGCACCTGGGGCCTGGCCTCGGCCCAGTCCGCCCTGATCGGCGCCAAGGCCGCCCAGGGGCTGCTGCAGCTGGGGGTCTTCCAGCGCGAGGCGCAGCCGATCAAGCTGGGCAGCGCCCCCCTGGCCAGCATCGCCCTGGAGGCCCTGCCGGAGGCCGCCCAGGGGCCGGTCGAATGGAACCTGCCGGGGGACCGGCAGCCGGTCTACCTGGACGGCGAACGCCAGCTCCAGCCCCTGACCTTGGCGCTGGGGACCCTCACGGTGGAGTGAGGCGAATAAGAAATAAATTAATTATGAATCCAGTGGGGCTTCCGGAGCATCTGTAAGGTATCTGCCCAACGGAGAACCCCGATGACGTTCGCCCATCCAACGTTGCCCCAGGCCCTGCGGCCGCGCCCGGTCCCCGCGGCGGCGGCCCTGCTCCCGCTCAGCCTGCTGCTGGCCTGCGGCGGCGGTGGCGGCGGCACCCCCGAGGCGGCGCGGCCCGTGCCGGCCCTGACCGTGGCGGTGCCCCAGGTCACTGCGGTGGAGCCCGCGGCCGCCGCCCCCGGGACCGAGGTCACGCTGGCCGGCCGGAACCTCGCCGGGGTGACCCAGGTGACGCTGGCCGGCGCCGGCGGCGAAGTCCAGGCCACGGTGCTGGCCAGCACCATGGACACCGTGCGGATCCGCATCCCGGACATGGCCGCCGGGGCGGCCACCATCGCGGTGGCGACCGGGGCCGGGGCCGCGCCCGGCCGGGTCCCGTTCCGGATCACCGAGGCGGCGCCGGCGCCCGACCCGGCGTCCAATCCCGCGGCCGCGACGGCGGAGACCCCCCGGCCGGTGGTGAGCGAGGCGGAGCGGGAAGCCCGGCGGCAGGCGCGGGTGGCCGCGGGCAGCGAGGCCGGCGCCCGGGCCGGCCACCTGGCCGCCCTGGCCCGCCTGGATGCCAACCTGGGCCGCGATCACCAGTTCACCGGCCGCCTGACCGGCACCACCTTCCGATTGACCGATGAGTATCACATGGCCCGGAACGTGCTGGACGCCTACGCCAGCCGGCCGTGCCCGGCCGGGTCGTACCGGGTGAATGTCAGCTACCTGTATGCCGATCCCTACCTGGCGACCCACAACATCGACATCGACCAGCTGGTGCCCGAGTCGGTCACCGGCCCGGAATGGGCCGGGTTCCAGGAAGTGCTCCGGGCCAACTGCCAGGGCCTGGATCCGGGGGACCTGAGCTACCCGTTCAGCAAGATCGAGCTGGCCCCGGCCGAGGTGCAGGCGGTCCTGCACAAGCGGATCAAGCGGCTGTTCCTCGAAGCCCAGCGCAAGACGGCCCGTGGCGAGCGGCCGGTGCAGGCCATCTTCGCCAGCGGCAGCACCACCCCCTTCCAGGAACTGGCCTTCGACCTCACCCAGCAGCGCGGCCGCTGCGTCGACGGGCTGCAGGAGGGCCTGGCGGAGATGGAGGAGCGGGTCTTCGGCGAGGGCGAGGGCGGCGCCATCCTCCACCTGGG
>Ga0316217_10003890_pt1 | contig 16603 bp, 15 predicted proteins | sample 1anoAmetaG_FD_203633 | JGI IMG/M metagenome (GOLD analysis project Ga0316217, IMG submission 203633) | Freshwater microbial communities from Trout Bog Lake, Wisconsin, USA - 1anoA | ecosystem: Environmental > Aquatic > Freshwater > Lake > Hypolimnion/Profundal zone | place: USA: Wisconsin...
GAGAGCTCCACCATGCTGCCCTTCCATCGTGTCCGAGCCGTCGCCGTCTGCCTCTGCGTCTGCGGACTGCTGGGTCTGTTGGCCGCCCTGCCCGTGGGCGCGGCCGTGGCCGTGGCCCCGCCCGGGCCCGCGCCGGCGGTCGCCGACCTGGTGTTCGTCGACGGTGCCGTGTACACGCTGGATGCGGCACGCCGGTGGGCCAGCGCGGTCGCCGTCCACGACGGCAAGATCGTCTACGTAGGCAACGACGCCGGCGCCCGGGCGTTCGTCGGGCCGCGCACCCGGGTGGTGGACCTGCATGGCAAGATGCTGCTGCCCGCCTTCCAGGACTCGCACGCGCACCCCTCGTTGGTGCCGAACCCCGCCAGCCAGCTCGACCTGGAGGGACTGCAGGATCGCGGCGCACTCTTCGCACGCATCCGGGCGTACGCCGTCGCCCATCCGCAGCGCGCCTGGCTGCTCGGCCGCGGTTGGGATGAAGCGGCGTTCCTCCCCAGTGGGCGCCCGACGCGGCAGATGCTCGACGCGATCGTGCCCGACCGACCGGTATTCCTCATCAACAACTCCAGCCATCAGGCATGGGCGAACTCGGCCGCGCTCGAGGCGGCAGGCATCACTCGCGACACGCCGGACCCCGTCAACGGCGTCGTGGTGCGCGACGCGGCCGGCGAGCCGACCGGCAGCCTGCAGGAGATGGCGATGTCGCTGGTGGAACGCGCGGTGCCGCCTGCCGCGCTGGAGGAGCGCGCCGCGGACTTGCTGGCCGCGTTGCGGCAGATGAACGCGCAGGGCATCACTGCCACCGTCGAGGCCGCGGCGGAACCCGCCACGATAGAGGCCTACGAGTTGCTGCAGCACAGCGGCCGGCTCACGACCCGCACGCGTCTGTGCCAGCTGTTCGACCCCGCGCGGACGGACGATGAATCCCAGGTACGGCAGTTCGTGGCCGTGCGCGCCCGCGTGGCCGGCCCGGACCTCGATGCGAACTGCGTGAAGATCCTGCTGGACGGTGGCTACGGGTCGCGGTCGGTGGCGCTGCTGCAGCCGTACGCCATCCCGGGCCTGGGTTCTGGCAAGCTGTTCGTGGACCCGGCGCGGATGACCGCGCTGGTCGTGCGACTGGATGCGCTGGGCTTCCAGGTGCACGTCCACGCGATCGGCGATCGCTCGGTACGCACGGCGTTGGACGCCGTGGCGGCCGCTCGAAAGGCCAATGGTGGCGGCGGGCCGACCCACACGCTCGCGCACCTGTCGCTGGTCGACCCGACGGACGTGCCGCGCTTCCGGCAATTGAACGTGATGCCCAACATGACGCCGCTGTGGAGCCGGCCGGACCCCTGGCAGACCGTGTTCGCGGTGGAGATGTTCGGTGCGCAGCGCGCCGGTGAATCCTATCGCACGCGCACCTTCGCGGAGAGCGGCGCGCTGCTGGTGTGGGGGTCCGACTGGCCGGTGACCGGGGTGGCCACGCTGGACGGCATCGAGACCGCGGTGACGCACCGCCACCCGGGCGGTCGCGACGCCGAGGGCAGGGAAGACCGTCCCTGGAACCCGGACCAGCGGCTTTCGCTGCCGCAGACGCTGGCGGCCTACACGACTGCCGGCGCCGCGCTGTTCGGCGAATCCGCCCGTCGCGGCTCCATCGAGCCGGGCAAGGACGCGGACCTGGTGGTGCTCGGGCGGAACCTGTTCGAGACGCCGCCGGGGGAGATCCACGGCGTGCCGGTGGAGTTGACGCTGAGACGGGGCCGCCTGCTGTTCCCGGCCGGTTGGAGCGACGACAACACCCCTGGGCCGTGACTCGCGACGGATGGGCGCGCCCCGGCCGGAACCGGAAGGCGCCCGCCGCGGCACGCCCAGGGCGCTCGAATCGCCGCTCCGGGTCGCCGGGATCCATGCCGCGCTCGCCCCCGGCGTCCCCTTCCACACCTGCTGACGGGTCCGGCACGCACTCTACGAAATGATGGCGCGCACTGCCGTTCCATGGCTAAGTTGTCGCTGATGGCGACCGGCACGCGCCGCATCGGCTCGACCCTCCGCGCCTTCACTGCTGCAGTGGCCTGGACACGAGATGACGACATTCAATCCGCACACGACGATGATCGACCGGCAGCGCCTGGCGGCCTTGCGGGCCGACGAGGACCGGGCGTTCCTCGCACGCACGCCCCGCTCACGCGCAATGCAGCAGCGGGCCTCTGCCCACATGCCGCTCGGCGTTCCGATGCCCTGGATGGCCGGCCTGTGGCGCACTCCGCCCACGTACATCGAGTCGGGAGCGGGGGCGCACTTCACCGACGTCGACGGCAATCGCTACCTGGATTTCAATCTCTGCGACCTGAGCATGACCGTCGGGTACGGAAACGAGGTGGTCGCGCGGGCCGCCGACCGCCAAGCGCGGCTCGGCACGCACTTCCTGGCTCCCACCGAGGACGCCGTCGTCGTGAGCGAAATGCTCGCCGAACGCATGGGACTGCCGTTCTGGCAGTACACGCTGTCGGCATCCGACTCCAATACGGAGGTGATCCGCATCGCACGCTGCATGACCCGGCGGCCGCGGATCGTGATCTTCGGCGGGCACTACCACGGCCACATCGAGGAAACACTGGTTCGCGACGAGGGCGGGCGCAGCGTCCCGGACACATCGGGACTCTCGCCCGGCTCGGCGGCCCACACCACGATCCTGCCGTTCAACGACCTTGACGCGCTGGAACGCACATTGGCGGTCGGGGACGTCGCACTGGTGCTCACGGAGCCCGTCATGACGAACTGCAACCTGATCCTGCCCGACCCGGGGTTCCACGCGGGCATGCGCGACCTCACCCGTCGCTTCGGCACGCTGCTGTGCATCGACGAGGCACACACCTTCCAATTCGCGTACGGCGGCTTGAGTCGCGACTGGAAACTGAGTCCGGACTTCATCGTCGCCGGCAAGGGTCTCGGGAGCGGCATGGCGTTCGCGATGTACGGGATGAGCGAAGCCGTCGCACGATGCGTCGCCGATCACGTGGACGTGGACATCGGGCCACGCGGCCTCGCACTGGGCGGCACGACGTACGGCAGCGCGTTCGCCCTGGCGATCGCCAGGGCCATGCTGCAGGACGTGATGACGGAGAGTGCCTACGAACGCATCAGGGCGCTCGGCGAGCGACTGGCGGACGGTCTGGATCGGCTCTTCCGCGAGCGCGCACTGCCGTGGCGGGCGTTCCGATGCGGCCCCCGCTCCGGATACTGTCTTTCGCCGTCACTCCCCAGGACGGGTGCGGAGGGCTACCAGTCGCTCGACTACGAACTCATCGATGCGCGGCGGGTATTCATGGCCAACCGCGGCATCTGGGACGCGGTCGCGGCTGCGGGGCCGCAGACGTCGATCGCGCATTCGGAGTCCCACATCGACACCTACCTGGACGCGGCTGGAGAGTTTCTGGACCTGGTGCTCTGACGACGCAGACGGGTCGGTCGCCATCCAGCCGCTGCCGCTGCCCGCTGCGTTGCCCTCGAACGCCTGCGGCGCTGGCAGTTGTGACGCCTTTGGCGCCCACGCGACCGGGACTGGGGCGGATACCTGGCGGTCCGGCCCTCGCCGCTCGTACTGCCATGGCGTCATCGATAAGTTCCCAGACATGGGTGGAAGCCCTTCGATACATCGATGACAACATGTCGCATCCGTCAGGACCGCCCGGTGCGCGCACCGGATGTCGCCGTCACGCCCAGCCTCCCCTGCGCTGCCCCTACCCCGCCCCGCGGACGCGATGCGACATCGCCCAGGAGAGCGCACCACCGCCGGTGGCGCCGCGCACTTGGCAGGACTACCTTGTCCGCATTGCAGTCCGGGAGGGCATGGGATGTCCCCTTCGATCCGTCGCCGTGAATGGCACTCAACGGCAGCGACGCCGTGGTGGCTGGCACCTCTCGCGTGCATCGCGTTCGCGACCTGCGCCACGGCTGCCGCCGGCCCACCGCAACCGCTCGCGGACTGGACGCCGATTCCTGTCGCCGCCGTCGATGCGCGCCTGCGCCAGTGCGAGAACCTCGCCGACGCCGTATGGCTCCTCGACGGCCAAGGCGATCAGGTGCGCGCGACCGCCGTCGGGCTCGTTGACTACTACGAATCGCGCACCGACCCAGCCTCCGCGAGGGAGTTCTCCGTCGGCCGGTATGCCGATTTCCCGCGTACCTCCATCGCGGTGGCGGACGGAACGCTGGTGGGCTACAACCGCGGCGAATGGGGTGGCGCGGTGTGGTGGTTCTCGGCGGACCGGACGACGCATCGTGCCGTCTCCGACGATCAGGTACAGGCGTTCTTTGCGCGCGCCGGGATCACCTACGCGCTGGAAGGCCTCGACCACCTCGGACTGCGCCGCGGAGCGCTGGTGCGTTTCGGACGGTCCGCAACCGGTGGGTGGACCTCGACCCGCGTGGTGGCGCTGCCGGGCCAACCCGGTCCGTTCGCATGGCGCGGCCCGGACTCCCTCTGGCTCGTCGCCGGCGACAGCCTGATCGAGGTGACGCTCGACGGCCGCGTGCGAACGCTTGCCAGCGACCCGGCTGGCTTCGGGCGCGCCTCGTCGCTGGTGGTGCATCACGACGGCGCCGTCTACATCGGGGCCGGCCGCGTCGTCATCCGACTGACGCCGCACGGGGCGACGTTCGACGAAGACTGGTTGATGCGGCCGGATGAGCTCGCGGCGTGTCGGAGCGGCCGGACGGCAGCGCGCTGAGCAGCGGGACAATTGGCGGCGCGCCTCCTCGGACGCCGCTTAGGCCGGACCCCTCACGTTGAGGCGGCTGCACGCGGGTGCTACCGTCGGGCACGGGAACGGATCCCGCCGGACTGTATCGGGCGGCGTCCGGACGTAGGCTGGAGGGAGCATGGCGATGTTGGAACGATACGCCCTGATATGCCTTTGCTGCCTGGCGTGTCCGCCGGCAGCCATCGCCGACGACGTCGCGGCCGGCTTGTGGGAACTGTCGCTGACCGCCAGCGTGACGGCCGATCCAGGCTTTGCGCCAGGACCGGTCGTCATCAATCAATGCGTTACGAACGCCGATGCCCGCAATCCAGCCAGGGTGCTAGCACCGATCGCCTCCAGCGGCGCCGGCGACTGCCACTACACCCAGACGAGCTACACCGGCGGCACGTTCCGCTTCCAGATGCTTTGTGCCGGGCCCTTGCACCTGCATACGAGCGGCGAGGTGTCCTTTTCCTCGACCTCGCTGAGCGGCAGCGTCACCACGTCCAGTACGATCGACGGCAACCAGGTCGAACTGAAGAGTGCCCTGTCGGGCCGGCGGCTCGGCGACTGCTGACGGAACGCCGCGCTCGTCCGCCTGCCGTCGAAGGCGTGACCCGACGTCGAGTTCAGGACCACGGCAGGCGCGGCCCGACGGGAGAACGGGGACATGGGCGAATAGACGCACCGCCCCTGAATCGGAAAGCATCGTGTATGCCTGCGCCTGGCAACCGCTTTGGCCTCGATCTTCGCAGCCACCGCGTCCATGATCCGGCGTACGGGTCGCGGTCTCCCCGGATCGCGTTGGCATCGCACCGGCAGGAGGACGGATCCGCGGGACCTCGACGGCCCGGCATTCTTGCCAATCCGCATCGCCAATCGGCCTATGCTTCGGTAGGGGCCCGGGGCGATCATGCCCGGCCAAGGGGTCGGAGAAAGGGACGATCGCGGTGAACAGTTTCATGTCGGCATTCGATTGGCTGCCGCCGGACGGATTCAAGATCCTGCTGGTGCTGTTCCTGTCTTTCCTCGTCGGACTGGAGCGCGAAGAGCAGTTCGCACGCGAGAGCTACCGGGGCTTCGGTGGCGTCAGGACCTTCCCTCTGATCGGCCTGATCGGCTATGCCATGGCCTTCCTTGCCGGCAGCCAGATCTGGGCGGTGGCGATCGGCTTCATGGCGATCTGCGGCCTGCTTTCGCTTTCGTACTGGCACAAGCTGGCCACTTCGTCAGCCTCCGGCGTCACGAGCGAAGTCTCGGCGCTGACGACGTACCTCATCGGCGCGCTGGTCTCGCACGACCAGTTCTGGATCGCCACGACGCTCAGCGTGGCCAGCATCATCCTGCTGGAACTGAAGACCGCGCTCGAGGGCATCGCGAAGCACGCAGCGCCGGACGACATCCTGACCTTCACCAAGTTCCTGCTGCTCGCGGCGGTCATCCTCCCGATCGTGCCGAACCAGGACATCACGCCGTTCGCCATCAACCCCTTCAAGACGTGGCTGGTCGTCGTCGCCGTCAGTGGCATCTCCTACGGCAGCTACGTCGTGCTGAAGATCGCCAAGGCACGTGGTGGCCTGCTGCTGACGGCGGTGCTCGGCGGCGCCTATTCGTCGACGATGACGACGGTCGTCCTCTCCAAGCGGGCGACGCACGACGCCCGCGCCCACACGGTCTCCGGCGCGATCCTGATGGCCTCGGGCATGATGTACCTGCGCCTGGCGGTGCTGCTCGCCCTGTTCAACCGCGCGCTGATGCTGAGGCTGGCGCCAAGCTTTCTTGCGCTGGCGTTGATTGCGGGCGCTAGCGGGTGGCTGTGGGCGCGACGGGACGGCGCTGACGGCGAAGCCGAACCGGTCGAACACCAGCCCTCCAATCCACTGGAGATCCGGGCCGCGCTGATGTTCGCCGTATTCTTCGTCGCGATGCTGATCGCCGGACACCTGGCGGGCCTGTACCTCGGCAGGCTGGGCATCTTCATCCTCGCCACGATCATGGGCGTGACGGATGTCGACCCGTTCATCATGAGCATGACCCAGGCGCCACCCGCATCCACCGCCGCAGGATACGCGGCGTCGGCCATCCTGATCGCCGCGGCGAGCAATAACGTCGTCAAGGGGATCTATGCCTTTGCACTGGCGCCGCGCAGCACGGGCACAAAGGCCCTGCTGTTGCTGCTAGGACTGGCTGCAGCGGGCCTGGTGCCACTCGCCCTTTGAGGCGGAGTGGCCGGACATCAGTGGAGGTTGCGCCAGGATCCGGCGTTGACCACGTGCTCGAAGCCCTTTTGACGGAGGATTCGCAGGGCAACGGCGCTCCGCGTTCCGGACGCGCAGCACACCACGACGGGTCGGCCCGGATCGAGGGTCTCGATCCCGTCGCCGAAGCCATCGAGCGGGATATTGCGACTTCCCTCGAAATGGCCCCTTGCATACTCCGCGGGCGACCGGACGTCGACGAGTTGCGCTCCGCCGGCACGCAGCGCCGGCAGGCGCCGCCGCACGAGCAGCGCGGCGATGAACTTCCAGCCGACGAACGCGACGACGGCGGCCGGAATCAGGAATTGAGTCGGCGCATTCCCCATGGCGTCACGACGCCCTGCGTGCGACGACGTGCACGACGGCACTCGGGCCGCGATGGCCCGCGCCCTCGTGGACGACCCGTTCCTTCTCCAGCGCGTGCAGGAATTGGAGGCCCGCAAGTTCGCGCGTCAGCTGCGCGAGCGTCGGCATCAGGTCCGGCAACGTCGGACCACCGGTCCTGTGCCGCAACTGCTCTGGCGTATAGGCCTCGAGGATGAACACGCCGCCCGGTCGGAGCCCCTCGACTACCCGCTGGTGGACGATCGCGCGCAATGCGGATGGCAGGTGGCACCAGATCGAGACGATCCCGTCCCAGTGACGCGGTTCCATCCGGTAGTCCGCGAGGTCTGCAACCACCGTGTCGATGGCGACCCCCCGCTGCCGCGCGAGCTCCAATGCCTTGGCAAGGCCGACGGCCGACTGGTCCACGGCGGTGACGCGGCAACCCAGGCTGGCGAGATAGACCGCATTGCGCCCCTCGCCTTCGGCCAGGCAAAGCACGCGGCCACCACGCGGAATTGCCCCGGCCTGCTCGACCAGGAAATCGTTGGGCTCGGTCCCGTAGAAGAACGTCCCGGCTCCATACCGCTCATCCCAGGTCGCTGACATCGCTACTCCACCGCTCGGACGACCTACGGCCGATCAGGCAGGCACATCGACCAGTTCGACCTCGAGATGCCGCTCGCCGTTGAGCGAATTGGCGACGAGGCAGACCTTTTCCGCTTTTTCCAGGAGCAGCCTCGCCTTGGCGTGATCGGTGCCGGCCTTTACCGCGAGCCTCGCGCGCGTCGTGTACCGGGTGAACCGCGTGACGCCGTCGGCGCGTTCCAGGATGCCGTCGACGTGGCACTCGAGCCGTTCCCACGCGAACGAAGAGGCCCGGGATACGCCCCGAAAGGTCAGGATGAAGCAGTTCGCGACGGACGCCACGAGCAGCGTCTCCGGGGACCAGACGTCGCCCGGCCCGTCGAACTCCGCCGGAGGCGCGGTCTGGATGGCGGGCAGTCCGGCGGACGATACCGGTACCGACCCGGTTGCGGAGCCGCCCGCGGTCACCGTGTAGGTATGGGGATAGGGTGTCATGGCCTTGCCTCTACGGAACCAGTGCGTGCTGGCATGCTCACAGAACGCCGGACCCGATGACCGGCAGGCCGGCCGCCTTCCAGGCGACCAGGCCACCCTCCAGGTGCGCGGCCGGACTGTGGCCGGCCGCCAGGCGCCGCTCCGCGGCCACCAGCGAGCGCTTCGCCGTCCCGCAGTGGAACACGACGCGTCGGGGTGCATCCGGCGGCAGCAGGCTGGCATCGAACGTCGACAGCGGATAGAGCAGCGCCCCCTGGATCCGCTCCGCCTCGAACTCGGACGGCTCGCGGACGTCGATCAGCAGGATCTTGCCCGCCTTCAGCAGCCGGGCAACCTCGGTGGGAGGCAGGGTCTCGATCGGGTGGCCGTGGGTGGTCATGTGGATTTTCCTCGAGCAGGGGCGCGCCGGCGTGGCGTCGCTTTCGGGGACTGGCAAAAGAGCTTGTAGAGCAGTTCGGCGAGCGCGACGGCCTCCGGAGCCACGAGGCTGTAGAACACGGACTTCGCCTCGCGACGCCGCCCGATCAGTCCCTTTGCCTCCAGGACCGCCGCATGCTGGGACAGCGCCGGCGCCATCAGGCGCGCCCGACGCGCGAGGTCACTGGCGGAACGCTCGCCTTCTATCAGCGCGCAGATGACGCGCAGGCGTCCTGGGTGCGCGACGGCGCGCAGGAAATCGGCGGCCCGGTCGGCCGACCGGTCCAGCGCGGCGGTTTGCAACGTCGTCGCCATTGGCAACCTGTTGGTCGTTCAGGGCAGCGACGATAGTATTAGTTGCATGGTTGCGCAAGTACGAAATAGACACGCAGGGACAGGGGCTCCAAGCTGCTCACCGGAAGAGTTCGCGGAGGCGGGAAGGATGGCCGAGCGCGGCCAGGCTCGCCGATCGGTCGCGGTTCCGGCCGCTGGGCTGCCGCGGGCGTGGTTGGCCGAGAAAGGAACGAGTCATGGAAGCGTTGAAGCTCCTCTTCACTTCGGATTACGGGCTATACAGCCTGGCAGTCATCCTGTTCATCGTCGCGATGGGCGCCTATCTCACGATCCACGTCCGGTCGCTGATGAATGCAAAGCCGGGAAAGGAAGGCTGGGACTAGCCGCGGACCGCGCGTCAGCCGATCCAGCGCACCTCCGGCTCCCTGCGGGGGACGGCCGCGGGTTCCGCCGCGGGGTGGCCCACGATGATCGGCGCGACCGGCACCCATTCCGCCGGAATACCCAATTCCTGCTTGCCCGCAGGCGTGTTGAGAAATCCCTGGGCAAAGCCGATCCAGCAGGTCCCGAGCCCCTCCCCGTAGGCGGCGAGCATCAGGTTCTGCGCCGCCAGGGCGCAGTCCTCGACGATCCACGGGCCTGGCGACACTGCCGAAATCAGTACCAGGACGGGCGCGTGGTAGAAGATGTGGAAGTCCGGCGCCGTCAGCCTGGCGCGGAAATGGTCGGCCTGCGGCCCGGCTGGCATCGTGGCCAGCATATGGGACTTCGCGTCGCGCGAAATGCGCCCGAGCAGGGCCTGGTCCCGCACGACTGAAAAGGCCCACGGCTGCTGGTTGACGGCATTCGGCGCCCGCACCGCAGCATCGATCAGGCGGTGAATGACCCGATCCTCGACAGGCTGCCGCGCGTAGTCGCGCACCGACCGACGGCCTACGATCGCCTCTTTGAGATCCATGCGGCAGCCCCCCTTCTTGCGCCCCTACCTGCGCAGACAGTTACCGAACCGGCGACTCCGCCAGCATTCGACTCCCGTTCGGAACTCCCCGGAATCAGGGCATTCATCACTCCAAGGCCTGCAGCGTTGCGTCGAGCCTGCGCGATGGCCGTCCCGACCCGCGTGACCCGATGTGCGGGCGGCAGTCGCCAGACGCCGGCCTAACCATAGTGGCCGTTGCATGCGGGTGTTTCGCGGCCGATACCAACCCAACGCCATGCTTCCGACCCGCTACGTACATTCCGTGGCATTGCCGGCGGACTTCGTCGGTGGATCCGTCGCCTAATCGTGCGAAAGTCGGGCCAGCGACCGGTTGTCACCGGAGGCAGTGCTCGAACTGCCCGAAATGCACTGAATCCTGCGTTCGAGGCACGCCACATGCGAGCCGATAAGAAGGCCCCTTCACGCGCGCGGCAGGCTCCGCGCCACGCCGACGCGTCAGCTGCCGCTGCGCGCATCGGACACAAGTTCGTCATCGCCTCAGCGTTGCTCGCCGTGCTACCGATCGCGAGCAGCCCAGCGGCTCGTGCCGATGCAGTAGGCGTGTTCGCCGGCCATGGCCAGAGCACCGATCAGTACGGGTTCGGCATCCAGCTCGACCGCCGGACGCCCGTCCATGAATATCCCGGATCCACCATGACCGCCCATCTGGAGCTCGGAATTGGCGAGTTCCAGGGCCACGCTGGAGCGATCAACCACGACACGATCCGGGCCTGCGAAGCACTCGGCAAGCTCCGCTGGCAATGGCACTCCAACGGCCCAGCCGCCCCGTTCGTGGAATTCGGCATCGGCATGGGCGGCCTCTCCGAGGTGACCCTCAACGGCAATCGACACTTCAGCACTGCATTCCAGTTCACCGAGATCCTGCGGACCGGCCTGAGGTTTGGCGGCCGACAGCAGTACGAGGTTGCCGTCGGGGCCCAGCACTTCTCGAACGCCGGCCTGAGCCATCCGAACGACGGAATCACCTACGCCGGGCTCCTGGCCGGTTGGCACTGGCGGTAACGACGCCTGGCATGCTCCCGCATGCGTCAGGAACCGGCAGCGGGAGCGGACGGCGCGCGGAGCGCCAAACTGCCGGCTCAACCTCCTTCCGCGGGTCCCCGCGTCGGGATCGGCAGCGACACTGTGCGGCCGCGGCGGGGAGTGTGCCATCGCTGCGACCGACCGACCCTGCGGGATCGAGACCCCGGTCAACGTTCCCGGGGCCGGAACGCTATTAGGCTGCAACGACGGCGTTTCGTCGCTGCTGCGGGTTCGTCCATCGATGAAAAGTACGTTTGCGACCACGATGGCGGCCATCGCCTGGGTCTCCGGCATGCTGGTCTGCGCCGGCGCGAGCGCCGACGCGGTGGATGTCGCCAACGGCGTCCGTGCGCGCGGCTGCGGCGCGCACACCGGGCTGGGCAGCACCTTGCGCCGCAGCACCCCACTCGCCGAGGCCGCCCGTAGCGTGGCGCGGGGCCGCGAACTGAGGGAGGCCCTCGCACTGGAGCGTTACCGTCCCGGAACCGCCGCCGTGCTGCACTTCGAGGGTAGCTACTCCGATTACGCATTTGCTGCGGCGCTGTCGAAGGATTTCTGCAGCCAATTGATGGATCCGGCGGTCAGCGACGTCGGCACCTTCGGTGGACCGGCGGGGGTGTGGATCATCGTGGCCCGGCACAGCGAGGATGCCCGGGCGGCTCCTGTGGAGGCAGCTTCGACGCGAGCGCTTGTCGCGCGTACACCGGCGCAGCCGATGCGGCCGACCGCCCTGGACGTAGAGTCGGTGGAGCGCGAACTATTCGCCCGCATCAACGCGGCGCGCGCACGGGGACAGCGCTGCGGCGACGAAGCCTTCGGCGCGGCACCACCGCTCGAATTCGTCCCTCCGCTCGAGCGGGTCGCCGCGGAGCATTCGCAGGACATGGCCCGTCACCACGAATTCGATCACGCTGGCCACGACGGCAGCACCCCGTCGGAACGCGTCCACCGCACCGGATTCCCGGCACGCCTGATCGGCGAGAACATCGCGTACGGCGCGATGAGCCCCTCCGATGCCGTGGCTGGCTGGCTGGCGAGCCCCGGCCACTGCGAGAACATCATGGATCCGCGGTTCACCGAAACGGGCATCGCGGTCGCGCAGGAGCGGGGCGGCGCCGGCATCTACTTCACCGAGGTGTTCGTCCAGCCGGCTGCGCCACACGCCGAGGCCGGGCGGCCCTGACAGCAGGGGGCCGGCCGACGCCGGTCTGCCGGATGGACAGGGAAGCAACGCTCCGAGCGTCGCGGGTTGCAGCGCCGGACCGTGCACCCCCGGTACAGGACGCCCGCCACGGCCCGCCCGGCATGGCGCCAGGCACCCGCCGCGCTACACTAAAGAACATGCCAGACAGGACTCCGCGAGGTTCCGCAGCCGACGGCCGTCCCGACGGAGCCGTCGAGGCCACGGCTGCAAACTGGCAGGACCCGCCGCACAATCGCTGGGCGTTCCGCAATGTCCGCCGCCTGCTACCGACCGTCACGGTCGCCCACGACCGGGCGGCCGTCAGGCCGCTGCCCGAATCGCCGGTCGACCTCAGCGCAGTCGGCTGCGCCCTCGATGGCGGCAGGACGATACCGCTCGCGGACGCGTTGCGCAGCGCTTACTCCGACGGCTTCGTCGTCATGCACCGCGGACGCATGGTGTACGAAGCCTACGATGCGGGATTGACGCCGCACGCGACGCATATCCTCATGTCGGTGTCGAAGTCGATGGTCGGCAGCCTGATCGGCATCCTGGCGGATCAGGGCGTTCTGCGCCTCGACCGGACCGCGGGTCACTACGTCCGGGAACTGCTGACCGGCGGCTACGGCGGCGTTTCCCTCGGATCGCTGCTCGACATGCGCAGCGGCGTCCGCTACTCCGAGGACTACGCCGATCCCGCGTCGGAATTCTACGATTTCGACGCCGCCTGCGGCCTGCGTCCGCCCCGGCGTTCCGATGCCGTCCCCGGCATGCACGCGTATCTGGCTGCCCTTCCCCGCGATGCCGCCGATTCGGGGGATTTCGTGTACCGCAGCACCGACACCGATGTGCTGGGCTGGATCGCCGAACGGGCCACGGGCCGGGACCTTGCCAGCCTCCTGTCGGAACTCCTGTGGCGGCCGCTGGGAACGCAGGCGGACGCGGATCTCTTGGTCGATGCGCTGGGGGCCCCCCTCGCCGACGGTGGCCTTTGCGTCACGCTGCGGGACCTCGCGCGGTTCGGGCAGATGCAACTCGACGACGGGTACGTCGGCGGACGTGGCGTCGTCCCGGCCGAGTGGATCGCCGCCACCCGCGACGGCGACCGCGCCAGTTTTGCGCGCTCGCCGGGCGGCAGCCTCTTCCCGCACGGCGCCTACTCGCACCAGTGGTGGGCGATCGATCCGGACGCGGGGCTGCAGCTCGCGCTCGGGATCCATGGGCAGATGATCTACGTCGACCGCCCGCACCAGCTCGTCTGCGCGCAACTCGCATCGCAACCTGCGCCGCTCGACACCGGGCACCTCCAGACGATGCTTGCCATGTGCCGCTCCGTCGCGCGGGAGCTCGGCTAGGCGCAAGACCAGAGGCGGCGTTTCCACCGGGGACCGCTCTCACGGCACCCGGCGGCCGGGACGGGGTCAATCGATGGAGCGCGCCCGCATCGCGTCGTTCGGCGTCAGCGACGGCGGCAGGTGCCCCCACCGGCCGAGGACATAGTTCGCCAGCGCCGCGCGTTCGGCGTCCGAGTAGGATCGCTGGAATGCCGGCATCGCGACGTCGCTGCCGACGCCGTGCGGCGAGCCGTCCGAGAGTAGCCTGAGGATGTTAGTGCCCTGCGGATCGCCGACGGTCCGTGCGCCGGTGAGGTCAGAGTAGTACCCGGTCGCAGCCTGCGGATCGAGTGCGTGGCACCCGGCACAGGCCCCGGCGTATAGCGTCGCGCCGACGCCGCCCGAAGGTCCTGCCGATGCGGACTGTGGCACGGTCGCCGCCGGCGGCACACCGGACCCGCCCGCCGGCCGCCCGGCCAACAGGTAGCCGACGAGGGCCTTGCGGTCGTCGGCCGTCAGCTGGCTCGTGCTGTAGGCGACGACCTCCTTCATCGGCCCGGTCGCCGCGCCGTGGCCGGACGCATGGCCGACCGCCAGGTACTGGTCAAGCGCCTCGTCGGTCCAGCCACCGAGCCCGGAGGCGTTCGCCGTGATGTCATAGGCCTTCCAGCCCTGCGTCACGGCGCCGGCCAGGGCGCGACCGCCCTGGAGCGCGTAAGCAGCATTGCGGGGCGTGTGGCATTCGCCGCAGTGACCCAGCGCCGTGGCGAGGTACGCGCCCCGGTTCCACGCCGCGTCATGCCCTGGATCGGGGCGGAAGCGCCTGTCGTCGAGGAACAGCGCATTCCACGCCACCATCAGCCCGCGCTGCGAGTACGGGAACCTCAGGGTACTTTCGGGGACCTTTGCCGCAACCGGTGGCAGGCTCGCCAGGTACGCCCGGATCGCGAGGACGTCGCTGCGCGCCATTCCCGCATACGCGGCGTACGGGTGGGCCGGATAGAGGTGGCGCCCGCCGCGACCGACGCCACTGCGCACCGCGCGCAGGAACTCCTCGTCGGACCAGGCGCCGATGCCCGCCTCGCGATCAGGCGTCAGGTTGCTCGCGTAGATCGTGCCGAACGGCAGCTGGAACACCACGCCGCCGGCGTACTCCGGCGCTCCGGGAACCGTGTGGCAGCCGACGCAGTCCGCGGCTGCGGCCAGGTACCGGCCCCTGTCCACCGGCGTGCCGGCGACGGACAGCGGCCCGTCGGCGGCCCCCTCGTCGATGGCCCCGCGACCATCGACGTGCCACGCATACGCGATGAACCCCGCGGCCGCGATCGCCGCAACGCCCAGGATCGCCGTGAACTTGCGCATGTCAGGTCACCACCTGGTCGAGGGCCGCGCCGCCGGCCGCGAGGGAGGTACGCGCGATCGGCAGGTCCCGCACCCGCACGCCGGTCGCCGCGAACACCGCGTTCGCCAGGCACGGCGCCGCGATCGCGGTCGGCGGCTCGCCGATGCCGGTCGGCGGCTCGGTACTCGGCACCGTGTACACCTCGATCCGCGGCACCTCGCTGTGGCGCAACACACGGTAGTCGTGGAAGTTGTGCTGCTCGACCATGCCGTCCTTGAGCGTCACCTCGCCGTAGAGCGCCGCGCTCCAGCCAAAGACCAGCCCGCCCTGGAGCTGTGCCGCGATGGTGTCGGGGTTCACGACCGTCCCGCAGTCGGCCACGACCACGGCGCGCCGGAACCGGATATCGCCCTGCGGCGTCACCTCGATCTCCACCATCGCGCAGATGAGCGTCGCCATCGACGTGCCGAGCGCGACGCCGCGGCCGATCCGCGCCCCCTTGGGAGCGGCGTCCCAGCCGAACTTCGACGCCGCAAGATCGAGCACCGCGCGGGCGCGCGGATTCTTCGCCAGCAGTGCCCGCCGATACGCGACGGGATCCTGCCCGGCCGCGTGGGCGAGCTCGTCGATGAAGCACTCGACCGGAAACAGGTTGTGCGTCGCGCCGACGCCGCGCCACCAGCCGATCTTCACGTCGCGCGGCAGCTCATGGCGGACCCAGTCGACCTTCTGGTTCGGCAGCGCGTAGGGCGGCTCGACGGCGCCATCGACGCAGTCCGGATCCGAGCCGTCCTTGTTCAGGTCGCCGGGGCTGAAGCGCACGAGGACGGAATCGCTGGTGACGCGGTGCGACCACGTTGCCGGATGGCCCTGCGCGTCCAGCGTCGCGACCAGGTGATCGTGGTACGGCGGTCGGAAGAAATCGTGGGCGATGTCCTGCTCGCGCGTCCAGACGAGCTTGACCGGGTAGGACACGCGCCTGGCGATCTGGATCGCCTGCTCGACGGAGTCCGTCTCGAGGCGCCGACCGAAGCCGCCGCCCATGTACTGGTTGTGGACGACGATCTTCTCCGGCGCCAGGCCGGTGATCTTCGCCGCCACGTCCACGACGCGAGTGGGGACCTGGGTCCCGACCCAGATCTCACAGCCATCCTGGTGGACGGAGACGACGGCATTCATCGGCTCCATCGTCGCGTGCGCGAGCAATGGCAGCGTGTAGACCGCCTCCACGCGCTTCGGGCCTTCCTTCGCCCCGGAACCGACGTCCTTTGCGACGAGTCCCTTGCCGGTCGACGACAGGGCCGCCATCTCGGCGAACATGGCCCGCGACGACAGCGCCGCATGCGGCCCACGCTCCCACTGGATCGCCAGCGCCTTCAGTCCCTGGCGGGCGGTCCAGAAGTCCCCCGCCGTCACGGCCACCGCGTCGTCGAGCACGATGACGTCGACGACGCCCCGGATCGCCCGCGCGCGCCGGTCGTCGACGTGGCGGATCCGTCCGCCGACGGTCGGCGCCGCCTCGACGGCGGCGACGCGCATGCCCGGCACGCGAACGTCGATCCCGAACGTCATCGACCCGTCCAGCTTCGCCGGTGTGTCGAGACGCTTCAGCGGC
>Ga0316217_10003891_pt1 | contig 16602 bp, 15 predicted proteins | sample 1anoAmetaG_FD_203633 | JGI IMG/M metagenome (GOLD analysis project Ga0316217, IMG submission 203633) | Freshwater microbial communities from Trout Bog Lake, Wisconsin, USA - 1anoA | ecosystem: Environmental > Aquatic > Freshwater > Lake > Hypolimnion/Profundal zone | place: USA: Wisconsin...
CCTTCCTGCCTGAACCGGTCCCCCGCGAGACGGTTGCCGCGCTGCTCGACGCGGCGCGCTTCGCTCCCAGCGGAACGAACGTGCAGCCCTGGAACGTCCACGTCCTGACCGGCGACGTGCGCGCGCAGGTGTGCCGCGAGGTGCGTCACGCCGCCATGCACCAGCGTGACCAGCACAGGGCGCCCTTCGACTTCTACCCGCCACAGTGGCGCGAGCCCTACCTCGGCCGGCGCCGCGCCTGCGGCTGGGGGCTGTATTCGGTCCTGGGCATCGCCAAGGGCGACCACGCCGCGGGGCTCGCGCAGGAACTGCGCAACTACGATTTCTTCGATGCGCCGGTCGGGCTGCTGTTCTTCATCGACGACGACCTGCCGGTCGGCAACTGGATCGACTACGGGACGTTCATCCAGAGCATCATGATCGGCGCCTGCGCCCGCGGCCTGGCGACCTGCCCGCAGTTCTCGTGGGCACACTTCCACCGGGTGGTGAGACCGATCCTCGGGGTGCCTGAATCCCGCACGCTCGTCTGCGGCATGGCGCTCGGCCACCCGGATCCGTCCGCCCCAGTGAACGCCTACCGGCCGACTCGCCTGGCCGTCGACGAATTCACGACCTGGCACGGGACGACTCCTTGAGCCGGGGCGGCAGGCCCCGCCACGGCAGTACCTTCGCCGGCATCGCCCTCACCTCCCTCGGCGCGGTCGGCTTCGCGTCGAAGGGCATCTTCGCCAAGGCACTCTACGCAGACGGGTGGAGCGCGCTCGACCTGCTGACGATCCGGGCGGTGCTCGCGCTGCCGGTGATTGCCGCCTGGGCGGCATGGGCCGTCGGCGCGCGCGCGCTGCTGCGCGCCCCGCCTCGCGCCCTGCTCGGCGCCGCCGCAGCCGGCATCGCCTGCTACTACGTGGGGGCGCTGTTCGACTTCGAGGCCCTGCAGCTGATCGACGCGAGCATCGAGCGGGTGCTGCTTTTCTCGTATCCGTCGATGGTCGTCGTGTTCCACGCGCTGCTCTACCGGGAGCCCCCGACCGGCCGCGTGCTCGGGGCGCTGGCGCTGACCTACACGGGCATCCTGATGGTCGTGACGGGACTGGACGCGACCATCCTGCGGGGCAACCTGGCCGGCGCGGGTCTCGTCCTGGCCTGTGCCCTGACCTCCGCGCTGTACTACCTCGCCGGCGACCGCTGGACGCGGGTCATCGGCAGCCTCGCCTATACGTTCTACGCGCTCGCCGCCGCGACCGGCTGCCTGCTGCTGCACCGCGCGCTCAGCAGCGCCGCGATCACCGTCCGCTGGCAGCCGCGCGACCTCGCGCTGGTCGCGGGGATCGTGGTCTGCGCAACGGTCGTACCGATGCTGGCGATGGCCGAGGGCGTCCGTCGGCTGGGGGCGCCGCGCGCCTCGCTCGTCAGCACCATCGGTCCACCGACGACGATCCTGCTCGGCGCGTGGCTGTTCGGGGAACGACTGCATGCGGCGCAGTGGCTGGGCGTGGCCTTGATCGCCGCGGGGATCCTGACGCTGGAAGGCGTGAACCGACCGGCCGGGCGAGTCGCCGAGGGCGCCTGAACGGCGCTCCCGGCGCTGCGTTCTACCAGCGCCAGGGCGCCGGGTCGTGGCGCAGCGCCGTGCCCACGATGTAGGCGAATATCAGCAGCGCACCGACTAGCGCTCCTGCCCGCACTGCCGGCGTCCGCCCGCGCTTCACCGCCACGGTGCCGACGACTACGTAGGCGCACAGCGCCAGGAACTTCGCGGTCAGCCAACCGTCGACGAACGGGTACTGGTGCATCACGATCGCCAGGCACACGGCGCTGCCGAGCAGCGCCGTGTCGACGGCGTGGGGCAGGATGCGCAGCGGCAGCGGCACGGCGGCCGGCCCGGAACGCAGGCCGATCAGCGCGCGCACCAGCAGCAGCGTCACCGACACGCCTACCGCCGCGACGTGCAGCGCCCTGAGCTGCAGATAATACTCGGCAAGCATCGCCACGATCAGGCTGGGAAGAAGTCGATGGGCTTGGTCGTCGTGATCTTCTCGACGTCACGGTCCTCGAACTTGAACATCTTGATGCGCGCGACGAGCTTGCGCTCGAACTCGTCGTTCTTCAGCTCGCTCGAGACCACCTTGCAGTCGAGGACCTCGCCCGTCGGCGCGATCGTCAGCTCGATGATGACCTTGCCCTGCAGCTGCGGGTTGTCGCGCAGCGCACGGTTGTAGAGCGCGTAGATGGCCGCCTTGTTGCGGTCGAAGACCATCTCGATCTCTTCCCGGCTGCGCGAAGCCTTGCCGCTGTTGCCGGTACGACGCGCCTCGGCACCGGCCTTCTTCATGCCGTCCGCGAAGGACTGCACGCCCTGCATGGTCGAGTGGCCGTGCAGCGAGCCGGGGCCGCCGCCGAACCCGGAGCTGAGCGCCGCGGTATTGATGCCGCTGCTGCCACCGGCCAGGTTGGAGGTGATCAGCGAGCGCTCGGCGCGCGCCGGACCGTCGACCTTCGCGTCGAGCGGCTTGGCGCTGGCGAGCTGCTCGGGCTTGAGCGCCGCGCGCAGGTCCTCGAGCTCGTCCTTGATGTTGTTCAGCGCCTTCTGGGCATGCTTGCGCGCCTGCTCCGTCCTGTCGACGACCTGCGGCACCTGGTCCTTGGGCTGCACCCTGGGCTCCGGCTTCTTCGGCTCGACGGGCTTGGGCGGGGTCGGTGGCGGCTGCAGGATGAGCTTGACCACCTCCTCCGGCAGCGGCGGCGCGACCGCTCGCTCCGGTGCCGGCAGCAGTCGGCTGCCGACGACGACGAGCAGCCACAGGCACAGGCCCGCGGCGAGGAGGCGCCTGAAGCTGCGCTCTTCGGCGTCGTTCTGCGTCCACGGCAGGGCGTAGGTGCGGTAGTTGGGCGCAAGCGCTGTCATCGGGGGCTCGCTGGACGAAACTCAGCCACGGTTCGGGGCGCTGACCGCCCGTTCCTTTTCGATCACGGCCAGCGACAGCTTGCCGACATCGGCTGCCGTCGCCGCCAGCATTATCTTCTTGAGCAGGCTGTAGGGCAGCCCCTTGTCCGCCATCACGGTGACCTCGCGCGCGGTCGGGTCGTTAGGGCGCAGCTGCGTGTTCTTCTGGGTCTCCGCCGTCAGCCGGTCCTTGAGCGCGGCAAGCGCCGGCGCGGACCCCGCCTCGAGGTCGGCGACGCGAGCCGTCACCACCCCGTTCACGAACACGGTGTCGCGGGTGACCATCATCACGGTCGACTCATGCGGGCGCGACTCGGACTCCGACTGCGGGATGGAAATGTTCTTGGTGTTCGGCAGGATCTCGTAGTCGGCCGTGTGCACGAGCATGTACACGACCAGGATGACGAGCATGTCGATCATGGGCACGAGCGCCGGCATGCCGTGTCCGCCGCCCGACTTGCCGGCGCGCGAGCGCCTGAAGCGCAACCTGCTCATGACCGCTTGTCCTGCATCGGCGCGTCACCGAGCGAGATCAGCGGGAACAGTTCGCCACGGGCCGGGTGACCGTCGAGCGTCCCCTCGAAGGAGCGGACCGCGTCCATCGTCGAGATGATCGTGTCGTAGGGCACGTCCGGCTCCAGCAGCACCGTCGCCGAGCGCAGGTCCGGATAGCGGACCTTGATCCGACTGAGGTACGCCGACAGCCCCTCGAAGTCGTAGGCCTGGCCCACGTTCGGAAACGGCTGCAGCGGCCCGGTGTTCTTGTCCTGCACCAGCAGTCCGTCCTTGCGCACCACGACCTCCAGCTGCAGGCCGTCAGGCAGCTTGAGCGGTTCGGTGCTCTGCGCCGGCAGGTTCAGCTCGACGATGTGCGTCTTCGAGAACACTGCCGTGAAGATCAGGAAGAACAGCAGGATCGTAAAGATGTCGAGCATCGGAACGATGTTGATCTCGTTCCGACCCTTGTAGCGCGCGTGATTGCGCGCCTGCCGACCGCGGAGCGAGGATCCGCTCATGCCTTCGCCCCGCGCACCTCTCCGGACGCCACGCCGATCTGGCGCTCGTTCAACGAGTTCAGGAACTTGACGGTCGCGACCTCGAGGCTATCGACGATGTTGGTCGTCTTGGTCTCCAGGTACAGGTGCGACAGCAGCAACGTGATCGCGACCAGCAGGCCGAGCGCGGTGTTGTTCATCGCCACCGAAATGCTGGCGGACAGCAGGCTGGCCTTCTCCGCCGGGTTCGCCTGGGCCACCGCCGCGAACGCGTTGATCAGGCCGAGCACCGTACCGAACAGGCCCATCAGCATGCCGATGTTGGCCAGCGCCGCGAGGTAGTGGGTGCGCCGTTCGAGGTGCGGAATCACCTCGACGAGGCTCTCCTCCATCGCCTTCTCGATGTCGTCGCGGCGGCGGGCGGTCTCGACGCGGCTCATGCCATAGCGCATGACCTGCGCCAGGGCACCGTCCTCGGCACCGATCACGCTCTGCAGGGCCTGTTTGAAATTGCCGGCTTCGAACAGCGGCTGCAGTTCGTCCCAGAGCCGCTTGTTACCACCGCCCACCTTCGTCAGGTAGAGGAAGCGCTCGACGGCGATCACGAGGCCGATCACCCAGATCAGGGCGATCGGGTACAGGAAGAACCCTCCCTGCTTGAAGAAGTTGACGATGACGTCGAAGGAATGCATGTCCGGTGCTCCGTTGAATCCTGTTCGTTGTGCCGGGTCGCCCCGCTCGATTTTCGCTCAAATTATGTCACTGATGCGTCGATTACTTCTCGGCCCCGACAGCCGGGCTCGGGACCGGATCGGCGCATTCGGATTGCGGCCGGTCCGGGGCCAGGGCGTTGTAATAGGCGACTTCCCGCCGGAACACGTCGCGATCAACCGGCTGCAGCGCTTCGTCGATGAGGCTATTGACCGGCCGCCCGGCGAGGTCACCGAGGTCGGAACGCTTCCACGGCACGATGACCATGACCTTGGGAAGTTCGCGGTTGCCGGTCACCTGCGTCGGATCCAGGTCCAGTCGGTCCAGCGCCGCGCCACCGGCCGACGCCGGCTTCGCCCTGGGCGCCGGCCTCGCGGCCGCCGCCGGTGCCTGGACGGCGGGTTCGGCCTGCTGCACGTCGGCCGCGGCAGCGCGGGCCGCCTGCGACCCCTGACCGGGATCATTGCCTGCGACCGCATCGGCTCCCACGGCAAGCGCGACGAGAGCCAGGAGAATCCTGCAAGGCATCATGGGGCCTCCGCCGTCGACGACTTCTGTGCCGCCCCGGTACGCTGGCGGAGTTCCGCCACCCACGCGCCGAGGGTCTTCTCATCACCGCCCGCCGCCAGCGCCCGTTCGTAATGAGCGAGCGCGTCATCAGGCCGGCCACGGTAGAGGTCGGACAGGACGCCCGCGTTGCGCTGGGTCCGCGCCGAGCCGGGATCCAGGGCGATCGCCTGGGCGTAAGAGCGCTCGGCGTCCTCGAACTTGCCCTGCGCCCGCTGCACGATGCCGAGTTCATCGAAGGCAGCGGCTAGCGCGCCGTTGCGGGCGGCCGCCTCGACCAGCGCGGCCTCTGCCTCCGCCCAGCGCTGGGCACGGGCGAGCACGATGCCGAGGTTCAGCGCCGGGCCCGCCAGCGTCGGCTGGCCCGTCACGAGAGCGGACAACTCCGCTTCAGCGCGGACGAGGTCGCCGCCGGCCACGGCGGTGCCCGCCTCCTGGAAGCGGGTGGTGACCGCCAGCGGCACGGGCTTCGCGCCGGCCATCGGCGCGCCGTGTACGTCATTGGCCAGGTCCTCGTGCTCCTCTGCCTTGCCGAAGCGTGCGGGCTTGAGCTTGGCGAGCGCGTCGTAGCTGGCACGCACCGAGTCGTCGTAGACGCCATGGGCCGCGCGACCGGCGTTGACCAGGTGGATCTCGATCGCGCGTTCCTCGAACGGGAACGCCTGCTCCTCGAGCAGCAGGTCGTACTGTTCCAGTTCCTCGCCCTTGAGGATCCTCGGCCGCTCCGACTTGAGAAGGTCCGACGCGAGGTGACGGTACAGTTCCGCCATCTCGAACGTGGCCGCGGTCGAAACCTCGGCGATCGCATACGCGTCGGCCGCCTCGAGACCCTTTAGTGCCCGCTGCATCGCCATGCGCTTGGCCTCGAGGGACTTCTTCAGCGGCAACACGAGGCGCACGGCATTGAACTCGTCGCGCGCCGGCAGCGCCAGTTCCAGCGACGCCTTCGCCGCGAGGTAGCGGCTGCGGTCGGTGCGCGCCGCGCCGGCCGTCGCGTCGGCGCGGACGAGTTCCCCGAGCAGCGCGGCGCGACGCGCCGCGTCGCCCCGCTGGCGGGCAAAGTCGGCCAGCTTCTGCCGCGCCTCGACCGCCGCCGCGAACGGGGCCGGGTAGCGCTTGAGGTAGCGCTCGAGGGCCGCGACCGTGCCTGCGACGTCGCCTGCCTTCTCATGCAGCACTGCGGCCTGCGCCAGTGCCTCGCGCTGCAGGTCTGGGGAATTCCCCGGGGTGTCCGCGATGCGTTCGAACTCGGCCGCCGCGACGCCCGGGCGGTCGGCTTCGCTGTAGGCGACCGCGAGCTTGCGGGTGACCTCGGGCTGCAATTCGCTGTTCGGGAAGTTGCGCCGGAAGTCCTGCAGCACGGGGATGGCCCGCGCCCAGTCCTTCAGGCCGATCAGCAGCGCGGCGGCATCGTAATCGGCCGTGGAACGGATCTTCGCCCCCGGCGCGAGTTTCGCGACGCGCAGGAAATCCTCCACGGCCGCCTCGTTGTCGCCCGCCGCCCGCTTCGCCTCGCCCTGCTTGTAGACGCTCGCCGCGAGGCGCTCGTCGATCACGGGCCGCTGCGGATCGCTGGCCGGCAGCAGCGCCTGCGCCTGCAGGTACGCCGCCTCCGCCTTGCCGAACTGGCCGAGTTCGAACTGCGAGTTGGCGATCACCGTCCAGGCGGTGCGCTGCTTCTCGACGTCGACCGCCGGCCGGCGCGCGAGCACCGACTCCGCGACGTCGATCGCCCTGACGTAGTCCTTGGCATCGAAGATTTCACGCGCCGCGCGCACCAGCACGGTGGTGCTCTCCGGATGGTCCTGGAACGTCGATGCGAACCGCAGCGAACTGTCCAGGCCCGCGGCCCGCCAGGCCCGGCGCGCCTCGCCCTCGAGCTCGGGCTCATGCTTGTCGTACGCGACCAGCGCCGCGTAGCCGGCCACGGCGGACTTCGCGTCCTGCGGGTACCCGTAGGCGGTGCGCTCGTACTCGACCGCAGCCTCGCCGTACTGATGGCTCTCGAACAGCGTGTCCGCCAGCCGGTAGTTAGTCGCGGCGCCTTCCTTGTCGTCGGGGAAGGACTTCAGGTACTCCCGGTACCAGCGCGCGGCCTCCTGGTAATCCGCGATCTGCTTGGTCGCCTGCGCCTGCTCGTGGTAGTACGCGGCGAGGTCCTGCAGGTTCGTCTTGAGGTCCTGGATGACCAGCGGCGCGTCTGCGGGCCGGCGATGCGTCCAGAACGGCGACTCCATCCCGTACCACTCGACGTACTCGCGCTTGCCGTCGAGCACGAGCGAGGCGAAGCCACCGCGCTTGTAGGCGCCGATCGCCTGCGCCTGCAGGATCGGCGAGCGCTCGTGGTCAGGCTCGCGCTTGGCAAAGGCACGATACGCACCGGCGGCGTCGGTCCAGCGCTCCTTGCTCATGTACAGATCGCCGAGCGTCGCGTACAGCAGGTGCGCGTACGGCTTCGGGCCGTGCCGCTCGAGGAAGTGATCCACGCCCTTGGCGTCGTCCTCGAGGGAGAAAGAGATCGCGCACACGCGCAGCGTATCCTCGACCAGTTCCCGCTGCGGACGGGGGAATCCCTCCAGGTCCCGCTCGCGGCCCTGGCCGTCCACCAGCTTCCGATCGAGCAGGCCGACGAAGGAATCGAGCGCTCCGTCGGTGTCGCCGCGCTTGAAGCGCGCCCAGCCGCGCTTGTAGAGGCTCTGCTCGTAGAATTCAGACTTGTCGCCGAAGGCGATGGCGCTGTCGTAGGCCGACTCGGCCTCCGCCCAGCGGCGCGCCATGAACAGGATCTCGCCGCGGCGGAACTGCGCCTCGTCGACATAGCGGCCCGCCGGATAGCGCGCCACCATCTGGCCGAGCGTCTCGAGCGCCTTGTCGACCTGCTGGTCGGCCTCGTAGGCGCGCGAGAGCTGGTAGAGCACCTCGTCGTTGCGCTCGTAGGTCGGATAGACCTCGAGCAGGCGGGTGTAGAGAGCGATCGCATCGCGGGTATCCAGCGGCGAGCCCTGTGCAGCGTCCTGCTCGATGCGGTTGAGTTCACCCGCCTCGAGCTTGAGGTCGCCGAGCCTGCGCATCGCCTCGGACTTGAGGGAGGGGTCGTTGCAATCGAGCTTCAGGAATTCCTGATAGCCTTCGCGCGCCCGCGCCGCGCTGGGATCCACCGGCTCGTTGGGGCGGACGTCCACCGCGCCCTTCAGGTCACCGATCGTCTGCGCGCGCTTTTCCGCGGCCACCGTCTGCCCCGCGGCGAGTCCGCCGAGCAGGAGCGCAGCCACGAGCCCCCTGACAGCGCTCATTGCGTGCCCTCCGGAGCCGCCGCCGGCGCCTTCGGGGGGGCCTGGCTGCGCGACTCGTCGGCCACCGCGGCACGATCGTAGATCGTCGCGATCGAGTAGCGGGCCTGCAGCACGTACGTCGTCAACCGCTCCTTCTGCGCCTGCAGTTCGCGGATCGCAACCTCGCCGAGGTAATCGGCCTGCTTCTGGCGCAGCGTGGCGAGCCTCGCGTGCGCCGCGGCGATGCGCGGACGAAGCGCGGCGACGCGCGCCGCGAAGTCCTCGGTCCGCACCGGCGGGGCAACGCGGGTCGCCTCGACGGGCGACGAGGGGTCGACGTTCGCGGGCGCGCCCGGCAGCACGTCGCGCGGCCCCGCGGGGCCGGCCCCGATGCGTGCCCTGGCAGCGTCGCTCAACTGCCAGTAGAGCGCGCCCTTCACCAGCCGGAGCCGTTCCCGCAGGCGGTCCAGGTCCGCGCTACCGTCGGCGTGCGCCTCGGCACTCGCGAGAGCGGCCTCCATCCTTTCGATCCGTGCCCACAGTTCGCGTTCGCGCTCGGTGCCGGACGCAGCAGGGCTGCCCGCGTCGGCGACCCCGGCGGCATCGACGCGTGACTCCTCTTTCGTGCGGCGCGCCTGCAGCGGCTCGCGCTCGGCACCCTCGAGCCGGGCGAGCACCTCGGGTAGTTTCGCCTGCAGGCGTTCGCGCCGCGTGGCGAGCATGTCGTCGAAGGCCTCGACGCTCGAGGCCCAGCCATCGAGGTTGCCCTCCATCTGGAGCAAGCCGCGGTAGTTCTTCAGGCCTTCCTGGAACTCGTTCTGGGCGAGCAGGTGGTAGAGGTAGCGCGACTCGGGCGCGTCCGGCAGCGACGCGAGCTGCCAGACCCAGCCGCTGTCGGCCGGCTTGTCGTTGCGCAGCACGGCGTCGAGCAGGCCGCCGCGACGGATCGCGGCGATCGACTCGTCCAACCGCGCGCTTTCGACCGTGAACTCGTGGATCGCCGCTTCGTAGGCTTCCACCGCCTGTCGATTGGCCGACAGCTTCGAGTAGGCATACGGCACGGCGAGGTAGCTTTCCTGGACGGCCGGATCGAGCAGGTTGCGGCCGTGCAGTTCTAGCCACGGCACCAGCGCATCGCGGTACTGCTGCACGGAGCTCGCCGCCCAGCCGACGCCGAGCAGCGCCCGGGTCGACTGCGGACCCTGGAGCCGCACGCGTTCGAGTACCGGACGCGCCTCGAGCGGCCGGTTCGTCTGCAGCATCGCGTAGCCGAGGGCGAGGTTCGCCTTGTCGCGCAGCGCCGCAATCTCGCTGTTGGGCGACTCCGTCCGGCCGAGGGTATCGAGGAGCCTGGCACCCGCGTCGAACTGCCCGTTGCGCACGAGGGCGACGCCCAGGTTGAACTGCGCATAGGCCTGCCATACGCCGGGCACTTGCCAGTGATCGAGGACGGAGATCGCCTGGGCATAGTTCTTTTCCGCCATCAGCGACTGGGCGAGCAGCATCTGCCGCTCCGCGTCCATCGCCGGGGTGAGCCCGGCGCTGCCGGCGCTCTGCAGCGCATCGACCGCCTTGTCGAAATAGCCGCGCTGGTACCAGACCTTGCCCAGGAAGAACCGGGCGCGGTCACGGACCGGCGCCGGCACGTCCTTGCGGGCGAGCACGTCCGCGAAAATCTGTCCCGCCTCGCGGTGCTGGCCGAGCGACAGATAGAGGCCACCGAGCAGCAGTTCGGCGTCGTCGCCGTGGTGCGCGATGCGATTGGCCGCCTGCGCCGCGGTCAGGTGCAGCAGGGCATCGAAGTAGTCGTCCTGGTAGAAGTAATAGAGAACGTCGCCGTAATAGAGGTCGCGGATCGGGACCGGCGGCAGCGCGCCCGGCCCCGGCGGCGGCGCCGCGGGCTTCTCCGGGGTGGGCTTTGCAGTCGCCGCCAGCGGCAGCAGCACCAAGGCCAGCGCCAACGCGCGGGCCCCGGCACGCATTCGGCCAGGCGTCGCCATCACGGCTCGACTCACTCCCACTCCTTGACCGTGAAGTCCGGCTGCTGGACGCTCTGGCGGTCGGAAATGCGCAGCTCGAGATACTTGGCACCGACGCCCTTCTCGAACACGAGGTTCGCACCGCGCTTGTAGTCCCGCGCGTGCGGGCCCTTGCCGGTGAAGAATGCGACGAGCTCGTGCTTGCCGGTCTTCAGGTTGCCGAGATAGACCCGATGGACGCCGCCGCGGATGAGCGCCGCGGCCTCGCGTTCCGTGTAGAGATAGTTCGCGACTTGCTTGTTGTCGAGCCTGACCTGCACCGCATCGAGCTGGAAGAACTGGCCTACGTCGAGCGACAGGAATATCGCCACCTGCGTATTGGCCGGGAACAGCAGATCCTCCTCGAGCATGAACAGGTCGCGGTTCAGGTCCAGTACTTCCTTCTTCAGGCCCTGAACCTCTCCATCCAGGCTCCTGAAGTCGCCCCCGGCCCCGGCGACTGGCGCGGCCGGGGCGGGTTCGGCCGCGACGACGGGGCCGGCCGACAGCGCGACCGCCAGCAGCAGCGCTGCGCAACCGGCAAGCGCGCGCGGCAGGAAAGTCAGCATGCGGGGAATAGCCATCGTCGAAACCTTCTTTTTCATTTTCTTGCCCGGCCTGCGCCCGGGATCAAGGCCCCCCGCAGTGACGCAGCCCGGCAGGAGCGGACGACCCGCCGGGGCCGGGCCGAGGGCGGGCCGCTGCGAAGCACTGCCACCGCGATGAGCGGACTGTCCATGAACCACTCCGGAAGCCTAACCATCTAGCCGTTGGCGAAGTCCGCCGAGGACGGCCGCACCGTCTCGTCACGATGCTCGGAAGGGCGGAAGTCCTGGCCGGCGTCCGGCGACAGCGCCACGCATGCCCGCGACAGTAGCACTCCGGCCACGACCGGGGCGGCCATGACCCCTTGCATGCACCTGCGTCGTAACACCGTCGCCACGAATTCCCTCTTGCCGAACCCTGTTGCAGCGCCAGCAGTTAGCGAGGCAGAGCGACTATGCGGGCGAAAACCACGTCATGGCCCCGCTCACCACTTGCGGCGGCAAGGCTATGGACTGACTCACGGACCGGTAGCCTTGCCTCCCCGCCTCATAGCAGGTTTCACCGAGCGTATTCTGTAAAGCTCGCATGCGAGATTAAGGCTGTCAACGCGGCAATTCGCTGCAAAATGGTTCCCGGCTCACAATATTCACGCATCGGTCATCGGCCAGCCACGTTCGTCGCCGCGAAGCGACATGCCGGCCCTTGCTATCCCACCGCACGCACACCCCGGCGGTCCAGGCGGCGCCTCCCCGGACGGTTCCGAGCGCCGGCCGCCCGGTGCTGACCTTTGGTGGCGGCCCGGCCATGCTGCGTCGCGGTGCCGTTGCCGACCACATCGCCGCACGGCCAAGCTCGGCTGCCAGCGCGACAGGCCCGCCCGGCCCCGCGCTGCAGCGCGTGACAGCGCCGGCGACCGGCCGCGATGGCGACCGACGCGCCATCGCGGCCTCGATGAGCTCGACGGCGCGGCTCGCCACCAACCAGTGCCGCCGATGATGACGAGCGAGCGGATCGGCGCGGATCGCCCTGCTACCGGACGTCCCTACGCCGCATCACTCGCTACGCCGACGCTTGTGCACCGTCCCGGAGCACGCCCCGCACGACGAGTGCAGCCTGCAAGCCTCGACCGATGCGCATCCGGGCGGGGTCGGACTGTCGCAGCGCGGCGACGCCCGTGATGCGGGAGGCGCGCCGGCCGGCAAACTCGACCGACGAGCACCTCATTCGGCGAGTCTGTACGCTCGGCCGCAGCATGCGCCGTCCCGCCTCCCGCTCTTGCCGCATCCGCAGCTCGACCCTGCTACTATGCAAACCGTTGTCGTGCAAGGGCGCCCGACCCGGTGACCCACTGCCGACTCCGGTGACGGTCCAGATAACTCCAGCCTATGAGCGGCGCAGAGGCGAATGCTTCGGCAACCACACTTCAAAGTGTCCTCCACCGCCGTGGCGGTCAGCCACGGCAAGCGGGCTGGCCGACGCTCTCGGGGTGGCCGGTGCGCTGCGGAGGAAATGAAGTTGAATTCAAATTGGCGCAGCCGCGGCGCCCCCAAGCAAAACGCCCCCCTTGCGATCCCGTCAGGCGGCTGACCGCATGCGCACCGTCATGAAGCTCGCGATTCTCGTGCTGCTGGCCGTGCCGGCCCTCGCGCGTTCGGATGACGATGCGCGCCGGCAGTTCGACCGGGATGCGGGGCATTACGTGCAGGTGATGGTTGCCGATCCGTACCTCGAACTCCATCTGGGTCCGGGACGGCGCTATCCGGTGTTCCATGTGATTGCCCGCGGCGAGCCGATCCAGATCCTCTATCGCCGCACGGACTGGTTCAAGGTCCGCGACGAACACGACCGCGAGGGTTGGGCGCGACGGGACGACATGGCGGAGACCCTGCTCGCGACCGGCGACAAGCTGCCCCTGGAGAGCACCGCACATCGCGATCTGGACGCCTATCCCTGGGAGGCCGGAGGGCAGACCGGCAATTTTGGCGGCGGCAACGTCAACAGTGTCTACCTGAACTATGCGCTGAACCCGACCTTCGCCGCCGAGCTAGGTGGCGAGAACGCTCTCGGGAGCACGGCCAACAGCGAACTCGTGCTCTTGGGCGTGGCGTACACGCCGCGCCCCGACTGGCTGATCGCACCTTTCGTGGACGCCGGCACCGGCCTGATCAGGATCCTGCCCAAGGCCGGCAGCAGCGTGCCGGCGGAACCGCGCGACACCCTCGGCTACTACGGCGTCGGCGCGAAGTGGCACCTGACGCAGCGCTTCCTGGTGCGTGCCGACTACCGCAGCTACGCCATCTCTACAAAGCGCGACCAAAACAAGGATCGGAACGAATGGAAAGCAGGCTTCGCGTTCTTCTTCTGATCGTCGCTGCGCTCGCGCTCGGTGGCTGTTCGCTGTGGCCGTTCCAGCACCCGGCGCGCACGCCCGCCCAGGCCGCGGACGCGGACGACGGCTCGAACGCGCCGGTGGTCGAACCGCAGGTCACGCGCCGCCAGGTGCACGAGACGAAGATCCGCAACTCGAACTTCGAGTTTGGCGGCAGCCTCGGGCTGCTGGACATCGAGGACTTCGGCACCAATGGCGTGGGTAGTGCGCGCCTCGTGTACCACATCACCGAGGACTTCTTTGCCGAGGGCGTCTACGGCGAATCGCGGCTCGGCCTGACCAGCTACGAGCGCCTGTCCGGCACGCGCCTGCTGCCCGATGCACGGCGCAAGGTACGGTTCTATACGCTGGATCTCGGCTACGACGTCTTCCCTGGCGAGGTCTACGTCGGCAAGCGGCGGACGTTCAATTCGGCGTTCTACCTCGTCGGCGGCGTGGGCGGTACCCAGTTCGGTGGCGACAGCGGCTTCACGCTCACGGCCGGCGCCGGCTACCGGCTCATCCTCAACGACTGGATGGCGGCGCACCTGGATGTGCGCGACCACCTGCTCAATACCAGCATGCTGGGTCCCACGCGCTCGACCCACAACCTAGAGTCGACGCTCGGCGTGACCGTATTCTTCTGATCCGGCGCCGGGGTGCCCGGCACGGGCCGCGCACCCTGACTGCAAACAGCGACAGCCGCGCGCGGTCGCCAGCGGTCGGCCCCACGTCGAATGCCGCGCTCCGGCTCGGGTATCATGCCGACGGGAACCCGCGGCATCGGCCGTGGTCCGACTGGCAGGCAGAACACGAAAGGGGATCCCTCATGACAGCGCGACGCTTCGTCATGGCATTGACGCTCTTCCTCGCATCCAGCACCGCGACGCTCGCCGGGCCACGCGAGGAGGCGACGCTGCTCAAGACCACGCAGGTGATCGAGGACACGCAGGCCATGCCGGACCAGTCGGTTCCCGACTGGCTGCTGCGACGGGCCTACGGCATCGCCGTGATCCCCGCGGTCGTCAAGGTCGGACTGCTGGGCGTCGGCGGCCGGCTCGGCAAGGGCGTGCTGCTGGTCCGCGACGAGCGGGGCCGCTGGAGCAACCCGTCGTTCATCACGATCGGCGGCGGCAGCCTCGGGCCGCAGTTCGGCATCGAATCGAGCGACCTGATCCTCGTGTTCACGACCCGCCGCAGCATCGAGGGCGTGACCGGCGGCAAGCTGACCCTGGGCGCGGGCGCCAGCGTCGCCGTCGGCCCGGTGGGCCGCGGCGTCTCCGGCTCGACCGACATCGGCGGCGCGGAAATCTATTCGTACTCGCGCTCGCAGGGTTTCTTCGGCGGGATCGCCATCGACGGCACGGTGCTCGCCATCGACGGCAAGGGCAACGCGGCGTACTACCAGAAGCCGGGCATCCTCGCCTCCGAGGTGCTGGCGAGCAACGCGCCGACCGCGCCGGAGAGCACGCAGCGCCTGCTCGCCGCGCTGCACCGGCTGCCGAGCATGTCGGACGGCGCCGCACCGGCGTCCGCGCCGGCGGCTGCAGCGCCGGCTGCCGCGGCGCCGGCTGCCACGCCCGCGGCCTCGAGTCGAGGGACGCCACCACCTATCCGCTGGGCGACGCGCCCAAGCACTGAACGCTGACCGCCCGCCGCCAACGTGGCGGCGGGCGGTCGGTCAGTCCGCGGCGTCCGCGTAGGAGCGGACGACCTCGTAGAGGAACCGACGCCCGTCCAGCAGGGACCTGACGCGGATCCGCTCATTCAGCCCATGCGCATGCGAGCCCTCGGCGTCGTGGAACATCCCCGACAGGCCGTAGGTCGGCACGCCGGCGGCATTCAGGAAGCGTCCGTCCGTGGCGCCGGTCGACATCGTCGGCACGATCACGACGCCCGGCCAAATCTCGGCCGCAACCCGCCGCACGGGCGCCATGATGCGCTCGGACAGCGGCGGCGGCGGCGACTGCATCCCCATATCGCCCGTCGTCGCGACGGACACCTGCGGGTCGGCGACGACGCTGGCGATCTCGCGCTGCACGTCCGCCACCGGGACGCCCGGCAGGATGCGACAGTTGACGTTCGCGGTGACGTGTTGCGGCAAGGCGTTCGGCGCATGCCCGCCGTTGATCTGGGTCACGACACAGGTCGTGCGCAGCGAGCCGTTCCATGCAGGATTCGCGGCCCAGAGACGCTCGGCGGCCGCCTCGTTGGCGGGATCGCGCAGGATCGCGCGCATGTCGGCCGCGACGTCCGGCGCCGCCAGCTTTGCCTGTGCCTCGAAGTAGCCGCGCGTCGCTGGGTTGAGCGCGATCGCAAAGTTGTGCGCCCCCAACCTGGCCAGCGCGGCGCTCAGCCGCACGATCGGGTTGTTGTGCGTCGGCCGCGAGCTGTGGCCACCGACATCGCTCGCCTCGAGCAGGAAGTCCTGATAGACCTTCTCGCCGGCCTGGATCTGCAGCGTCACGGGCTTGCCGTCCCGATCGAGCTCGCCCCCGGCGCCCTCGTTGAGGGCGAACGCGGCGCGCAGCACGTCGGGTTGGGTCGCGGTCAGCCACTGCACGGTGTTGAAGACGTTCGGTGTCTCCTCGCCGCAGGTCAGCGCGAGCTTGATGTCGCGACGGGGCGTGAATCCCTCCTGACGAAAGCGAATCAGCGTATCGGTGAACACCGCCGCCATGGCCTTGTCGTCGGCCGCGCCGCGACCGTAGAACCAGCCCGCCTCCTCGACCAGCTTGAACGGGTCCCGCTGCCAGTCCTCGCGACGGGCCTCGACCACGTCGATGTGCGCGAGCAGCAGGATGGACTGCGCGGCCCGGTCGCGGCCGCGCAGCACCGCGATCAGTGCGCCGTCCGTCGGCCGATCCGCCGGTGCCAGGATCCGGGCGTCGGCGGCCGGCAGACCGGCCGCCAGCAGCCTCGCGCGCATCGCCTCGGCGGCACGCGTGCAACTGCCGACTGAGCGCGTCGTGTTGATCTCCACCAGCTCGCGATAGAGGTCCCGGAACGCGGCCTCCGCGGCGGCCGGCGCCGGAACCGCCGCCCAGGCCGCGTTGGTCAGGGTGAGCGCAAGGATCAGCGAAACGAGACGATGCGACATCGGTGGGACTCCCGGAAGCGCGGCTGGAGAGGTCGGCCGAGACCGAGAATACGCGCCCGGGCCCGCGCTTTCATCCCGTTG
>Ga0316217_10003892_pt1 | contig 16596 bp, 13 predicted proteins | sample 1anoAmetaG_FD_203633 | JGI IMG/M metagenome (GOLD analysis project Ga0316217, IMG submission 203633) | Freshwater microbial communities from Trout Bog Lake, Wisconsin, USA - 1anoA | ecosystem: Environmental > Aquatic > Freshwater > Lake > Hypolimnion/Profundal zone | place: USA: Wisconsin...
AGCGCTCGGTCAGGTGGGGCTCCAATTTGCGCGAAGATCTTCCCATCGACCCGAAATGATCGCGAGCCGAAGTGATCCTTCTCGATCGCGCCCGGTAGCGAGAGAGCAAATGATGCTACTTGGCCCCAAGGTAACATTCGTCGATTTTTAGGACTTTCGCGGTCCAGCCGTCGCCCCCAGCGGTCATCCTCAGACGGCCAACCCTGCAGCGGCACTCGTTCCTGACGGTAGGTCGCGGATCGGCGGCCTCGGGTCCACCTTCACGGTCGAAGGGTACTCCCCGAACCGCTTCACGCGACTGGTCGGGTAGGGACTGAAGTAGGCCAGATCCGCTGGCGATATTTCGATACCTCTCCGGCGCAACTCATGCAGCGCCTGGGTCTGGTCGGCGACTGTCTGCAAGGCGACCGCGTTGGCGACGAGTTCATTGTAGACGATCGCCTTTTCCTGTTCGGCCGGACTATTGGTCCGCAGGCCGCCCTCACCACCGAAATTCAGGTACTTCGTGAACTGGTGGCTGCGCTCGACCTTCGTGGTGCCCTTGTGCACGCTGCTGCGCAGCTCCTTGTCACAGGTCCAGCGCAACAGGAACGCGGTGCGGACTGCGTTGCCGAGCTCCTGAAGCGCGAGCGAGAACGGATCGCGGTTGCTTTGGCTGTTGACGCGCGCGAGGACTGCGGAGGGTGCGAGCTTGCCGCTGTGGATGGCGAGGGCGAGCCGCATGAAGTCGGGATAGTGTTCCTCGATGAGGCTCCAGTCGATTGTTCCGGCAAACAGGCCGGTGAGTGCTTCGAACGAGCTTCCGGCACCGGGGTGATAGAGCTTGAGTTTCTTCCAGCCCCGGATGCGCGGCATGAGCTCGATGCCGAGCAGGAACGCGAGCGCGAAGACGTGAGCAGACTGGCCGTGCGAGTCCGAGTGCAGCCGGGTTGGCTTCAGGTCCGACAGATCGTTGTGCAGGATGTCGAGGATGTAGGTCGCCTCGTAGATGCCGCAGCCGATGAAGCGGCTGAACAGTGCGATGTAGTTGTCGGAGACGTGCCGGTAGGCGATGCCGCCGGTCTTGCCGTAGCGAAAGTGGCGGGCCGCGAGGAGGTTGTCGCGGAAGGTTTCGAAGTGCGTGCCGTCGGCGGCCGCCGATTCGCCGCTGCCCCAGAGCTTGGTCAGCTCGAACTGGGCATACAGGTTCTGAAGGTCGGCGGAGCCGGCGCGCAGGTCCGCGATGTCGACGTGCCGGCGGTCCACAAAACTCAGCTCGTCAGCGGTGACGTCGCCCGCAAAATGCCGCGCCGCCTGGGTGGGACCCAGGCCGCAACCGTAGGCGAAGGTCGTGATCACGTAGCGATCGAGGACGTCCCTGATTGCAGAGCCGAGCCGGGAGGGCAGCCCGAAATGCCGTGGCCAGTTGGCCCACTGGGCGGTGTTGGCGAGCGCCTCGAGCACGGAGCGCTCGGGCATCTCCTGGATGACCTGGCGTGCCGCCTCGACGGCTGAGGGTGGCGGATTGATGCCGGCGATCCGCTGCACGATGGGACGACGGTTCTTGTCGAGCCGTACCCGGTGCAGCAGGCCGACCTCAAGATCCAGCCGATCAGCCTGGTCTACCAGGTGCTCGCGCAGGAACCGCTCGAAGCCCCGGGCGCCGCCGGGCCAGCCGCGCTCGTCTGCGTACGCAGCGATTCGGACCGGATCGGACGCTTCTGCTGGCAGCCGGCCCCAGAAGTCGTCGTAGCTGATGGAGCCGCTCACGTGGATGGCGCCGGACTTGATGGCCTCGGCGAGTTCGAGCGTCACCGCGACTTCCAGGTGCCGTCGATTGAACGCCCGGGGATCGCCTTCTATGCGGTCTTCGATCAGTTCTCGCCAGCGCGGCGGCAGAAATTCGTGGGTGAGGTCCAGGATGAGGTAGTCCGATGTGCAGGGGTCGACCGCGACGTCCCGCACGGCCTCGAGGAGGTCGTTGGCCGCGGGCCGTGCGGCTTTGAGTGGCAGTGTGCGAGCGAGCAGCAGGAGCTCGGATCGGTAGGGCGAGAACGCCTGGCGAGCGAAGGGCTGCCAGTTCTGGCTCGAGCGGCCGAGGTATTCGTCGCAGGCGATCTTGAGCGCGTCGCGGCCGCCGTGGGCGGTCAGCGTGGCATCGAGGCGGGTGGCCTTCTCGGCGGCGGGGCACTCAGCGATGGCGAGGACATCGGCGAGTGCCCGAACGAGCTTGCCGGTCTGGTCACGCCGTCTGGCGTGCCAGTCATCGAGACTTGCGATGCTTCGCCATTGGATACGACCGCTGAACCGAAGGAGCATGACAGTCAGGTCATCGAGCAGCCGGCCTCGGGTTTCGCAGAGCGCCGCGAGCAGGAGGGCGTAGCGTCGCGGTGCAACGTACCGACGCAGCTCCCGTGCTTTGAGTCGCTGGGCTTCGTTCGCCCACTGGGCGACCTTGGCCTCGGAAATCGGTGCAAGCAGCGGCGCCGGATCGATCAGCGTTCGCAGCCACTCATAATGGGCAGTCAGCGCCTTGAGGTTCGCCCGCGTGGGCCGTCCGGCGCCACGACAGAGGACGGCAAACGGGGACTCCTGGGTGTCGTCGCGGGTCGCGAGCAGCGCGTCGAGCCGGCGACGGTCTTTGGCAGTCAGGCCATCGCACACCGTGTCCCATTGCGAGGTGTTGACGAGTTTGTGCGCGGACCCGGCAAGCAGGCGCAACTTGGACAGCCGTGGCAGCTCGCACCGTTCGCGGATCAGCGCATCGATGGCGGCGTTGATGAGGTCCGCGGGATCCAGGCGTGCCTCGGCCGCGACGGTGATCGCGGCCATGGCGACCTCGCGGGCCTTCGGCCCCCAGGGGGTGACACCGAGATACACCCGGATCGCCTGGTGATGGCGATAGAGGGTCCGACGGTCGTAGTTGAACGACTCCGGGACTTCGACCGACAGGGCGCGTCCGATGCGATCGATAGCTGCCCGGGGTAACGCGGTGATCGGCAGAAAGCGGCCGAGATGCTGAAATACCTTCAGATGCGTGAGCAGTGCGACCAGTGAGGGCCCGCGGCGCGCGACAGTGCAGGCCCAGGTTTCTTCGGTGGACGTCAGCGTAAAGTGGCGGACGAGATCGTCGTCAGTGAGGTTCGCAGGGAGCGTCGGGTAGACGATCCGCGACATCGGTGGGACGTGGTCCATTCGGCCGGCCCTTGGGTTTCGGGGTCGGTCACGATACCAAGGACCGGGCGAAGGTCAGGAGCGTCGGGCGGTGGAATTCGGTTGCAAGAGGCCGCTGGCGGCGTGATCCTCGAACCGCTCTTCGTTGCGAACGTACTCGCGCAGCACGTCGAGGGATTTATGCCGGGACTGATCGGCCATCTTGAAGATGCTGGCGTGATTGCGCGCGGCGCTGGTCAGAAAGCCGCTCCGGAGGCTATGGCCGGCGTAACGGCTCGCATCGAGACCGACCTTGCCGGCGAGATCCTTGATGATCAGTGCGACGCTTTGCGGCGAGAGCCGGGACTGTCCGACCGTGTCGCCCCGGTGCAGGCGTCGAAACACGGGCCCCGTCTGGATGTTCGCGACGATCATCCAGTCGAGCACGGCCCTGACCGGGCAGTAGGGGGAGCCGGTGACGCGTGGGATCGCGACGACCTGTCCGAGTCCTTCCTGGTCGGTCTTCGAGCTTGCGATCCGCATCGACAGGCCCTCGTCGCGCTCGGTCACGTGATCGGCATCAAGCGCCACGAGTTCGGAGCGCCGAAATGCCCCGGCAAACCCCAGCAACAGCAGCGCCCGGTCGCGCAGCCCCCGCAGCGTCTGGGGCGCGACCGCATCGACCATGCGCTTGATCTCGTCGTCGACGGCAGGGGCTTTCTGGGCCTTCGGGCGCTTCCAGGTGCGCCGGATACCGCGCAGGACTTCATCGACCTCGATGGCGTCGTGCGGCGACGAGTGTCGGGCGCCGACGTGCATCAGTCGGATGGCGGCGAGGCGCCGGCCGAGCGTCGAGGGCGCGCGGCCGAGCTTGGCTTCCGCGGCGAGAAAGAGCGCGACCGTGTGGGGCGTCGCCGGCATGGCGAGGAGATCAACCGCCCGACACCAGGCGTTAAACGCGCGCCAGTCGGCTTCGTAGGCGCGCCAGGTCGCGGCCGAGCGGCTCGCCTTGGCGTAGCCTGCGGCAGCAATGAGCGCCTCATCGAGGGTGACGACGGGCGGCGTGGGCGCAGGACGCAGGGATCGGAGCTGGCGTCGGACGGCGGGAGGACGTGCCATAAGTGGCTGAGCTTAAGGTATTTTCAATATAGTGCGAAGGCCATTTATCGCTAGTGATGGTCTTTTTATAACGAATGATATCGGTTATTCTGGCAATCCATGGACCCCGTTGCCGATGAGAAGATTCGTGCAAAGCAGTGCCACCTCAGTGGATAAGTCGAGTTCCGCCGATCCGCTGCAAGCGCGCGTCGACGCCGCGGCATTCGCCTTGCTGCGCGAGGGCCGCAATCCGACCGTGTCGCAGGTTCGCGCCCGCATGGGCGGGGGCAGCCCCAACGTCGTCGCGCCGGCATTGCAGCGCTGGCGACTCACGTTCGCCGGCCAGCTCGATGAAAACGCCGGCTCCGCGCTCGAGGTGCTCCCACCGGGCGTCCTCGAACTTGTCCAGGCACTCTGGTCCCGGGCACTGTTCGAAGCCCATCGCGTGCGCGCCGACGCGCGTTCCACCAGCGACGCGCTCGAGCAGCTGAACGAAGCCATCCACGCGTTGCACGCGCGAACGGCTCGCCTCGAGGAACGCGAGGCCGCTCTCGATGCCGAGCTTCGCGCTCTCGACCAGCAGCGCCGCCGGCTCGCCGAGAATGACATCAGCGCCTCGGCGCGGCGCCCGCGTCCGAAACAGCCGCGCACAGTGCGCCAGACGAAGAAGGCGCGTCACAAATCGAAGTCTGCGGCATCCGTCTCGCCGACCAAACGGCGTCCGCAAGCGGCTCGGGCAGCTCCAAAGCCCACAACACGCCCCCGTCGTGCTGCAGCGCGGCGCTGAAACCGCCAGTTTTGGTACCGACAGAACGCCTGGCCACTCTATATAAGGAGCTGCAATGGAACCGGTCAGCGAAAGCCTTCGCCTCCTGAAACGGCAAGCCGAGATCGAGCGCCAACCGGCCGGCGGCATGACCCTGCTGGAGGAGCGCGAGTTGTTCGCGATCCGCGCACGCCTGGCGAACTTCCCCGCCGCCGTCCGCGCCATCGCCGAACTCAGCGGTGCGAAGCACCAGTCCGTTGATCAGATCCGCGTCGAGGATGTCGAGCGCTGGGACGCCCGTGGCTAAATCCCGCCGCCCACCCCGCTGTCTCGTAATCGCGGGCCCGAACGGTGCCGGCAAGACCACCTTTGCCCGCGAATACCTCGCCCGCGATGCGCGAGTGATCCACTTCATCAACGCCGACCTGATCGCCGCGGGTCTCTCGCCGCTCGCGCCCGAACGCGCCGCCTTGAGCGCCGCGCGGCTCATGCTCGCCGAAATCGAGCGGCTGACCGCCGCGAGGAAAGACTTCGCGTTCGAAAGTACCCTCAGTGGTCGCACCTACGTCAGTCGCCTCGAGCTCCTGAAGACCGCCGGCTACCACCTCGAAATCGTCTACCTGCGCGTCGCGTCCCCCCGCCTCGTGCTCAAGCGCATTGCCGCGCGCGTTCGCCAGGGCGGCCACAACGTCCCCAAAGCCGACGTGCTGCGTAGATTCAAGCGCAGCCAGCAGAACTTCGAAACCGTCTATCGCCCACTGGCGGATGCTTGGGCGGTGTACGAGAATTCAGGTCCGAAGCCGATACTTCTCGAACAGGGTCCCTGACATCATGACCAAGACCCCGCGTGACCCGAAATTTGCCAAGGACGTCGGCAAGGCGCTCGTGCGCGCCGCTGCGGCAGCCCGTCTTACCGCGCGCCGATATGGCACGCCGATCTACGTCTGGGAAAATGGCAAGGTCGTCGCTAAGCGGCCTTGAGTGCCGTTTCAAGGTCAGAGCAGCGACGGACATGCCATGGACCGGGCCGGCGCTTCTGACGCGCGACCGCGAAAGTCCTGAACAACGACGACTGTTACCTTGGGGCCTATCGTCAACCTGACCGCGAGATCCTCGGCATGAGCAACGTCACCCGCCTGCCGCCCCATCCGAAGATGGTTCACGTCGAGGCCGATATCCCGGTCAGCCAGCGGGACGAGTTCGAGCGTGCGATGGCCGAGATCATCGCCGGCGAGCGTCCGCGCATGGACACGCTCGACCGCGATCTCGCTGCGATCACCCGCCGGGGCATGGCGGCCCTCAAAGTCATTGAGACGGCCATCCACTCGCATCCGACGACCGGGGAAGCGCGTCGGCTCGTGAAGTTCCTCGCCGGCATATACAACGGCCAGGCTTATCCGTTCGATCTCACGGAGCTGCGGGGCCTGGACACCGAGCTTGGCAACGCCTGCCTTGATTACCTGAACTACGACCGGCTTGGTATCAAAGAAGTGCACAGGCATCTGTCGAGCGGCGAAACGGATCTGCATCGATGGCTGGAGGAGTACGGAATCGAGTCGATCTCAAAGCGCCCATGAATGCAGCGAGTACCAATCCGTTGACCGAAGCCGAGATCGATCGACTCGCCGAGCGATTGAACCGGATCAAGAATGAAAACGCGCTCAGCCTCGAAGGGATGGACGGTCTTTTCTGCGCCCTGATCGCAAGTCCCGAAGCTGTGCTGCCGAGCACCTACCTGCCGGTCATCCTAGGTGGGGACCCAGAAAGCGAAGACTGCTTCGCGAATCTGGATGATGCGAACCTGACGGTGTCGCTCATCATCCGGTACTGGAACTCAATTATTGACGATCTTGAACGCGAGTCCATTCACCCGCCCTATGTGCTGGAAGTCGAGCCCGGTCAGGTTCCCGGGCGCGCGTGGGCGCGTGGATTCATGCGCGGCGTGGCGCTGGCTCCCTCGGGCTGGAAGGAACTATTCCAAAATGAAGAGGAAGGCGATCTGATCGTCATTCCGCTCGTCGCCGGTGAGATTGATCCGGACTGGCCCACGACGCCCTTCACAAAGCGGATGGAAGAAGACGTGTTGATGTCGCTGGCGGTCGGGTTTGCACGCAGCTATCGGCATTTTGCAGTTGCCCGCCGCGAAGGAGCGGAGGCTGCCTTTGCGGACGCGCTCGATGATGAGGACCTGGATGACGACGGCTATTACCCCGACACCTATGTGCGACCGGAGCCGAAAGTTGGTCGCAACGAACCCTGTCCCTGCGGGAGCGGCAAGAAGTTCAAGAAGTGCTGCGGGTCGCCGGAACTAAATGTAGGTCTCTGATGGCGTCCGGACATTCCGGAGGCTTCCAGGGAACTGCACACCGATAGAATTGATCAGGTCTCGGCTGCTTCGGCAGTCAGGTCGAGACTCCGTGCCATAGGGACAGTCCTTTGAAGACATCGACGAAACGCAAATCTGGAAGAACGACGGCCGTCGCTGCGCCCGATCGTGCGCTTCGCTGCCATACATGCGGCCGCGCGATCGCCGGCTTCGAGAGCGTGCACTATGGCTCGATCGAGGGTGGGTACCGCGACCTGTGCAACCGCTGTTTCAATGAGGAGGTCGCCAGGAGCGGAGAGATCGATTTCTCCCACGTGCAGTTCGAGCCGCTCGACGTGCCGGATGTCACAGGCGCCCTGCATCGCTTCTACTTCGAGGTTCTGCTTCTCGGCGACAAGGTGTCCCTGCAGGCCTTCGAGCTCATCGGCGGTGATCCTGGCGGCTATCAGTTTCAGGTGCTCGGGGATGCGGAAGCCGACCTATTCGGGCTCATGGGCCAAATGGTCCCGCGGATCCGCCGGTCACTTGAACGGCAGCATCTGAAAGCACACTCACACATGCCGGGTTTGCATATCACCGAGAGAATGGTCCGCGGCCGCATCACTTGGGACGACAACGAGGACGGCCGGCTGCCAATGCTGGTGATCGATGGCAAGGAGATGTCATGGGACCAGTTCGGGCGGATGCTGATGACGTTCGAGGGCTGGCAGTTCAGGCTCGAAATCCTGGATCGAAGCGAAGAGCCCTGATTGAACTTGGCATGCTAAAGAGTGCGCTTCCTGCGCTGTCCCCAAGAACCGTTGGCTACGGGACGCCTCCGATCTGGCTGATCCGGCGGCTACCAATCAATTTCGCAGGAATGTCCCCCAGGGGCTGAATTGGGCCTGACGTGGCGGTCAAAGCCGCCGCAGACCGTTGGAACTCGAAAGTCCTAAAAGTCGACGAATGTTACCTTGGGGCCTTCCGGTAGATGCGCGCGGCCTCGTCGATCGTCTCGAACTGATCGGCGACCGAGGAAAACGTCAGGCTCTCCTTGTCGCCGAGGCACAGGTAGCCGCCACTCTCGAGGCTCTCCAGGAACAGCCCCAACACCCGATCCTGCAGCTGCTCGCTGAAATAGATCAGCACGTTGCGGCAGACGATCATCTGCATTTCGCCGAACGACGCATCCATCGCAAGGTTGTGACGGGCGAACATGACACGCGCCCGCAGATCCGCATTCATGATCGCGGCGTTGTAGCGCGCGTGATAGTGATCGGACAGCGCGCTGCTCGCACCGCAGGCCAGAAAGTTCTCCGTCCCCTTCTGGATCACGCCGAGCGAGTAGATGCCCGCCCTGCCGGTGTCGAGCGCCGGCTGACTGATGTCGGTCGCGTACAGCGTGCTGCGCTCGAGCAGCCCGGCTTCCTTGAGAAGGATCGCGTTCGAATATACCTCCTCGCCCGTCGCGCAGCCGGCGTGCCAGATCTTGATGTGCGGCCAGCTGCGCAGCGCCGGAATGACCTTGTCGGCCAGCGCCGTGTAGACATAGGGGTCGCGAAACAATGCCGTGACCGACACCGAGAAGCACGGCAGCAGCTCGTGGAAGAACCGCTGGTCGCGAAGCACCCGGCTGCTGACCTCCGCGTAGGTCGCGAGCCCGTGGTCGGCGACGAACTGCGACACGCGCCTGGCTACCGTCGGCAGCGCGTAGCCGGTGAAGTCATAGCCGTAGCGCAGCGTGATGGCGTCGAGCAGCAGCTTGAGCTCGATCTGATCCGCTTCGGAGTTGAGCCAGTCAACCGTCACCGACACATCCAGATCCTTAGCAGCGACAGCAGCCGGTCCTGATCCACCGGCTTGGCGAGATAGTCCGACGCGCCGGCCTCGATGCAACGCTGGCGGTCCTCCTTCATGGCCTTTGCCGTCAGCGCGATGATCGGCAGCTTGCCGAACCCGGCGTCGGCGCGAATCCGCGTGGCAGTCTCGTAGCCGTCCATCACCGGCATCATCATGTCGAGCAACACCAGGTCGACCTGCTCCTTACCGAGCACCGCCAGCGCCTGGCTGCCGTCCGCCGCCTTCAACGGGTGCATGCCGTGCCCCGCCAGAAGTTTCGCCATCGCGAACATCGTCCGCATGTCGTCCTCGACGATCAGCACGGACTTGCCACGGAGCGTGTCATCCGACTCGTAGATGTGCCGGATCGTCGAGCGCTTGTCGGCCGGCAGGTCGTTGACCACGCGATGCAGGAACAGTGCGACTTCATCGATCAGCCGCTCGTGCGAGCGCACGTCCTTGATGATGATCTTCTCGGCGTAGTGGCGCAGGCTCATCTCCTCGGCGGGCGTCAGATCGCGCGCCGTATAGACGATGACCGGCGGCATGTGCACGCCGGCCGCCGCGGCCGCGCGCAGCAGCTCCAGCCCCTGCATGTCCTCCAGGCCCAGATCCAGCACGACCAGATCGAGCTTCTGGCCGCGCATCGCTGCCAGCGCCTCCGCGCCACTTGCGGCCTCATGGACGTGAACGTTGCCGTTGCCGACGGCACGCACCGTGTCGCGGCGCACGACCGGGTCATCCTCGACGACCAGCACATGTTTTTCCGCGGTCGCGGCCGAGCGCTCGATGGTCGAAATGATGTCGTTGATATCGGTCGGTGTCAGCGGCTTGTGGCTATGCCCGATCGCGCCGATCCTCAACCCCTCGAGCGACGAGTCCTCTGCCGACACGATGTGGACCGGGATGTGGCGGGTATCGACGTCCTGCTTGAGGGCCGTCAGCACCGCCCAGCCGTCCATTCCCGGAAGAACGAGGTCGAGGATGATGCCGCCCGGCCGGAACGTCTTGGCGAGCCTGATGCCTTCCTCACCCTGGTGCGCAGCGAGGCACTTGAAGCCCCGGCGTCGCACCTCGTTGACCAGCACCGAACAGAACCTCAGGTCGTCCTCGACGATCAGGATCACGCGGTCGCGATCCTCCAGCGTGTCGCGGTCGTCAGCAACGGGCTGCACGGGCAGTGTCGCCGCTGGCGCCGATCGCGGCGTGACGCCGCCGGCTTGCGGCTTCTGCGCCACGCCATTCCCGACGGCGGCAGGCTGCGACCCGGCCGGCGGCGGCTCGAGCGGGATGATGATCGTGAACGTCGAGCCCGCGCCGAGCGCGCTCGTCAGCTGGATTTCGCCTCCCAGCAGGGCCGCGATGTTGCGGGAAATCGTCAGCCCCAGGCCGGTCCCGCCGAAGCGGCGCTGGTCGCCGGAATCCGCCTGTTGAAATGCCTCGAAGATGATCTTCTGCTTTTCCGGAGTGATGCCGATCCCGGTGTCGACGATCCGGATCGCGAGGGCGCGATCGGCCGTGAGCCCGGGCACCGTCAGCACGGTATCTGGCGAGACCCGCTCAAACGCGACGGTGACGCTGCCCTTGTCCGTGAACTTGAGCGCATTGCCGAGGAGGTTCTTGAGCACCTGTCCGAGGCGGTTGGGGTCGGTCTGCACCTCGGCGGGAGCATCCTCCGCCACATGCACATTCAGCTCGAGTTTCTGGCTGAGCGCCATGTGCGCGAACTGCAGCGCCAGGCTCCGGGCAATCTCCGCTACCGGGCAGGCCTCGACGTGCAGCTCCATGCGCCCAGCCTCGATCTTTGAAAGATCGAGGATCTCGTTGATGAGGTTCAGCAGGTCCTTGCCACTGTCGTAGATGATGCCTGCCGACTCGAGCTGGCCCGGCAGCAGGTTGCCGTCAACGTTGTCGCGCAGCGAGCGCGCCAGCAGCAGCAGGCTGTTGAGTGGGGTTCGCAGCTCGTGCGACATGTTGGCGAGGAATTCCGATTTGTACTTGCTCGCAATGGCCAGGTTCTCGGTCTGCTGCAGGAGCTCACGGCGGGCGTTCTCGACCTGCGCTGTCTGCACCTCGAGCTCCGTATTGCGGCCCTCGAGTGCACGGTTTGCGTACTCGAGCTCGTCCTGCTGGCTTTTCAGCTTTTCCTCGGACACCACTGCGCGCCGCATCTGCGCCTCGACCTCGGCGTTGGTCTGCTGGAGCTCGAGCTGCTGCGCCTTGAGCTCAGCACTGGTTGCCTGCAGTTCCTCCCTCTGGCCCTCGAGCTCCGCGGTGTACCCACGCAGTTCCGCCTGCTGCTCGACCAGCGCCCGGTTCGAGCGCGCGATCTCGAACGCCGCGCCGATGACGATCGCGGACTGCTCGAGAAACTGTCGCTGGATCTCAGAAATCCGGGTCAACACGCCAATCTCCAGGACGCCGCGGACCTCGCCCATGAACAGCACCGGCGCGACGAAGACCTCGACCGGCGTTGCCTTGCCGAGCCCCGACACGATCTGGACGTAGTCCTCCGGCACCTGCTGCAGGATGATCGGCGTGCGTTCCTGAGCAACCTGGCCGACGAGGCCGTCGCCGAAGCGGAACTCATTCCCGCCATGCTTGCGCCGCGTATAGGCGTAGGTGCCCGCCAGGCGCAGTAACGCGCCGCCGTCGTCAGCGTCGACCACGTACAGCGCGCCGACCTGGGCGCCCAGATGCTCGGCGAGCGCCGATATCGCGGCGGCAGCCAGCACCTGCAGGTCGGTCTGGCCCAGCACCACGGTGTTGATGCGCGCGATGCCGGTCTTGAGCCAGTCGACCGAGGCGACTTCCGCCGCCCGCACACGCAGCGAGTCGCTCAGCCGCTGCAGCGTGGCGTTGATCCGGTCGTTCGGATCGCGGCTGCGAATCTCCGGGAAGCGGCTGTCCGCCAGCAGGTCAGACTTCTCGGCGAGCTCGCGCAGCGACAGCACGATTTCGTTGATCGCGCCCGCAAACGCGTCATTGGAACCGCGTGACGGCACATCGACGGCTATGTCGCCGACCGCGACCCGGCCGGCGACCCGTGCCAGCCGCTGCTTGAACGCAACCACCTCCTGCAAGGTGCGGTTCACGTCACCGAGTTCGTCCGGCGTATGGTCGATGAACTGCACGTCGAGCGCACCCTCTGCCATCCGCAGCGCCCCGGCGTTCAGGCCGTGCAGACGCGAGGTCAGCGAGTTGGCGTAGGCGCGAATTGCGAACAACGCCATCCCCGTGCAGCCGAGCAGGGTGAGCACGAGCACGATCGCGGACCTGATCTGGGCCGTGCGCATCGTGTCGAGCACCGCGGTGCTGTCGTACAGATTGGCGAGCACGGCCACGCTGGCCGAGACCGCCGCGGTTGCGCGATCATTGTCCGCGAGCCGGTTGCGGGCCAGCGCCGTGTCGCCGTCCGCCAGCGCCGACCAGACCAATTCGTCGGTGACCCGCATGGCGGCGTAGCGCTCCAAAAAGGAGCGCCACGCCTGCGCCTCGGCCGGGTCTCTCGGCATTTCCGCGTACTGAACGCGTGCCTGGTCGAGCGCACGCGCCATCGAGTCATGGGCCTCGCGATCCTGACGCACCCGCTCCGAGCCGGGAATAGCTGCGTCCTGGAGCGCGATTCGCGTCCACAACGGGACGGCACCGACCGTCCTCGACAGCTCACCCACCAGCACGCTGCTGCGTGCCCGCGTGACGGCGTCCTCATCGAGCTTGGCTTCGACTTGCTGCCGGTAGAGGAACGCGGCCGACGTCAGTATCGCGATTACGATAGCGACGGCGGTAGCCGCCACCAGAAATCTGCTGCGTAGCGTCTTAATCATCTGCGTGTTTCCTCAAGCATTCCTGCCCGTCGCCTGGCTGGCCCGGTCATGGATCGGTTCGGGCGCCTCGGCGGCGATCTGCATCGTCGTCCAGATTTCTTCCAGGCCCGGGGCGCAGCGCGCGAACGCCTGCGCGAGCCCGGGATCGAAGCTCGCGCCGAACTCACCGGCAATGATCGCGGTCGTCCCTGAATGCGGCAGCGGCACCTTGTAAGGCCGCACCGAACGCAGCGCGTCGTAGACATCGACTATCGCGCAGAGGCGGGCGCTGAGCGGGATGTCCGCACCGGCAAGCCCGTCCGGATACCCGCCACCGCGCCAGCGCTCGTGATGCGAGCGCGCGATCTCAACGCCGACGCGGACGAAATCGTTGCTCGGATAGCTCGACAGCACGGCGTCCAGCGTTCCCGCGCCGAGTGTCGTGTGGGTCTTCATGATCGCGAATTCCTCGAACGTGAGTCGGCCGGGCTTCAGCAGAATCGCGTCGGGAATGGCGACCTTGCCGATGTCATGCAGCATGGCGGCGCCACGGATCACCGGACAGAGCCGCTCGAGCTCGGCGCTGTGTTCCGGGCAGTGGACCAGCGCCTCGCGGCACAGCAGTTCCGCCATCCGGCCCATGCGCTCGACGTGCAGCCCGGTCGTGTCGTCGCGCGACTGCGACAGCTTGGCAAGCGCGACGATCGTCGCCATCTGCGACTCGGAGATCTCGCGGACCTGCTGCGCAACGCGTTCCGTCAGGCGCTCGTTATGGCCGATGATCTCGAGTTCCAGACGGCGCAGGCGCAGATGAAGCGCGACGCGCGCCAGCATCTCGCTGACGTCGAACGGCTTCGTGACGAAATCCCGCCCGCCGCCGTTGAACGCCGCGAGCTTGATGTCCGCCGCGCTCATCGCAGTAACGAACAGCACGGGGATCCCACGCAGCGCCGGATCCGCTTGCAACACCGCGCAGATCTCGATGCCGCTGCGCCCCGGCATGTCGATGTCCATCAGTATGAGATCCGGGATCTCGGCACGGACCATCTGCAGTGCCATGTCGCCGTTCGACGCGGCTCGGACCCGGTATCCGCCCGACCCCACCGTCGAGCACAGCAGGCGCAGGCTGTCGGGCGTATCGTCGACGATCAGCACATTCTGGGCGGCCGTCACGAGGCCATGGCCTCGATGTCCAACAGCCGGCTGAGCTCGGCGAATTCGTAGCGGTCGCCAAGACCGACCAGCTCGCGGCCGAGTTCCGCCGGGACCACGGCCGCACAGGCGGCAAGCTCGCGCTGGATATCCTCGACGTAGCCGTGCTTGAGTGCGTGCAGCAAGGCGTCGCGTCGCGGCAGCGGCAGCGCGAGACGGACCGCCGGCGCCACGACCGGGCCCGCGAGCTCCGTTGCAGTCACGCACGGCGCGTAAACGGGAAACTCCGCGGGGACGGCGACGTCGAGCCCGAACACGCTGCCACCACCGTCGTTCGGCTGCATCCAAAGATCGCCGCCCATCAGGCGCGCGTAACGCTGGCTGACGGCGAGACCGAGCCCGGTGCCGACGCGCCGCGCCGCAGCCGAGACCTGCACGAATGCCTGGAATATGTTGGCCCGGTCCGCTTCGGGTATGCCGACGCCGGTGTCGGCGACCGTGAACCGCAGATGGGCGCGACCGCCCTCGAGCGGCGATGCAGTCAGCCGAACTTCAATTCCGCCACGACTCGTGAACTTGACCGCGTTGCCGACCAGGTTGATCAGAATCTGGGTAATCCGGCCGACGTCCGCGGTGATTCGCTTCGGCAGCGGCGAGGCCGGCGCCACGGCGAGCGCGAGCCCCTTCTCCTCCGCCCGCAGGCGGAACATCTGCTCGATCATTTCGAGCACGTCCTTGGGGTCGGCGTCGACCGGGTCGGAGATCCCCTCGCCGGCTTCGGCACGTGCCATGTCCAGCACGTTGTTGACCAGCGTGACGAGGTGCGAACCGCTGCGATCGATCGCCTGCAGGTATTCGCGTTGCTTGCCGCGCAACGTCGGGTCGCGCAGCAGTAGCTTGGTGTAGCCGAGGCAGGCATTCAGCGGTGTGCGGATCTCGTGGCTGACGCTGGCGAGGATGTCGCTTTTCTTGCGACTCTCCGCCTCGGCGTCATCGGCACGCCGAATCGCCTCGGTTGCCCGCCGTAGGGCCTCGAAGTCCGAAAACACCAGATACACCTGATATGGCGTCGCCTGGCCTGCCTGGAATATCGGCACCGCATCGATGATCAGCCAGCGCTTCGCTGACCATGTCGGGTGCATGACGCCGACGACGACGTTGGAAACGGTCTGACACGTGCGCGCCGCCCGCGCCCACGGCAAGTCGGCTGCGGCCAGTGGCGCCCCGGCCTGGTCGGTGAATTCGAACCGCGACGTGGACGCCGAATGGCCGAAACACTCGGCAGCGTCGGGTCCGAGGATGCGCGTGGCCATGCCGTTCATCGCGAGGACGTTGCCCGCGACGTCACAATAAATAACGCCCTGGCTCATGGTTTCAAACAGGACACCCTTCTGTGCGACGGCGTTCGATCGTTCGCGCTCCGATTCGATGCGCTCGATCGCCGCGCAGATCATGGTCGGCAGCAACGCGAGGTGCTCGGCGACGTCGACCAGATCGGGAACCGGAGTGCGAGTTGAACCGCCCCAGGAAAACGTCACGGAGCCCGCTAATCGCTGCTCCGGACCGATCGCGGGCAGGATCAGCAGCGCGCGCACGCCAAGCATCTCCAGCGCGGTCCGCTCGTTCTCGGCCAGCACTGCGAACGACGGCAGCAGAACGGCCTCGCCGTGCGCGAGCCGCGCACCCAGCAGCGCCATCAGCCGCGCCCCGAGCGTGCCAGCCGTGGACGCCGCGACAAGCGGCTCGCGCTCGATCGCGACCTGAACGCCGATCGAGTTGGCGCGCACTACGTGGGCACTCGCATGCGTGGCGCCGAGATGCGTCGCGACCGCTTCGAGCGTATCGCGCACGCCCGCGAATGGGTCGGCCGCCTCGCGGCCGACCAGCGACGTGGTCGACGTGGACAGCATCGCCTGAAAGGCAGCCTTGCGGGTCAGCTGGCCTGACTTGATGGCGAGGCTCTGAGTCTGCTGCGACAGTAGCCGCTCGATCTCGGCGCGCGCGCGCGCAAGTTCGACGAACACCTTGACCTTGGCGAGCAGGATGGCGGGTTCAATCGGCTTCAGCAGATAGTCGACCGCGCCGCTCGTGTAGCCACGCGCGCGATGATCGTCATCCGCGTAGGCCGCGGTCACGAAGATGATCGGCAGCGGATCGGCCGTCCGTTCACCGACCAGCAGCTCGGCGAGCTCGTAGCCATCCATGCCTGGCATCTGGACGTCGAGGATCGCGAGCGCGAAGCGGTGTCGCAGCGACAGCGCCAGCGCCTGCTCGCCGCTCGAGGCCCGAATCACCGGGCCGTGCACGTTGCGCAATACCGATTCGAGCGCGATCAGGTTCCGCTCCTGATCGTCGACGATCAGTATCGGAAACGCACTTCTGTCAGCCTCGTCCCCCATCCAGCCTCCTGCTCTCCGATATCGTCCAGACCCACCGGAACAACGGGCTGGGCAGCCACCCGCGGATGCCCGCGGATGAGCGCGTTCAATGCAAACTGT
>Ga0316217_10003893_pt1 | contig 16588 bp, 16 predicted proteins | sample 1anoAmetaG_FD_203633 | JGI IMG/M metagenome (GOLD analysis project Ga0316217, IMG submission 203633) | Freshwater microbial communities from Trout Bog Lake, Wisconsin, USA - 1anoA | ecosystem: Environmental > Aquatic > Freshwater > Lake > Hypolimnion/Profundal zone | place: USA: Wisconsin...
GAGGAAGTCCTCGAGGCGCTGACTCGCGCGTTCGCCGTCGGGGCCCCTCTGCGCGTGGAGGGACCTCGACGGCGGCGCACGCTCGCGCCGCGGAGGAGAACCTCGCCATGCCCACGCAGAAGACCCCCGCCTTCACCCTCTCGCCGAAGTCTCGCCCCCTCGCGGAAGCCTCGCGCGTCGCTATCGCCCTCGTGCGAGCCGCAACCAGGGAACTACAGCAAACTCTGGTCTTCGATTTGAATGAGGCACTGGAGCGCATCGACACTGACCGGGCCGGCGACACCGGCGAAGACGAGCGTCCCGCCGTGCCCTTCTCACGGGAGTATGCGGTGCAGGCAATGCTCGCGAGACAGTGTGCGCTTGATGCCATCGCTCGCGTCCTGGATATCGACAACGCGATCGGCGCGCTCGCGGACGAGCTCGCGTCGGGACGGGTGTAGGCTGACGAGCAAGAGAAAGCCCCCGCGCCGTGTCGAGCGGCCGGGGGCGTGACCGGAGGTGCTTCCGATGAGTGAGACCGTAGCAGCACCGAAGCGGAAGGGCGGGCGTCCGGCGAACCCCACGCCGAAGTGGGACAAGGACCGCAAGGTCTGGGTGGTTCGGATCACGCTCCCGAAGCCGTCCGGCTGGCCTGCCGGAAAGGAGGCGCCCCGGAAAGACGTCGACCTCGACAAGCGGCTCGGTCCGGACCAGTTCGCCGCGGCGAAGGCGGTGGCGAAGTTCGTGTCCGACTCCGCGCGGGCCGGGAACGTCGTCGACCTGAGCCTCGGGGAGACGTGCTCCGCCTACCGCATTCGCCTCGAGGTTCACCGGAAGGAGCTGGGCCGGCGGGGCGGAAAAATGGACGCTTCGACCTGGAACAAGTGGATCGCTCCGAAGCTCGGGCCGCTCCCGGTCGCAAGCGTCACGCGGGACGACGTCGAGCGGGTCCGGGACATGCTGGACGAGCAGATCACGATCTACACGCGGACCGAGGCGAAGGAGGGGATCGGGTCGAAGCGGGCACGGAACATCTGGACGGTGGTCACCACGACGTTCAAGGCGGCGTGCGCGGCCAAACGGCGCGACCTCCGGGTGCGAGAGGACAACCCGTGCACGGGCGTCCTGCCGCCCGAGAAGGGCAAGTCTCGCCAGCGGACGTTCCTCTACCCGAACGAGATCGCGACCCTCCTGGCGTGCCCGGACGTCGACCTGGGCGTGCGCGCGATGTACGCCGTGGGCTGCTACCTCTACCTGCGGCCTGGGGAGCTCCGGGCGCTCCTGGTGTCGGACGTCGACCTGGACGCCGGCGTGGTCCACGTGACGAAGTCCTACGACGAGGCCGCCGAGCAGACGAAGCCGACGAAGACCGACAACGGGGTGCGGGACGTGCCCATCCCGGAAGCCCTCTTCCCGCTCCTACGGCGGCTCGTGGCGGACCGGAAGCCGGGCGACCTCCTCTTGCCGGTGATGGCTGAGCGGTCGGACCGGAACCGGGGGCGGACCTTCCGCACTCACTTGACGTGGGCCGGGCTCACGCGGCCCCGGCTGACGGCAAGCAACCCGCGAGAGGAGCCGGTCGACTTCCGATCGCTCCGCGACTCCGGGGTCACGTGGCTCGCGCTCTCGGGGGTCGACCTCTCGAGGATTCAGCGCCGCGCCGGGCACGAGGACGTGAGCACGAGCCTCGGCTACGTGAAGTTGGCCGAGGACATCAACGGGGACGTCGGGGAACCCTTCCCGCCCCTGCCGGAGGCCCTTGGGGGTTTCGGATCAAAACAGGGGTTTCGGCACCAGAATACCCAAGAAACATCGAGAAAACCGTACCGAAGGAGGGACTCGAACCCTCACGCCCTTGCGGACGGCGGATTTTGAATCCGCTGCGTCTACCGTTCCGCCACTTCGGCTCGCATGCCCGCGCGCGAGGCTGGTTTGTAGCATCTCGCCTCACGCGAGGGGGAGATCGTTTGTCGGCCGCGGACCCCGATGTACGCTCGCCCCATGTTCTCACGCGCTCCGCGGTCGCACGCGCGACGCCCGCTCCCCGGCCTCGCGCTGGCGGCGGTGCTCGCAGGTGCTTGCACGAACCAGGCGAAGGTCAGCGAGGAGCGAGCGACCCGCTGGGCGGCGGAGGTCGGCCACCGCGCGTCCGAGGACGTCAAGGAGGTCGAGCGGGGGCTCCCCGTCGGCGCCGCGCAGCTTGCGTCGCTCTGGGCCAAGGGGGGCGACCCCTCGAAGGACCTCCCCGCCGTGAGGAAGGGCCTGGTCCGGATCCGCGCGGAGGTCCCGGACCTGACCCGCGCCAGCTCCACCTTCTTCGCGCTGGCCGACGCGCACGGCATCGCCATTCGCAACGACCTCGAGCAGGACGTGATGGCGGGTCAGGACGTATGGAAGCTCTTCCCCGACCTTCAGAAGGCGCGCGAGGGGGGGGTCGCGAGGGCGGGCGGTCTCTTCGCCGGCGCGCGCGGCCCGGGTGGCCCCGACCGCGACTGGGTCGCCGCGGCCGCGATCAAGGACGACAAGGGAGAGCTCGCCGGGGTGCTGCTCACGGGCTGGACGCTGCGGCGCTTCGCGTTTCACCTCCAGGAGTGGCTGCGGCACGATCTCACCGAGGAGCAGGCGAAGACGAAGGACCCGGGGAAGCTGCCGATCGTCTACGTGCTGGTCTTCGACGCGACGGGCGTCTACTCGGCGCCGCTCACCCCCTCGGTGAACGAGCAGGCGATCGGCCAGCTCGGCCTGGGCGCCAGGACCGCTTCGGCGTCCGTGCACGGCGTCGTCTCGATCACCGACCGCGACTTCGGCTACGCGGCGGTCCGCGTCCCCGAGCTGGAGCCGGACGCGGGGATCGTCATCCTCTGGAGCGAGATCTAGCTCGCAGCGCTCCGCCCGTAGCGGTGGATGGCCCCACCGAGCAGCAACCAGCCGGCCAGCGTCACGGGGCCCCCGACATCAGGGTGGACAGCGCCGAGGAGCGCCAGCCCCACCGCGACCGTGACGGCACCGACCACGAGCCCGGCGCGTGAACGCGCGTCGGGAGGCGCCGCGGGGCGCGAGGCGAGGTCAGGCCGACCGTCCAGGTCGAGCGGGCGAGGCGTCACGCGGAAGAACACTAGCGGGGGGCTCACCATCTCGCTACCTTCACCGCCATGCCGCGCTTTGCCGCGCTCGATGTCGGGAGCAACGCGCTCCGCCTCCGCGTCGTCGAGGCCGAGGCCCCCAACACGGGGATTCACCAGCTGCCGCTCCTCCCCCGGGACGGCGCGTCGCCCAGCGGCTGGCGCGAGGTCGTGTCGCTGCGAGCGCCCGTGCGCCTCGGCAGCGAGGTCTTCATCTCGGGGAAGCTGACGCCGACCTCCGTGGGCCAGGCCTGCGCGGCGCTCCGGGAGTTCCGCGTGGCGATGGACACCGCCAAGGTCGACGCCTATCGCGCGACCGCCACCAGCGCGGTGCGGGAGGCCTCGAACGGCGCGACGCTCGTCGAACGATCGCGCCGCGAGGCGGGCATCGAGCTCGAGATCATCGAAGGAGTCGAGGAGGCTCGACTCGTCCAGCTCGCCGTCGTCCGGCGGCTCCCCCTCCACGACAAGCGGGCGCTGCTCGTCGACGTGGGGGGCGGCTCGACGGAGCTGACGGTCCTGGACCGCGGCCAGGCGTCCTTCTCGATCTCTCTCCCGCTCGGCACCGTGCGCCTCATCGAGGCCTTCCTCAAGGGCTCGGGGCCGGTCAGCCGCGAGCAGGCGCACCTCGTCGGTGAGCTCATCGACCGCGGGCTCGCCGAGGCCTCCCCCTACCTCCGCGAGCCGTTCGACCTGGTCGTGGGGACCGGCGGCAACATCGACACCCTCGCCGAGCTCTGCCCCGCCCTCCACGTCCTCCCGGCGCCGGCCCCGGCGACCATCGATGTCGCCGCCATGCGCGCGATGTTCGCCACGCTGGCCGCCCTCTCCCCCGCCGAGCGCCGCGACCGCCACAACCTCCGCCCCGACCGGGCGGACACGATCATCCCGGCGTGCGCCATCCTGCTGCGCGTCGCCGAGGTCACGTCGGCGAGCGTCCTCGTGGCGCCCGGCGTCGGTCTGAAGGACGGGATCCTCGAGGAGCTGGTCGACAAGCACTTCCACGTCTGGGACACGGTGCGCGAAGCGCAGAGCGTCATCGATGCCTGCCTGCGGCTAGGGCGGCGCTACGCGTTCGACGAGGCGCACGGGGCGCGCGTGGCTTTCTTCGCGGGGACGCTGTTCGACGACATGCAGAGGGTGCACGCCTTCGGCGACCGGGAGCGGCTCCTCCTGCGCGCCGCCGCGATCCTCCACGACATCGGGGACTTCGTCCGGTACGACGGGCACCACAAGCACAGCTACTACCTCATCCAGCACTCGGACATCATGGGGCTGCAGCCCGACGAGCGCGCCATCGTGGCCAACATCGCGCGCTACCACCGGAAGAGCCCGCCCGACACGTCACACCCCAACTTCCGCGAGCTCGACAAGGAGGCGCGCGCGAAGGTGAGAGCGCTGGCCGCCATCCTGCGCATCGCCGACGCGCTCGACCGAGAGCACCGCGGCAAGGTGAGCAGCGTGCGCGCCGTGGTCGACCGGGGCAAGGGGCGCCTCTTCTTGTTCCTCCAGGGCGACGGCGAGCGCGAGCTCGAGGAGTGGACGGTCCGCGCCAAGAGCGAGCTCCTGCGCGACGTCTTCGACCTCGACGTCGTCGTCGCTGCGGCCCCACCGCCGGCCGACGCGCCCCCCCAGATCAGCCCCACGTCGCCCCCGTCCGCGCCCCACGCGAAGAGCGCGCGCGGCGCCCCGTGAGGCACGCCGCGCAGGCCCGCTGGCGCGTCCTCCTGCGCGCGACGCCGCTCTCCGTGGCGCTGGCCGCGGCCGCGTGCGCCGGCGGGCGGGTCCGCGACCCACGCGAGGCCGCGGCGGCGTTCGCGACGGCCGCCGCGCGGGGCGACCCCGAGGCGATCTACGCGATGCTCGGCCCGAGCGCCCGGGCCGCCCTCTCGCGGGACGACGTCCGGCGACTGGTCGCCGAGCAGGGCGCCGACCTCGCGGGACACGCGCGCGCGCTCGCCTCGGGCCCGTTGAAGGCGAGCGCGACCGCCCGTCTCCGGTTCGCCGACGGGGAGGAGGTCGCGCTCGACTGGTCGGAGGGGGGGTTCGGGATGACCAGCGGCGGCGCCCTCCCCGGCGGGGCCCCGACCCCCGAGGCCGCGCTCGACGAGCTCCGGCGCGTCATCGCCCGCCGGAGCTACGCGGGCCTCATCCGCCTCCTCTCGCCGGCGACGCGGAGCGCGGTGGAGCAGGACCTGCGGACGCTGGTAGGGGGGCTGGAGCACCCCGAGAGCATCCCCGTCCACAGCAGCGGCGACGCCGCGAGCGCAGTCGTCCCTGGCGGCCACCACGTGACCTTGAAGCGCGAAGCGGGCGTCTGGCGAGTCGAGGACTTCGATTGAGCTCGAGCCTCCGCCCCGGCTCCTGGTGCGCCGCCGTCTCGACACTGGTGGGCGCGCTCCTCCTGGCGTCGGTGCCGCGTCCGGCGCGGGCCTTCGGTGACGTGGGGGCTTTCGACCCTCGCGCGCTCCTGACGGCCGGGCAGACGACGGCCGCCCGGCCAGACGCGCCGGGCCGGTGGTCCGTCGAGCTCGAAGGGCGGACGAGCGCCCCCGTGCGACACCGACCGCTGGCGGTGCACGCCGATGAAGGGGCGCTCACCGACGAGCCGTTCGTGTTCTGGAGCGGGGACTCCGCCGTACCCGCGCTCACGGCGGGCGAGGTCGCCGGCCTCCGCAGGTTCCTGTCGCTCGGGGGGGTCATCCTGGTCGACGACGCGGCCCCTGGCGAGGACGGGACCCCCGGTCTCTTCGGGCGGACCGCGCGGGCGCAGATCGCCCGCGTGCTCCCGGACTCGACGCCGATAGCGATCGGCACCGAACACGTCATCTTCCGGTCCTTCTACCTCCTCAAGCGGGCCGCCGGGCGCGTGCTCGGGTCCCGTACCCTCGACGCGATCGTCCGCGGAGGGCGGACCTCCGTCGTCTTCTCGGACCACGACCTCGGCGGCGCCCTCGCCCGCGGGAGCACGGGCGGGTGGGCGTTCCCCGTCACGCCGGGGGGCGAGGCGCAGCGCGAGCAGGCGATCCGCATGGCCGTCAACATCGCGATGTACGTCCTCTGCTCGAACTACAAGGACGACCAGGTCCACGCCCCGTTCCTCATGCGGCGTCGCGCGCTGGCGTCCGGGCCTGCCCTGGAGCCCTGAAGATGAGCGTCACGCGGCTCGCGTCGAGCGCCGACCTCCCTGCGTGGGCTGTCATCCTCACGCTCGTGCTGGCCGCGGTCAGCGCGGCGCTCCTCCTGCTCGAGCTGCGGCGGCGGGAGCGGAGCGCGACGGTCATCCTGGTGACAGGCGCGCTCGCGATCGCGGCGCTCGTCCTGGCCGTGCTCCGCCCGGTGCGGATCGCCGCCACCGAGAGCGTCGTGGGGGCCCGGGTCCTCATCCTCGCGGACGCGTCCCGGTCCATGGCCCTCCGCCAGGGCGCCGCCGGGACGCGCGGCGACGTCCGCGATCGTGCGGTGACGTCGCTCGTCAAGCACGCCAGGGAGACGCGCGCCCTGGTCCTCGGGTTCGGTGACTCCGCCCCGAGGCCCATCGACCTCGCGGCCGCTGATGGCTCGAACAGCCGCGCCGGCCGAAGCGATCTCTCCGCCGCGCTGCGCGCCCTCGCCACCTCGGCGGACGAGCGACCTCGCGCGATCATCGTGGTGTCGGACGGTAGGCTCGACGCGCCCGCCGAGGGCGCCACGCGCGAGGCGGTGCAGGCGCTCGCGAAGAGCCTCGACGTCCCGATCCACACCGTCGCGACGACGCGCGACGCCCTCCCGGACGCCAGCATCCGCAAGGTAGCGACCGCCGGCGCCGCTGTCGCGCACGTCCCCTTCCCGCTCCACGTCGAGGTCGGCTGCGCGGGCGGCCTCGCCTGCGACGACCTGAGCGTCACGGTCAGGGAGCTCCGCGAGGACGGCCCTGCGGCGCTGCTCGCCACCGGGCTCGCCCACGTGAAGGACGGCAAGGGGTCGATCGATCTGACCGTGACACTCGAGCGCGCCGGAGCGCGCGTCCTCGACGTCTCGCTGACCGCGCCGCAGGGCGACACGGTGCCGGAGAACGATCACCGGCTGCTCACCTTCCACGTCGCCCGCGAGCGCGTGCGCGTCCTCCACGTCGCGGGGCGACCTACGAGCGACGTACGGGCGCTGCGCGAGTGGCTGAAGAGTGACGCCTCGGTCGACGTCGTCGCGTTCTTCATCCTGCGCACGCCCACCGACGACACGCACGCCGAACCCCAGGATCTGGCGCTCATCCCGTTCCCCGTCGACGAGCTGTTCAGCGAGCACCTCCCCTCGTTCGACGCCGTCGTGCTCCAGGACTTCGACGCGCAGCCGTACGGGCTAGAGAAGCACCTCCCGGCGCTCGCGCGGTACGTCCGCGACGGTGGCGGGCTCATCATGGTCGGAGGTCCGAACTCCTTCGTCGGCGGCGGCTACGCCGACACCCCCCTCGGCAACGCCAACGGCGTGCTCCCGGTCCGCCTGAACGGGGCGCCGAGCGCGACCGCGAACGACACCGCGAGCTTCGAGCCGGCGTGGACCGATCAGGGGCGCATGGCCCCGCTCCTCGCGCCGCTCCGCGGCATCGTCGGTGACGAGCTCCCGTCGATGCCCGGGGCGAACGTCCTCGGCGATCCACGCCCCGGGACGACGGTCCTCTGGACGCACCCCTCCCGGCTGACCCCCAACCGCGCTCCGATGCCGGTGCTCGCCGTGGGCGAGGAGGGGGACGGTCGGACCATCGCGCTGGGCGTCGACGGCGCGTGGAGGCTGGAGTTCTCCGCGCTGGGCGCCCGGACGGCCGGGCGGGCGTACGGCGCCATGTGGGACGGCCTGCTCGGGTGGCTGATGCGAGACCCGCGCTTCGAGCCGGCGCAGGTCGAGGTCGTCGGCGGCTGCACCGCAGGCCTCCCCGTCACGCTGCGGGTCCACACGCTGCCAGATCCGGGGAAGACCCCGCGCCCCTCGCTCTTCCTCGACATCCTCCCCCTCGAGAAGGTGACGGGGGCCTCGCCAGGGATGGTCCCGATTCATCGCGATCTCGCCGCCGACGGATCGGGGACCACCGAGCTCGCGCTCGCGCCGCTCGCGGCCGGAGCGTACGTCGCGCGTCTCCGCATCGGCGCCAGCGGCACGACGCGACACAGCTTCGCGTGCGAGGCAGGGGGCGACGAGTGGGCGGACTCGCGGCCGGACGGCGCGAGGCTGCGCGCGATAGCGGACGCGTCGGGGGGGGTGTTCCGGTGGGCGGACGAGGATCTCTCCCGCGTGCCGCTGCCGAAGCCGACCACCGTCAGCGCCGAACGCCACGTCGCCCCGATCGCGCCGCCGTGGGTGTGGACCCTCGCCGCGACCTGCCTGCTCGGGGCACACTGGATCGCGCGGCGACGCGGCGGCCTCGCCTAGCGCGAGCGCGCGGAGCCCGGACGTCCCGCGTCAACCGATGCTACATTCCGGAGGGTGTCCCGACTGGCTGCGCGAGTGCTTCTGGCGGCGACGCTCCTCGCGCCGACGGCGCACGCCGTCGCCTGGCCCGACGTGGCGGAGCGGCTCGAGCACGACCTGACGGGCGCTGACCCTGCGATTCGCGCGCTCGCCATCGAGCGGGTCGACGCGGTCGGCCGAGGCCGCGCGCGGCCGCTGATTCTGCGCGCGCTGGGAGACGCGGACACGGGCGTGCGGGTGGCCGCGGCCGCGGCCGCGGTCCGGGAGCGGGTCGAGGGGGCGACGGCGGCGGTCGTCCCCTGGCTCGCGGAGCATGACGCTCGACTGCGGCTTGCTGCCTGCGCCGTGGCCCGCGCCCTCCCCGACCCGCACGCCGTCGGCCCGCTCGCCCGGGCGCTGAGCGACGCGGACGCAGCGGTGCGCACGAGCGCGATCGAAGCGCTGGGCGCGCAGACGTCGACCGAGGCGGTCGCGCCGCTCCTCGGGCGGCTCGACGACTCGAGCCCGGGGGTGCGGGTGGAGGTCGCCCGGGCGCTGGCGCGGCTCGGGGACCGCCGGGCCGTCGTACCGCTCATCGGGAAGGTGGAGGACTCCGTGGCCGAGGTGCGCCTGGCTGTCGCCCGCGCCCTCGGAGACCTGGGCGACCCTCGCGCCGTCGCGGCGCTCGTGCTGCAGCTTCGCGACGCGTCGCCGGACGTCCGCGTCACGGCGCTCGGCGCGCTGGCGCGGACGCACGGGGCCGACGCCGTGGACGCGATCTCTCCCCTGGTCGCCGACCGCAACGCGGACGTGAAGCGCGCCGCGCTCGGGGCGCTCGGCAGCCTCGCGCACGGGGGCTCGCGCGAGGCCCTCCAGGTCCTCGTCGGCCGCCTCGGGGTGGATGACGACGCGAACGGCGGGCTCGACAGGACTCCGCTTCGAGACGCGCTCGTGAGCGTCGGAGCCGCAGCCGCCGCACCGCTCCGCGGCGTCCTGCACGGCGGCGCCCCGCCGGCCGCCAGCGCCAGCGCCGCGTGGGTCCTCGGCGAGCTCGCGGCGAAGACCGCCGCCCCGGAGATCTTGGACGCGCTCAGGAGCGGACGGCTCTCTGCCCCGGCAGCCCTGCACGCCCTCCGGGCGGCCGGGAGGCCCGAGGACCTCCCTGCCGTGCTGGAGTTCGTTGCGGATGAGAGCCCCACGACCCGGGACGAGGCCATCGCCGCGACCCGGGCGCTCCTCGATCCTGCGCACCCGGACGGTCGCGCCGTGGATCCGCTCATCGCCGTCACGCGCGCGTCGGTGCTCACGCCTGCCGAGCAGCGGAAGGTCATCGAGCTCCTGGGGCGAACCGGTGCACGGCGAGCGGGTGAGCTGCTCGTCGGCTTCCTCCACTCCCGCGACCTCCCGACGCGGCTGTCCGCCATCGACGCGCTCGCCGCACTCGGCCCGGCCGGCGCGGACGCCCCGCTGCTCGACCTCATCGGCGACCGCGCTCCCGAGGTGCGCCTCCACGCCGCCGAGGCGCTGGCCGCGACCGGTGGCGCGACCTCGCGCGACGACCTGCTGGCGAAGCTGACCGGGGGGACGGAGCTCGACCGCGCCGCCAGCCTCCTCGCGCTGGGCGGCGTCCTCGTGCGGGCGCCGTCGGACGGCGCATGGAAGCAGCTCGCCGGGGCCCTCACCTTCGCGGCCGGGGGCGAGCGCGACGCGATCCTGGTCGCCCTCGGGCGGGCCGCCCCGGCTCACCCCGTCCTCGACGGCCTCGCGCGCTCGGAGGATCCAGACGACCGGCGGGTCCTGGCGGCCGCATGCGCGGGGCGCGCTGACGCAGAGCCCCTCCTGCGAGCCCTGCTGCTGGACGTCGATCCCGGCGTGCGCGCAGAGGCCGCCTGGAGCCTCGGTTCGGTCGGCGGACCGGACGCGCTCACGCTCCTCGAGCGGCTCGCCGGCGCCATCGAGAGCGACGTCGCGGGAAACGCGACCGCCGCCGTGGCGCGCATCGCCGCCCGACTCCATGACGCGGGCGCGGCGACCTCCCTCTGCTCGTACCTCGCCGACCGCCGCGCCTCGGTCAGGGCGAACGCTGCCGCGGGCCTCGCGCTCGGGGGGGCCCGGTGCGCCGACGGAGCGGCGGAGCGACAGCTGCTCGCCGATCCCTCCGACGCCGTGCGCCTCGCGGCTGCGCGGGCGCTCTACCGAACGCCACGGACCGACGACGACCGGAGCGCCCTTGTCCGCTGCGCTGCCAGCGACCGGTCGGGCGACGTGGCGTGGGCCTGCGAGCACGCCCCGCCGGACGTATCGGCGCCTCCCCGCGCGACGCTGGCGTACGTGGAGACACTCCCCCGAAGCGACCCTCGCCCGCGCGCCGGTTACCTCGTGCAGCTCGGAGACGGGCTGCTCCGAGCGGGCACGGCCGACCGGCGTGGCGCCTTCTTCGACCCCGTGGCGCCGGCCGGCGAGCTGCGGCTCCTCGCGCCGGAGACGAGAGCGCCCTAGCCGATAGGCGCGCTCAGGCGCCGCGAAAGTACGTCGCGCTGCACTGGTCGTTCTCCCACACCTCGACGCGGACAACGCGCACGCGCGTGTCGTCGACCTTCGCCGCGAGATCATCCGCCACGACTCGCGCGATGTTCTCGGCGGTCGGGTTGAGGTCGTCGAACGGGGCGAGCTCGTTCAGGAACGCGTGCTCGTAAGGCTCGACGAGCGCGCGGAGCGTCGCCCCGAGGTCGTTGAAGTCGAGGACGAAGCCACGCGCGTCGAGCGCGCGCGCCTGAACGACCGCCTTGATGCGCCAGTTGTGCCCGTGGAGCCGCTCGCCCTCACCGGGCGCGAAACGGAGCTGATGGGCTGCGGCGACGACGGTCTCTTGCGTGATTTCCCACATGGCGACGACGATTCCTCCACGACCTCGAGTAGGGGACGAGGGTTAGCACGCGAGGCACGGCGCGTCGCTCGGACTATACTCGGTCCTCCCATGCGACAGAGGCCACGCCGCCGAGCCATGAACGCCCCCGAGGCCATCGGAGGCGTCATCGACCGCATCGATCCAGGTGGCGCCCCCGAGCGGCGCGCGGGCGTCTCGAAGGCCGACTGGGCGGCCGCCGTCGGCGTCCGCATCGCAGAGCGGACGACGCCGATCGAGCTCGAGGGGGGGCTCCTCACGGTCCGAGTCGCGACCAGCGTCTGGGCCAGCGAGCTCTCCCTCCTCGCCACCCCCATCCTGGCCCGCCTCCAGGCCCGCGGCGTCGAGGTCCAGGCGCTGCGCTACCGCGTCGGCGTGATCGAGGCCCCGCGACAGACCAAGGCGCTCCGCGAGAGCCGCTCGGTTCCGGCCCCCGTCCCCTTGCCGAGCGATCTCGAGGATATGATCGCAGGCGTGGCCGACGAGGAGCTCCGTGCCAGCATCGCCGGCGCGGCGCGGTCGAACCTCGCGTGGCAGTCCTATGTGCGCGCGGGAGAGCCCGAGGCCGCCGCGGGGGGGAGCCGGCGGGTTACGGTCGGAGCGTCGCGAGCCGCTCGAGTCCCTCGATCCGCTGCACCAGGAACCGATCAGCCGGACCAAACGACGGGAGCTGCCCCCGGAGCATCTCGACGTAAGCCTTGACCTTCCCCACGTCGACCGCGCCGACCTTCCGGAACGCCCCGTACAGCTCGTCGATCACGACCGCCGGCGCCGGCCGCTGCAGGGTCGCGTAGATCTCGATCGTGTAGTCGACCCATGAGCCCTTGCCGGTAGCTGTCGCCAGCTTCGCGGCGAAGCGGGTCGCCTGCTCGGCCAGCGCGGGAGGGACCACCCGCCCGCGCCGGCTCGAGTCGAGGACCTCCGCCAGCGAGGTCGCGAGGACCCGCTCGGCCTCGTCAGCCCGCCCCATCGCGAGGGCCTTCTCGGCGACGCTCCCGAGCACCCGGAACCCGTCAATCCGCCGGACTATGCTCAGCTCGTTCGCGACCTCGGGGCTCAACGCGCCGACCTTGGTGATGTTGTGCTCCTCGGCGATGGGCTCGGCCGGCATCCGGCTGAGCGTCACCGGTCGCCTCCGCGCCGCGGTCGCGGCGAGGAGGCCGCCGACGTCCTCCCCGAGGATCTCGACGAGGGTGAGCTCCTGACTGCCGATGAGCACCTTGTCGCCGGGCGCCACCTTGAAGCGCCCCTCGATCTTCTGGCCGTTGACGAGGACGCCGTTGCGACTGCCAAGGTCCTCCACGACGACGACGCCGGCGGCCACGGTGAAGACCGCGTGGCGGCGGGAGACCAGAGGGTCGTCGAGCGACAGCTGGCAGCTCGCGCTCCTGCCGACGGCGAACTCGCCGTCAGGCAGCTCGAGGTCGTGCTGCATGTACCGGAGACGAAAGCTCACGGCGACGCGCCGGGCTCGCCGAGACGCGCCAGCGCCGCGGCGTCCTCGCCGCCAGGCGTCGCGGCGAGCGCCACCCGCACCATCTCCGCCACCAGCGGCCTGAGGTCGGGGTTGGTCGCCACGATCGCGCCGACGCGCGCCGAGACCTTGGCGGGCGGGACGAGCGACGCGCGGACATAGAAGCTCGCGATCCAGCTCCCCCAGCTCGGCTCGCCGGTCGACTCGCAGATCTGGGCGGCCGCCATGGAGGCGCGGGCCACCTGCTCGGGTTCGACCTTCCCCCCCTCGGCGACGCGGTCCTCGAACATCCCCGTCGCGCGGCGGAGCATCCGGTCGGCGTCGACCACCCGCGCCATCCCGAGGGCCTTGTCGACCGCCTCGAGGAGCAGCTGGATGCTCCACGAGTGCTGCGACTCGTGCCCGAAGGTGCCGCTCAGCGTGTCCTCGTCGGTCTGCTCGCTCGCGCCGCAGTGTGGACACGAGGTCGTCTCCCGGGCGAACGGCAGCTTGCACTGCGCGCAGAGCCGGAGGACGCCGGTGGTCCGGTTCAGGTTGTGCGAGGGCGCCTTCGGGATGACGCGCGTGAACACGAGGTCCTGGGTGCCGATTCGCACGCGATCGCCGTCCTGAAGCGGCGTCGAGCCCTCGACCGGCCGACCGTTGAGGCGGACGCCGTTGCGGCTCCCGAGGTCGATGAGGCGCACCTCGTCCCCGTCCACGGCGATCTGCGCGTGGCGCCGCGACACGAGGGGGTCCTCGATGGTGACCTCACACTCCTCGCTTCGACCGAGCGTCGTCACGCCCGAGCGAAGGTCGATCTCCTGGAGGTGGAACCTGAGTCGGAAACGGGACACGAGACTCTTCCTCGCGGCTAGCCCGCGCGTCGCCACGTTGGCCTAGAGTGCACCAATATAGCCCCTCTCGGCACCGGCCGGCGACCGATTCGCGATCTCCCGACGAGGCGGCGCCGGCCCGTCGAATTCCCGTCTCCAGCGGCGCCACGCCGGTTGTCACCGACGACGCCCCCGTGGTTGTGGTAGCGTTCCGCCCGTGGAGCAATCCTCGGAGACGACGGGCAGCGGGCCGCAGCCGCTCACGGCCGCGGCTGAAGCCGTCGCGAAGGCGTGCCGCGAGGTCCTGGCCGCGCTGATCGAGGCGGACGGCGGCAGGATGTTCCTGGTGTCGGCGTCGCCCGACGACATCCATATCCACCTCGCCGGCAACTGCGCAGGCTGCCCTGGGTCGTCCCAGACGGCGAGCCGCATCCTGGCGCCGACGCTCGAGCGGGTCCTGCCGAAGGCGAAGCTCCGCGTGACGACCGGGTGGATCGTCCCCGAAGCCGCGGTCCGCATCGAGCCGACCCGTTCGCCTGACGCCTGACGCCTGACGCCTGACGTCAGTGGCGGAAGTGCCGGACGCCGGTCATCACCATCGCGCACCCTGCCGCGTCGGCGGTCGCGATGACCTCGGCGTCCTTCACGCTCCCGCCGGGCTGAGCGAACGCCGTGACCCCGGCCTTGATGGCCGCGGCGACGCCGTCCGGAAACGGGAAGAAAGCGTCCGACGCCAGGACGCTCCCCCTCGCCTCGTCGCCAGCCTTCTCGCACGCGATCTGCACCGAGATGACGCGGGACATCTGCCCCGCGCCAACCCCGACCGTCCTCCCCTGCTTCGCCAGGACGATCGCGTTCGACTTGACGTGCTTCGAGACGCGCCACGCGAACTCGAGCGCGGCCAGCTCCTCGGCGGTGGGTGCCCGTCGCGTGACGACCTTCGCCCGCGCGACCTCCGAGGCGGCGCTGGCGTCGCGCGACTGCGCCACGAGGCCCCCTCCGACGCGCTTGTACTGCAGCGCGGCGTGGTCCGGGCCGAGCCAGCTGCCGGTCGCCAGGAGGCGGAGGTTCTTCTTGCCGCGCAGCACGGCCAGGGCCCCCTCCTCGAAGGACGGGGCCACCACGCACTCGAGGAACGTCGCCGCGAGCAGCGTCGCCGTCGCCACGTCCACCGGCCGGTTCAGCGCGACGATCCCCCCGAACGCGCTCACCGGGTCGGCCTCGCGCGCGGTCAGGTACGCCTGGTCGAGCGACGAGGCGACGGCGACCCCGCACGGGTTCGTGTGCTTGACCACGACCGCCGCGGGACCGTCGAACTCACGCACCGCGTCGAGCGCCGCCTCGACGTCGACGAGGTTGTTGAAGCTCAGCTCCTTCCCTCCGGTGCCGAGGCTCTCGGCGCGAGCCAGCGACCCGGGGACGGCGCCGCGCTCGACGTAGAAGGCCGCCGCCTGGTGCGGGTTCTCGCCGTAGCGAAGGGGATAGGCGCGCTCGAAGGGGAGCGTGAGGTAGCCCGGGAACGGCCCGCCGGCGTCGTCGCGCGACAGGTAGGCGGCGATCGCGGCGTCGTACGCGGCGGTGTGCGCGAAGGCCTTCGCCGCCAGGGTCGAGCGGAGCGCCTGGGGGACCTCCCCGCCCGCCTCGACCGCCTGCGCGACCGCGTCGTAGTCCGACGGGTCGCAGACGACCGCGACGCGCGCGTGGTTCTTCGCGGCGGAGCGGATCATCGACGGGCCGCCGATGTCGATGTTCTCCACGACGACGTCGCGGGCCGCGCCCGAGGCCACCGTCGCCTCGAAGGGGTAGAGGTTGACCACCACGAGGTCGATGAGCCTGCCTCCGAGCCTGCCGAGATCTGCCGCGTCGACCTCGCCGCGCGACAGGATGCCGCCGTGGACGCGCGGGTGGAGCGTCTTGACGCGCCCCCCCATCACCTCGGGCGAGCCCGTGTATGCCTCGACGGTCTCGACGCGGATCCCCTCCGCCTCGAGCGCCTTCGCCGTGCCGCCGCTCGAGAGGATCTCGACCCCCCGGGCGGCCAGGCGCCGCGCGAGCGCGATGAGGCCAGTCTTGTCCGAGACGGAGAGCAGCGCGGTGCGGATCGGCATGCCGCCGGGTACCGCGCAGGCGCGCGGCCGTCAACGGACGGAGCGCGCGCGCCAGGGTGGGCTCAGACGGCTTCGAGGGCCTCGCCGGCGAACTCGTCGACGTCGAACTCGTCCTCTTCCTCCTCCTCGACCGCCGGCGGCTTCGCCAGGATGGGGAGCCGGCGCTTGCCGACCGGCCCCTCGTCGACGTAGTCGCGCAGCCCCCCCATGTCCTTGAGCGCCTCTAGCTTGGCGAGCCCCTTCACCTCGACCTGGCGGATGCGCTCGCGCGTGAGGTTCATGATGGCGCCGACCTCCTCGAGCGTGGTGCCGCCCCGGTCCGCGACGTCGAGCGCGCAGGTCTCGACCATCTCCCAGACCTCGAGGTCCGGGAAGTTGAGCTTGATGGCGCCGGTGCGGGCCGACACGTCGAGGTAGAGGTGGTGCTTGCAGGAGACGAACGGGCACGGGCGCTCGCCGGCGCCGCACTCGGCGCGCGTCACGGGCCGGTCGACCTGCTCCTCGGGGTAGAGCATGCGGCCGAGCTCGAGCTCGCGCTTCGTCATCCGCTTCACGCTGATGGTGCGGGCGCGCACGTCACGCTTCCTGCGTGAGCGGCGCTGCTCGCGGGTGACCTCGGCGTCGCCCGGTGTGGCCTCGGTGGCGAGCGCCAGCGCCCCCTCCGTCGCCGCCTCTGCCGTCGCCAGAACCACCTCGATCATCTCTTTTGCTTCCATCATCAGCCTCCCGGGACACACGCTCTCGGCGCGACGAATCGCGCGCAA
>Ga0316217_10003894_pt1 | contig 16587 bp, 12 predicted proteins | sample 1anoAmetaG_FD_203633 | JGI IMG/M metagenome (GOLD analysis project Ga0316217, IMG submission 203633) | Freshwater microbial communities from Trout Bog Lake, Wisconsin, USA - 1anoA | ecosystem: Environmental > Aquatic > Freshwater > Lake > Hypolimnion/Profundal zone | place: USA: Wisconsin...
CACCAGCGAATGCGCCGCCAAGGCGCACAAGCCGCTCACCCCGCCCAGAAAGAACGCATACCGGCTGCTCATACCCGATCCAAAATCGTTTTCTTCCCGCCGCACATGCGGCCACGCCTTCACCAAGCCAAAAACAAACAGCCCGATGCCGCAAAAAACGACCGCCGCGCCAACCGCACCCCAGTCGGCGAATAATTCCAGATAATCATTGTGCGCGTGTTCGGGCCGGGTGAGAAACGCTTCCGGCCGATATTGCCGAAACCGATAGTCGAAGTGACCCGGCCCGACCCCCCACCAAGGATGGTCCTGCCACATGCGCACTGCGGCGCCCCAGATGTTCAGCCGCGCATCCACATCCAAAACCGAGGGTCCCGAGGTGTCCGGTTTGACGACATGCCGCATAAAGCCCGGGGTGGTGGCAAGAAAATGCGCGGTAAACAGTCCGCCCGCCAACAATATCGCCAATAAAACCAGCAGCGCCCGCAGTCGGTGATTGCGATGACACAGCAAGAACGCCAATAGCACCACCAGCCCCCCCGCCGCCGCGATCCATCCGCCGCGGGAGATCGTCACCGCCAGGCCCCCCATGATAGACAAGGCCGCGTAGGCCAACACCACCCGGGTGACCACCCCTACTCGTCCGGCCATCAGAAACGCCAGCGGCAGCGGCAGCACCAGCTCCAAAAAACCCGCGAAATGGTCCGGATTGATAAACGTCCCCGAGGCTCGCCCCGCGTAGGGCGAGGTGAGATTCCAGACCCGGTCCGAATGATGAAAAAACTGGGCCAAGGCATAGGACGCCATCACCGCCGCCACCGCCGTAAGGGTATAGACAATCGCCTCGGTTGCCTCCTGATCGTATAAATTGCAGACCACGGCCAGGAACAGGAAGGCGTAAACGAGGATTTGGATTAATTCGATACGCGCCGCATACTCGATGTCGGCGGTGAGGTAGCGCGCCACGCCGTACAAGACAAAGGCGACGACAGCCCAAGCCAGCGGCGGCCAGAGCAGTTTTGGTTTATGACCGCCCCAGAGTCGCGCCAGCCAGAGCAGGGCCACTCCCAGCATCAACACTTCCACCACCAGAAAGGTCCACACATACACGGCCCCAAAGGCCAGCGGCGCGAAAACCAGCGTGGCCAGCACCAGCGCGAGAATGCCGCGCTCGCACCACCAATCCACGTTCCGAGGGGTAAAAACCATGGCTAAAAAATGAACCACCGCCGCCCGCAAGTAAAGTCCCGCCTCAAGGGTGTGCTCCGCCCACCGGCTGAGCTCGAACCCCGGGCTGGCTGCGCCAACCGGCGCTACCGCCGGGAAAATGGTTATCAGTTCAGCGAGGGCGGGCGGCGCTTCACGGTCTTAAGGCCCAGCACGCTCATGAAAAAACTCGAAAACACCGTTTGAACACCCAGCACCATGAGTGTGCCCGCCGGGATCAATCGCCGCAAATTGTCCTCGGTGGAGGGGAGCACACCGAAATGCGCGCTTTTCCAAAGCCACACTGCCCGCGCCACAATCAGCAGCCCCGCCAGCAACACCATCAACCCGGCGACAATGCCCTTCTCCAGCGTGAAGAACCGGAACACCCGGGTCAGCTTGGCATCTTCCGGCAGGAGTCCCTCGGCGATGGCAAACACCTTGGTGAAGAAAGCAAACGCGGCCAATTGGAAACCCACCACCACCGCCATGCAGGCCATCATCAGTGTGCCCACGTCCAACCGGACGCCGCCCAACGCAATATCCTGCACCGACAACGCCGCGGCCAAGACGCTGCCCACCAGACACAACATCAAACCCGGCGCCAAAAAGAGCCATCGCGGCGAATAAATAAGCATGAACCGCAGATGCCGCCAGCCGTCGCGCCACGGTTTTAAATGGGGTGGACGCGAACGTCCATCCGGATGCAGCGTAATGGGCACTTCGGTGATGCGGAATTGTTTCAGCGTGGCCTTGATCACCATCTCCGAGGCGAACTCCATGCCGGTGGTTTGCAGTTCCATTTTTTCCAGTGCCGCCTTCGTGAACCCGCGCAAGCCGGCATGAAAGTCGTGCGCCGGACAATGAAAAAACAGGCGGCCGATGAACGAAAGCACCGGGTTGCCGATCCAGCGGTTTTTCCACGGCATGGCGCCGGGCAAAATGGTGCCCCCGCCCACGGGCAGCCGGCAGCCCATGACCAGATCGTACCCTTCCTGGAACTTCTTCACGAACCGGTCGGCTTCCGAAAAATCATAACTGTCATCCGCGTCGCCCATCAGAATCCACCGTCCCCGCGCCGCCGCAATGCCGCCGCGCAAGGCGTTGCCGTAGCCTTTCTCCGCCACGGGCACCACGCGCGCGCCGAGTTTCTCGGCGATGGCCTGGGAACCGTCCGTGCTGCCATTATCCGCGATGAGAATCTCCCCGGCCACGCCGGCCCGTTCCAAGCCGCGCCGGGCTTTCTCAATGCATTGGGCGAGGGTTTCCGCCTCGTTGAGACAGGGCATGAGAATGGTCAGGTCCAAGGACGCGCTCATCGTGGGCCAATCGTTAACACGTCGGCCGCCCTTTGGCCAGCCAAGGTTTTACGGGCGTGCCTCCGGCCAAAAAAATTCAACTCCGCGCTAGACAAATCCGCGCGCCGGGCGCGTCATATTGGCGGAATGCCCGCCGGCCCCGACATTGAACGGCTCTACGATGAACACGCCCAGCCGCTCTATGCCTTCCTGCTGAACCTCACGCGCGCCATCCGTCAATGTTGCCCGAACGGGACCAAGTCGCCCCATTTATCCGGCTTGGCCAACAGGGTGAGGGGCATTTCCAAGAACAGCCCGCCTTCCAATATGTCCGCTCGGGTGCTGTAACCGCGGTTCCACAGTCCGCGCACGTAATAGCGCACTTCGCCGTCGCGGCTTTCGTAGAAGGGAATCTCGGTGACGACTTGCTGGCGGGTGCCGGCCAGGCCCTCGGTATCGCCCATGGTATATTCGATGAAACCGCTGCGGTTGAAGGTCAGCCGCAGGCCGGCATAGCGGGCAAAGCGATACTTCGACTCGTTGTAAAGGTGGTCAAATCCCAGATTGGCCGTGGGGCCAAGGCCCATCGTGAGCGGCTGGCAGAACGGGCATACCGAGTTGCTGCGGGCAAACATCAGGGTGGTCCAATGAAACCAAGGCCAGGTGACATCCGCCCGGAATTGCAGCCCGCTGTCGCTGCCGCGCGACGTCCCATTGTCGGCTTTGGCCACCTCGCCACTGGCGATCTCGGCCTCCAGGTCGGGAATCAGCCAGGCATTGTGGCCGGCCGCTTTACGCCAACCGTCCCCATAAGCGTAGAACTTGGCCCCCGCCCGGTAGGTGTCGTGGTTATCCCCGTGATCAAAGTGGTCATAGCCGCCGCGGAGGTCCAGGAAAAAGTTGGTGTTGCCGGCGGAGCGCACCGGGGTCAGGCAAAAAGAGCAATTCGTGGCCATGGCGGCCGGGAAAAAATTCGTGGGCGCCACCGGCGGATTAGTGGGCATTTCGACCACCTCGACATGGCCCGGCAGATTGGTGGCCGTCATCGGCGCCGTTTCCGGGGCGGTGACCGTGGTTTCAGCGGGGGGCGGATTGGTGATTTCCTGGGCGGCGGGCACGTTGGTGACCGCCGGGACGGGTTCAATCACCGCCACGCTATTGGTCGGCACGGTGTTGGTGGCGGGGCTTTCGGCCGCCGAATTGGTGGGCGCGGGCGGCGGGGTGGGATTTTGTTCCGGGACACTGCTTTTCTTGGCGCAGCTCAAAGCACAGGCCACCAAGCCGGCCAGGGCCGCCGTCAGGGAAAGAGGAACGGAAAGTTTTTTAATATTCATGTTGGCCGCGCGGTCAAAAACCCAACCGGCGCGAGTTCATGAGAGCAGGGGCGGCCCGGAAGATCAAGCAAACTCTTCGAACGTGAAAAGATAACAAGTTTGACTCCACTCAATCAGGAAACTAGATTCAAGGCAATGCTGGCTGCTGAAACCAAGACTGCGGGCTCCCATTCCGAGGGAATTCCCGACGCTGACCTCCCAGGTTCCTGGAAAAGAATCATGGAACCGGTGGAGCCGTTCCTTCAGGCAGTGACGGAACAATTGATGCGTCAGGCCCGTGAATTCGACCCGCAAATCGTGCCCTACGCCCAACACGCGTTGGACAACGGCGGCAAACACCTGCGCCCCACTTTGGTGGCGCTGGCGGCGGGCTGTTTTGGCCGACCCAACGACGCGCATGTCAAAGTGGCCGTGATTATTGAGATGATCCATCTGGCCACCCTGGTGCATGATGACGTAATGGACGAGGCGGCCATTCGGCGGGGCAGTCCGACGGTGGCCGCAAAGTGGGGGAACGAAATCGCCGTGTTGTTCGGCGACTGCCTGTTTGCCCAGGCGCTGAAGCTGGCGGCCAGCTTCCCGACCACCGAGGTGTGCCGAACCGTTTCCATTGCCACCAATACGGTTTGCTCGGGCGAAATCCTGCAAACCCAGCAGCGGCGGAATTTCCCGGCGGCGCGCCGTGATTATTTTCGCGTCATCGAAATGAAGACCGGCGAATTATTCACGCTGTCGTGTGATCTGGCGGCGTTTTTAAGCGAGGCCGCCCCGGCCGAGCGGGCGGCCCTGCGCGAGTTTGGCGCGGCGGTGGGCACCGCCTACCAAGTGTATGACGACTGTGTGGACCTGTTCGGCACCGAGGCGGAGGCGGGAAAATCGCTCGGCACCGACTTGGCCAAGGGCAAATTGACCTGGCCCGTGTTGCTGGCGTGGGAGCGCGCCACGCCGGCCAACCGGGCCAAGCTCCAGCATTTGATTGAACACTGGGAGCCCAAAAACCTGCTGGCCGTCAACGCCCTGCTGGCCAAATATTCCACGTTCGAGCCCTCCGTGGCTGAAATCCGGCGTTTTCTGGACCAGGCCCGCCGGGCCTTGCGCGTATTGCCGGAGTCGCCGGGACGGACTGGATTATCGAAATTGGCCGATTTTTTAGCGCAACAAACGGGCACTTTGGCGGTTCAATAAGCATGTTAACTATGTCTGAACCCGCCACCGTTCCCGACCCCAACGCCCCCGCCAACCAATTGGAGGGTGATTTGGTGCGGCAGGCCCGCCGCGGCGACCTGAAAGCCTACGACGAGCTGGTTAAACGCTACCAGGAGCGGATCTACGCGACCATTTACCACATGACCGCCAACCACGAGGACGCCAACGACCTCGCGCAGGAGTCCTTCATCAAGGCCTTTTCGGCGCTGAAGAGCTTCAAGGGTGGCTCGAGCTTCTACACCTGGCTTTACCGCATTGCGGTCAACAAAACCATTAATTTCCTGAAACAGCGGCGCAACAAGCACCATTTGAGCCTGAACGACATGGACTTCAATGCCGAGCATGATCCGGATTTGGTCGCCTTGATTTCGGACAAGACCCCCCAGCGGGACATAAATTTAAGCGAGCTGCAAAATAAATTGAACGAGGCGTTACTCAAGCTGTCTGAACCTCACAGAATGGTTGTGGTGCTGCATGATGTGCAGGGGATGTCCCATGAGGAAATCGCCGACATCGTGGGGTGCAACATCGGCACGGTGCGCTCGCGGTTGTTTTATGCGCGCCAGCAGTTGCAGGGGTATTTAGCCGACTATATCAAAGCCTAGTGTTAATATGAGCGAACAGAACAACTTTGTAGAATTGAAGCAGTTGCTGAAACTTAAGCGGCACGAAGTTCCGCCCCCCGGTTATTTCAATCATTTTTCCGGCGATGTCATTGCCCGCATCCAGACGGGCGAGACCGGCGGCCCGCAGGGCCTACTGGAGGGTTTTGATGGTTCTTGGGTGATGGGTTTGCTTCAGGTATTCCAAGCCCGGCCGGGGGTCATTGGCGGCTTTGCCACCAGTTTGTGCCTCGTATTGCTGATCGGCGTGGTTCTGGCGGAGCGCCCAGACAGCTCCGTTTCGACCAGTTTGGTCGCTGACTCCGGCACCGCGCCCGCCGCCGTGCCCGACGCCTCCCCAACGCTGGCGTCGGCGGTCACTTTGCTGCCCGCGGGCGATTCGGGCATCACCATGAGCACCAATTCGCTGCACAGTCTCCAGCCGGCCCCGGCGCTGTTTGGGGCCCAACAGAATCCCCTGTTTCAAAACGCCGCCTTCGTGCAAACCAGCCAGTAGGCCGCCCAAAAATACTTTTCGAATGACGCGGTGTGCGCTTGAAACGCCACCGCGCTTTTCATTTAATTCCACCAGTGCCAACCAAAGTCATTGCTGTTGCCAATCAAAAGGGGGGCGTGGGAAAGACCACCACCGCCGTCAATCTCGCCGCCTGTCTGGCGGCCGTGGGCCAGCGGGTATTGCTCTTTGACCTGGACCCGCAGGCCAATGCCACCAGCGGTGTGGGCATCGAGAAAATCTCCGGCGCCAGCGCTTATCAGGTCTTGCTGGGGGATGGCCGCCTGCTCGACAAAATCAAGCCGACCGCCTTTGACCGCCTTGAAATCATCCCCAGTGAAATGGACCTCTGCGCCGCGGATCTGGAACTGGCCCGCTTGGAACATCATCTGCACCGTGTCGCCCAAGCCCTCCAACCCGTCCGCGAGAGCGAGCGCTTTGACCTCGTGCTGCTGGACTGCCCGCCGTCGTTGGGCATCTTGTCGCTGAACGCCTTCGCCGCGTGCGACGGCATCCTGGTGCCGCTGCAATGCGAGTATTATGCGCTCGAAGGCATTTCGATGATGAATCAGGTGCTCGACCAACTGCGCGGGGCCGGAGTAAACCCGCGCCTCGACATCTTCGGCGTGGTCATGACCATGTTCGACGGCCGCACCAAGCTGTCCAACGAAGTCGTGGAAGAAGTCCGCAGGCTGCTCGGCGCCAAAGTCTTTGAAACGGTCATCCCCCGCACCACGCGCCTGGCCGAAGCGCCCAGCTTTGGCAAGCCGATCATTTACTACGATAAATACAGCTCCGGCGCCGCGGCTTATCAATTGCTGACGCAGGAAATTCTCCAGCGACTGGCCCCAAGTCCGGAGTCGCTGGGAAATGCCGAATGACGATGATTTTTCTGTATCCATTCGCGCCCGTCCGTGGTTGAATGAACTCATGACCAAACGCACTTGTTTGTTTGCCGCGCATCAAAAGCTCGGCGCCAAGCTCATTGATTTCGGCGGCTGGGAAATGCCGGTGCAGTACACCAGCATTACCGACGAACATCTCGCGGTCCGCAAAGCCGCCGGCCTCTTTGACATCTCGCACATGGGTGAAGTCACGGTCAGCGGGCCGGACGCGGAGGCGTTTCTCAACCGCACGCTCACGAATGACATCCGCAAGCTGGCGCCCGGTCAGGGCCAATACACGCTCCTGTGCCACGAGCACGGCGGGGTGATTGACGATCTCTACGCCTACCGGCTCGCGCCCGACGCCTATTTTCTAATCATCAACGCCTCGCGCATCGCGGCCGATGTAGCGTGGTTGCAAGCGCAGGCCACCCGGTTTGCCGGCGGCCGCTTGAACCTCACCGACGCCTCGCATCATTACGCGGCCCTTGCCGTGCAAGGGCCAAAGGTGCGCAGTTTCATTGACGCCTGCATTCCCGGTCCTGCCGAGGCCGTCACCCCGGTCGCCGCGGTCAGTGCCTTGAAGAAAAACCAACTGGCGGGATTTTCGTTCGGCCACTCGAACCTGCTCGTCAGTTGTACCGGCTACACCGGCGAGGACGGTTTTGAAATTCTCGGCCCGGAAGCCGCCGCGCAAGCGCTATGGGACAAGCTGCTGGCCGCCGGCGCGGCCAGCGGCATCAAACCGTGCGGCTTGGGGGCGCGCGACACCCTGCGCACGGAAGTGTGCTATCCACTCTACGGCCATGAACTGGACGAGCAGACCACTCCCATCGAGGCCGGCCTGGGCGCATTCGTGGCGTTGGACAAGGGCGAATTTAACGGGCGCGCCCGGCTGGCGGCCCAAAAGACCGAAGGCGTAAAAAAGAAGCTGGTCGCCTTCAAAATGACCGACAAATCCGCGCCGCCACGGCCGCATTATCCGATCTGGGTGAACCACGCCAAGGCGGGCGTGGTCACCAGCGGCACGCAAAGTCCCTCGCTGGGCGTGGGCATCGGCCTGGGCTACGTGCCGCCGGAAAACGCCCAGGCCGGAACGGTCATCGAGATTGAAATCCGCGGCAAACAGTGCCCCGCCATCATTGTGCCCAAGCCGATTTATCGCCCAGTCAAGGCCGGACAGATCTGTTTGCGGTTTAGTGGGGCGGGAACGGGTTAACCGTGCTTTGCCGGGTATCGAAGGAGAGGCGTATCCTGAAGGACCATGACGATATCGGGAATCCCATTCTGATCAATTCCCTTCAACCATACATCCCGTTCTGCGATAACGACGTCGCGGCGGGTCCAGACGCGTCCAAATAACAAGTGCGGCCCGTTGGCCGGGCCGCACTTTAACATTCGAGCAAGCTAACTCAACTTTTCTTCGAGGCCTTGACTTTGGCCCAGCGCGCCTTCTGGGCGGCAATGATGGCGGCTCTGCCCGCCGCGCTCATTTTCCGTTTCTTGGCCGGCAGTTCAGGCTTGGCGGAGACCGCGAGCTTCTGGCCTTTGACTTTGGCCCAGCGTGCTTTTTGGGCCGCGGCGATGCGCGCCCGGCCTTCGGCGGACATCCCGCCTTTCTTGGGCCCGCGCTTCTTGGGTGCGGCCGGAGCCGGCGTGGCCATGGGTGCGGCGGAAGCGCCCAGCAATTGAGCCAGTTCAGCGTTCAAGACTTCGATCTGATCCTTAAGATCAGCCGCGCGTTTCAGTTGTGATGATGACAGTTCTAATATGGTAGCCATACGAGGAATTGTAAGGATATTCATTGGAATTGCAATACCCTATTTAAAGAAATCTCAAGCCTGGCATGGCCAAACCGTCGGCACTAATATTCCATTCCTGCTTGGTATCGATTAGACTGGCCTTCCGGGGCCATAGGAAATGGACAAAGGAACGGCGATAAACTAAATTCAGTCCAGCCCAACAACCAAAATATGATGTGGATGAAGAAGTTACGCCCGGTCAAGGTTCTCCTCCAAGCGGTGGGTCGCGCGTTGGTTGGGTTATTGGCGGCCCAGCCCTTAGCCGCACAGACCGTCACCTGGAGCGGCCAAGACGCTGCGGCCAGTGTCAGCACCAATTGGTCGGATGCCAATAACTGGGCCGGCGGCACCCCTGGTCCCGCCGCCAATGTTCGTTTCTTCAACGCGGGCGCCAGCGGCACCAAAGGAGTGGTGGACGACATTTGTGACAGCAACAACACCATCTTGTCCCTGCAATATGGCAACACGAATAATTATCACACCACGCAGGTTAATCCAGGGACCAGACTGGTAATATCCAACACGGTGGCGGCCAATCTGCTGTTTGCCGGCACCGGAACGGATAACGGACAAAACCAGACCTCCTACACCGCCATGACCGGTCCCGGCGCCTTGGTCGTAACCGACACCAATGTCGGCTCGCTTTTCGTGATCCAGCAAGGTTCCGCCAACAACGGGATTCACATGGCGACGCTGGACCTTTCCGGCTTGGCGAATTTTAGTCTGGCAGCCGGCCAGTTGATGGTCGGCTCCGCCAATCCCGGATCCGGTGGTTCCAATTGGCTCGCCGGAACCTTGTACTTGGCAAAAACTAATCTGATCCGCGTCAACGGCGCAACCCCGGCGATTGACGCAGGCGACTGTGTCAGCAACGGTGGCACCAATTACTTCTATCTAGGCCAAACCAATGCCATCTACGCCGACACCTTGACCATTGCCCATTCGAAAGCCACCGCCACGCTGGCCTTCAATCCGGCTTGGACCGGCAGCAATCCAATGGTCAATCTGGAAGGCAATACCAATGCCCGGGTGGATAGGCTGGCGATTGGAGATTTTTCCGCCCAGTCCACCAGCGGCTCCACGACCGTGGGCACCCTGGATTTGACCGGTGGCACGGCCAACGCGCAGGTGAACACCTGTTACGTCGCCCGCGGCCAAAGCGGTTCCGGCTCCGGCCCGACGACCGGCCTCTTGCGGCTCGGCGCTGGCGTGTTCAATGTAAACACCCTGAACATCGGCTATGCCAGCACCAACTCGGCCGTCGGCAGCGTGACCGGCACGACCCAGCTCACCAACGGCACCTTGGTCATCAATAGTGAACTGGTGCTCGGATTCAATGATGGAGCCACCGCCAGCACCTCCGGTGCGTTAAATATCACCAACGGGACGGTGTTCGCCAATAACATCGCCAGCGGCGGCGGAACCGGCCGGATCGCCATCAGCGGCGGTTCCCTCGTCGTGAGCAATACTTTGGGTTTGCCGTCCGCCCCACTGACAACGCTGGCTATCAGCCACGGCGCGATCCTGCAATTCGGCGTGACCAATCTCCAAACCAACGCTGTAACCACCAGCCTGACCAGCGACAATTCGGGGATCATCAACATTAGCGCGCTGCCCATCGTCCTGAATTATCCGACTTCGTTCCCGCTGATTGGCTGTCCCGGTGGCGGCGCCAGCGGCGTGAGTTTCACTTTGGACGCCATGCCCGGCAATTTCCTGGGTTATGTTTCCAACGATAATGCCAGCGTCATCTGGCTGGTCGTCACCAATGGCCCGCCGCCGCCAGCAACCGTGCAATGGGTTGGCAACGTAAATAATAATTGGGATACCAATACTCCGAACTGGACAAACAACGGCGTCGCGACGACTTACCGCGAAGAGGATCTGGCCTTTTTTACCGACTCCGCCCAGACCAACCTGGTCAATCTGGCGGGCTCCGCCCCGCACACGCCCTACACCTGGATGGTCACCAACAACGCGCTCAACTACGAATTCACCGGCACCAACGCCATCGGCGGCCCCGTCGGGTTGATCAAGGCCGGCATCGGATCGTTGACGCTGGCGGAAAGCGGCGATAATTTCAGCGGGGGTTTGAATGTCAGCGCCGGCACCGTGCTTTTGGACATGGCCAGCAACTCGATTAGTGGCGGCATGGCCATTGCCACCGGGGCGACCGTGCAAATCGGGAACAACGACGCCAACGGCGCTCTGCCGGCCGGCCCCATTGTGAACAATGGCTCGCTGGTGTTCAGCCGGAGCGTGGCCGAAGCCGTCGCCACGGCCATTGCCGGCAGCGGGTCGCTGGTCCAAGCTGGGACCGGCGTGCTCCAGTTGAGTGGCACGAATAGTTATACGGGCAATACACTGGTCGGGCGTGGAACCTTGGCCTTAACCAATTCGGGCACGATTGCGGGCAGCGGCAATGTGATCATCAGTAACGCGACCTTTGACGTCTCGGGCATCGCCGCGCCCGCGGCGCTGAATAATCTGAACCTCACCAATGCCACCCTCAATTGGGGCGCGACGAGGATCAATGTTTCAACTTTGAACCTGGGTGGCACGCGCAACACGGTAAATGTGTCCTGGTTGCCGGGAATTCTCTTTTATCCGACCAATTTTACGCTCATTCAATCCAGCCATGGCATCAATGGCTACAATCTTGTCCTGGGCAGCTTGCCGGCGGCCAATCCGGCTTTGGTCGGCAGCCTCGCCACCAATGGCAATGCCGTCGTTCTCAGTTTAACCGCCGGACCGCTGGTGGAGACACCCGCCTCCATCAGCTTTTCCCCGACCAACCCCGGACTGCCGCTCAATCCCGCCTTCTGCGGACTTAGCTATGAGAAATCGCAGTTGACCGGCAATCTTTTTGTGTCCAATAACGTTTCCTTGGTCAGCATGTTCAGCCAGATCGCGCCCGCCGTCCTGCGCATTGGCGGCAATAGCGTGGACACGACCTGCTGGGGCGGCTTGTCTAACAAGACGCCGATCACCGCTTCCGAAGTGGACGCGCTCGCGGGCTTTGTCAAGGCGCTGCCCACCACCTGGCATGTCATTTATGGCATCAATATGTCCGTGAACAACCCCACCAATTGCGCCGCCGAAGCGGCCTATGCCGCCAACGCACTGGGGTCGAGCCTGCTGGGCTTTGAGATTGGCAACGAATGCGATTTATATGCCGGGAATGGCATCCGGCTGGCCGGTTACAATTATTCGCAGTTCCTTTCCCAATGGCGGGCGCTGGCCGGCGCGATCACCAACGCGGTGCCGGGTTGGGCCATCACCAATGGCGGCCATGGCTGGACCCTCACCGGTCCGGCCTCGGCTTATAATACCTCCGGCTACACGATTCCATTTGCCACCAATGAGGCGGGGGTCGTTTCGATGGTGACACAACATTACTACCGGGCCAACGGTCAAGCCCCAACCTCGACCTTGCAACTCCTGCTCCAGCCGGACACTGGCCTGCCCGGCACGGTAAGCAACATCGTCTCCGCCGCGACCTTGGCCCAATTGCCGCTGGGCTTTCGGATGGCTGAATGCGGTTCGTTCTATAATGGCGGTGCGCCCAATGTGAGCGATGCCTACGGCACCGCCCTGTGGTCGCTGGACTTCATGTTCACGCTGGCGCTCAATGGGGCCCAAGGCTTGAATTTTCATGGCGGCGGCGATGGCCCCGGCTACACGCCCATTGCCGATAATGGCACCGCCGTCGTGCAGGCCCGGCCCGAATTTTACGGGCTCAAGTTATTCTCGTTGGTTTCGCAGGGAAATGTTTTGCCGGCCGCGGTTTCGCTGGCTTCCAACATCAATTTCACCGCCTACGGCGTGCGGCGGGCCGGCGGCGGCATCAGCGCGGTGCTCAATAACAAGGAGACCAATAACTACGTGCAGGTGACGATCAATCTGGGCCCGGATGTCACGGCGGCGCAAATGATCGTATTGGCCGGGCCGGCGCTGGACAGCACCAATGGTTTCACCCTCGGCGGCGCGGAAATCAACCCGGACGGTTCTTGGGCTGGCGGCGTTCAGTCGGTCCTGCCCGCGACCAATGGCCAGGTGTCGCTCATCATCTCGCCCATCAGCGCGGTGTTGTTAAATCCCGTGGTGACCGAAGGCTCCAGCACGTTGCTGACGAGCGATGCCTTGAACACGACTTCCTGGACCGGCGCCACCAACTGGAGCGACGGTTTGGCGCCCCACCCCGGCGCCAATTACTTTACCCTGACCAATCTGCTAAGGTCACCCGCTACGGGCACCAGCATCACTTTTGCCGGTGATTCGTTGACCCTCGGCCCCGCGGTTTCGGGCAACACCTCGTTCCGACTCAAGCTCAATTCTCCCGGCGGAACCTTCATCGTAAACACTTGCACCAATAATGGCGGCATTATTGACGCGGGAGTTTCCAATGCCACGAATTACCTCTCTGGCGCCAGTTGGTGCATCGCGGCGCCGGGCGGCTTTGGCCTGGCGAACGACAACACCCGCGCCATCGTCCTGACCAATCTGGCCTTAAGTGGCGCCGCCGCGCTCAGCAATGGCGTGGCCAACTCCGCGAATGGTCTGGGCACCATGGTTTATGCGTGCGACGCCACTCGCTTCACCGGGCCCATCGTAACGTCGTTGGGAACCACCCTTCAGGCTTACTCGCAAACCAACCTCGGCGGAAATCCCGCCCGGTTTAATGCCACGCAGTTGGTTTTGGACGACGGTATCTTCCAACCTCTGGCCAGCATGGCGCTGACCAACAGCAATAGTGGCGTGACCGTCAACGCCGGCGGCGGCACGTTTAATGTCGGCGCCGGCCTGGTGCTGACCATCGCCAATCCAATGGCCGGCCCGGGCGGGATAACCAACCAAGGCGGCGGGCTGCTGGTCCTTTCTGGGACAAACACCTATTCCGGCCCGACTTTTATCAACGCCGGCGGGCTGGCCTTGATCGGTCAGGGTTCCATTGCCAACAGTTCACTTATCGCCCTGGCCGGCGGGGCGCGGCTCGATACATCCGGTTTAAATTCCGCTTTTACTTTGGGCGACAGCCAGACGCTGAGCAACCTCTCGGCCAACGCCATCCTTGATGGCACCAACAACTCCGGCGCGGGCAACTTGGCGTTGACGTTCGACGGCGTGAACCCGGCCTTCATCATCACTAATGGCGGACTGACGTTGACCAGCAGCACTGGGTTCAAAGTCAACAACCCCGGCAGCCAACTGGCGGCGGGAGGCAGTTACAAAATCATCGCTAAAGCCGCCACCGGAAACGCGGGATTGATCGCCGGCGCGGCGCCCGGTTCCGTGACCGTCAGCGGCAACGGGGCCGCCGGGGCGGTTGCGCTCCAAATCATCGGCGGGGAACTTTATTTGAATGTGGCGCCGAACCTGCCCGCCACCGGCACCAACCTGGCCTTCAGCGTTGCCGGCAACCAGTTGGCCTTGAGCTGGCCGTCGAATTACACCGGCTGGCTGCTCCAATCGAACTCGGCGGGCCTGGCGTTGACCTCGGCTTGGTTCACGGTGCCCGGCTCGGCCGGCACCAACCGCGTCGGCATCTCCCTGGACCCCGGCAAAACCAACGTGTTTTTCCGAATGCTGCTGCCATAGGCCAACCATCTGGAACGGACATTTTAGACTGATGCCGCGCTGACCGCCAAGCGCGATCAACAATGGATTGATGCGGCCTTCACCATGAACCTGGTGGTGATGAAGTAAGCTGGGTCCCCTGACCCGGCGCTTCGCATGTGGGGGATGATGAAACGGGCATTCAGCCCTTGCCGTCGTGCGCGCACGAAAACCTGGGGCGTTGCCCCCAGGCTGGTATGACGTGCGCCCTTGGCGCTGGGGAATCTGCGTCCATCTGTAAATCTGCGGATAAAGCCGTTGAATCGCATTCAAGCGCAAACCGCTCGCCAATGGACGCGAATAAATCGGAACTCTGCGCCACCGGGGTGGCTGCGAGCTCTGCCGGGCGCACCAAAAGGAACGGGCGGCCTTGGCGGGCCGCCCGTGCGGGGACTAAAAGAGGACGCGCGGTCTCAGGCCTTGGCCAGGGTGGCGGCGGGTTTGGCCTTCAACGCGGTTTTGGCGATGTTGACGATCTCGCCGAACGCGACGGCATCGGTCGCGGCGAGGTCGGCCAGCACCTTGCGGTCCAGGGCCACCTGGGCGGCTTTGAGACCTTCGATGAAGCGGCTGTAGGTCAGGCCGGCTTCGCGCACGGCGGCGTTGATGCGGATCTGCCAGAGATAGCGGAATTCGCGCTTTTTCCGGCGGCGATCGCGGTAGGCGTACGCCCGGCCGTGGTCCACGGCGTCGGAGGCGTAGCGATACAATTTGGAGCGCTTGAGGCGGAAGCCCTTGGCGGCGGTCAGCATTCTGCCGCGGCGTTTGCGGGAAGCGGGGGAGTTGGTTACACGCATGATTGGTTAATCGTTAATGGCTGAACGGGAGATTCTGGGTGATGCGATAGGCATCGGTGGAGTCCACCACGGCGGACTTGCCGAGCCGGCGCAGGCGCTTGGCGTTTTTGGTTTGGGCCAGGTGACGACGGCCTGCGTGGGAACGCATGACCTTGCCGGTGGCGGTGATTTTAAACCGCTTCGTCACGGACTTCTTCGTTTTGATGCCTTTGGGACGTCGCATAAAATTAATTCAATAGCAAAAGAGTGCAGAATGTAGGGATTTATTTCGCGCGTGGCAAGCGGGAAATTTTTCTATTTTGACCGGCGCTGAAAATCGCCCTAGGATGGCCCGATGCGTGGAAGTTTGGCCAAGGCGGTCGAAGCGGTGAATCTGCAAAGGTTTCGCCAGGCGCCGCTGCCGCGCTCGTACGTGAATCATCTGGGGCGGCAGGTGTTTTTTCTGCTGCTGACGGTGCAGGGCCTGGTCGCCTTTGCGCTGATCACCCTGGGCGGGCTCTTGCGCCAGCGCGGCCTGGCCCGCAGCGTCATCCAGCCGCGGATCCGGCAGGAGATCACGCGCTCGGGGGTGGCCCTGCTGCCCATGTTTATCTTCATGGCGCTGGCCTTGGGCTTTCTGGTCATTGGCCAAACCGTGGCGGCGCTCGCGAAGTTGGGGGCGACGGGTTACCTGGGCTCGACGATGGTGATTGTGGTGGTGCGCGAATTGGGGCCATTGCTGACGGCGGTGCTGGTGCTGGCGCGCGTAGGCACGGCCAACGTCATCGAGCTGGGCACCGCCCGCGCGCTGGGCGAGGTGGAGGCGCTGGAGGCGCTGGGCATTGACCCGGTGCGTTTCCTGGTCGTGCCGCGTGTCGTCGGCATGGCCCTGGGGGTGTTTGCGCTGACGGTCTATCTGATCCTCGGCACGCTGGCCAGCGGCTGCCTGTTCGCGTTTCTGGCGGACGTGCCGCTGACGCCGGGCGATTATTTCCGCCAGATCGCCGAGGCGCTGAGCTGGCTGGATTTCGCGCTGCTGGCGCTCAAGACCACGGCCTTCGGCTTTTTCATCGCCATCGTGACGTGTTATCACGGGCTGGCGCAGCCCTTGCGGCTCGAAGAGGTTTCGCGGGTGGCGGTGCGGGCGGTGACGCAAGGCATCGTTGCCTGCGTGCTGATTGACGCGGTCTTCATCGTGCTTTATCTCGTCGCATGAACAGTCCCAACGCCCTTCCACCGGTCATCGAAATGTGCGGCGCACAAATCGCCGCGCTGCATGACCCGTCGCGCGTGGTGCTGGCGGAGGTGACGTGGACGGTCCAAGCGGGTGAATGCTGGGTGGTGGCCGGGCC
>Ga0316217_10003895_pt1 | contig 16587 bp, 15 predicted proteins | sample 1anoAmetaG_FD_203633 | JGI IMG/M metagenome (GOLD analysis project Ga0316217, IMG submission 203633) | Freshwater microbial communities from Trout Bog Lake, Wisconsin, USA - 1anoA | ecosystem: Environmental > Aquatic > Freshwater > Lake > Hypolimnion/Profundal zone | place: USA: Wisconsin...
CAAGATGTTATGACTTCGCTCAATCCCAAGCTTTTCGACTTTACTGCGTGGAGTTCTGATGCCGGCTGTGTCCGTAAATCGAATTGGAATACCGCGAATATTGGCCGATTCTTCAATACTGTCACGTGTCGTTCCTGGTATTGACGTGACAATCGATCGGTCTTCTCCAAGTAAGGCATTCATCAAGCTGGATTTGCCGACATTGGGACGACCATAAATGGCGATCGAAATACCGTTTCTTAAGATCTTTCCTTCGCTGGAGGTGGTTAGTAATAGTTCAAGTGCGGTAATGACGCTGGCGATGTTGGTTTCCAGTTCGTCACGGGTGGCTGGCGAAATGTCTTCGTCCGGAAAGTCAATGTGCGCTTCAATGTGGGCAAGGATCCTGATCAATTGCTGGCGGATCTTTTCAACAGTGCGTGACAAACGCCCTTCCAAAGCGCGTTCGGCAAAAACTTGGGCGCGTTCGGTCTTGGCGGTAATCACGTCCATAACGGCCTCGGCTTGGGCCAGGTCGATTCTGCCATTGAGAAATGCGCGTTTGGTGAACTCACCAGGTTCGGCAATGCGGGCGCCATGCCGGAGGCATTGTGCAAGCACACTTTTTGCGATTTGCGTGCCACCGTGACAATTGATCTCGATCATGTCTTCCGTCGTGTATGAACGCGGGCTCCGCATCACAGAAAGTAAAACTTCATCAAGAGTTTGCTGATTAGCGCCGGTAATCCGTCCGAAATGAATTGTGTGACTCGGGAATGTCGATGGCAGGCCAGTCGCAGAAACAAAAAAGGCATCAGCAACTGCCAGTGCGCGTGGTCCAGACACGCGAATGATAGCGATTCCGCCTTCGCCGACTGGTGTGGAGATTGCCGCAATAGTATCGTCCATGGGGTGTACAACCGCTACTGCGCAGAAGTATACCAGAAGACCGACCGAGAGCAACTATGCGGATGAGAGAATACGGCGGGACTCGTCGAGGAAGATGCCGCGGAGGTTCATCTTCAGGGCATCTGGATTGGTGGCCTTGGCTAACGCAGCAGCTTCGGTAATCAGTTTCGCCTTGGCAAGTTTTAGCAGCGCCTGATTGAACGTCTGCATGCCGTCGTCGGTGCCAGTTTCAATCGCCGCCGAAAGTTTATCAAGTTGGTTTTGTTCGATGAATTTGCGGACAATGGGCGTGTTGATCAGAATCTCAACCGCGGGCACGGCGCCGCCGGCGACGGCCGGCACAAGGCGTTGACAGATAATGGCGCGCAAATTGATGGCAATTTGGCGGCGGATTTGGTCGCGTTCGTCCGCGGGGAAAAAATCGAGGACGCGGCCGATGGCGGAAGAGGCCGTGGTCGTGTGCAGCGTGGTCAGCACCAGGTGACCGGTATCGGCGGCGGCCAGTGCGGCCATGAACGATTGGCTGTCGCGCATTTCGCCGACCATGATCACATCGGGATCCTGCCGCATGACGTTGACCAACGCACTCGTAAAACTCAATGTATCGAGCCCGATTTCCCGTTGTTCAATCACGGACTGCTTGTCTTCGAAAACGTACTCGATTGGATCCTCAAGCGTCACGATATGACACTTTTCGGTGAGATTAATCGATTCGAGCATCGCCGCCAACGTGCTCGATTTGCCGCTGCCGGTGACACCGGTCACAAATACGATCCCGTTTTCCGCAGCGGCAATTTTGGCGAGCTGCTCCGGCATGTGCAGGTCGGCAAACGAGGGGATTTTTGTTTTTACGTAACGCAGGGCCACGCAGAGATTGCCGCGTTGATGAAAGACATTGACCCGGAACCGCCAGCGGTTGTCATGCAGGTAGGAGAAATCCACTTCTTTTTCTCGCGCGAGGCGTTCCACCTGATGGGCCGGCAAGATGGACTGCACAATTTCCGCGACCAGTTCTTTGCTTGGCGGGTCCGCAATTACTGGGATCAGCGCCCCGGCCACGCGCAACGTCGCGCAATGATCCGGCTTAAGATGAATGTCCGACGCGCCTTGATTTACGGCCGATTGGAGCAGGCTATGGAAAAATTCCATGCAATCAGCGGGCGATTGAGATGCAGGAGGGACTCAATGACACCGGCGGAGCATCCAGCAGGACCTGATCGCGTTTGGGCAAATCCAGAAACAACAACGCAACCGCAAATCCCTTGCCCTGTTGCCGTCGTTCACATTGCACCACGACGCCGCGACAATTGATCGACTGATCTTTCCGGACACCCTTAACCGGCACCCGCATCTTCACGCCAACTTCTGTCCACGCCGGCAAACACGTTTCGGAGATGAAGGTGATGCCGTTGTGGGAGAGATGGAAACCCGGATCAAGCGCAGCCGCTTTGCGTTTTACCGACCCGTTAAGTTCTGCGTCGAACACACCAGATACGTCGCGTTTTGCTGCTGCCATAATACCTACACAATTAGCACCGATTCAGCCCACTGTCAACTACCGGACCAGCAGCAAGACGAGCAACGCCAACATCACCAACACGACCGCCCCGACAACCACTTGCCGGCGTGTTGGGTGGCCGGCAACTTCCCGGTGTTTCCAATCTGCATAACTAAAATCCGCCGGGTCTTCAATGCCGGTGCCGTCATAGATTGTGTCGTCGGACCAACCGGTTTTTTCATCCGCGCCACATTCCGGGCAAACCCGCGCCCGCGCCGGTACGTCCGCGCCACAGTTCGGACAAACAAACGAATCATTAGCCATTGCGCAGGAGCTCGGCGACGCGCCGTTGTACGACGGCATCCATTTTGATAAGCGGCGGCCATGGGCGCGTGTTGGCTTCGCCCGGCAGCTTGTGGGTCGCATCGATGCCAAGCTTGCTGCCAAAACCCAGACTCGGCGTGGCGTGGTCGAGGACGTCGGCGGGGCCTTTGCTGAAAATCAAGTCGCGCTGCGGATCAATGTTCGCGCAGAGCCGAAATAAAACTTCCTGGGTGTCATGCACGTTCACATCGGCATCCACGACCACGATCAGTTTCGTGAACATCATCTGGCCCATGCCCCATAATCCATGCATCACCTTCATCGCGTGATGCGGGAATTGTTTCCGGATCGCGACCACCACCAGATTGTGAAACGCGCCGGCCGCCGGCAGCGCGATGTCCACAATCTCCGGGAAAGTCAGCTTGAACATCGGCAAGAAAATCCGGACGCTGGCCGTCCCCATGTAAAAGTCTTCCATCGGCGGCATCCCGACGATCGTGCTCGGATAAATTGCCCCCGAGCGGGCCGTGATCCGGTCGATGTGAAACTTTGGGTACGGCTCCGCCAGCGTGTAGTACCCGGTATGATCCCCGAACGGCCCTTCCATGGCCAGTGCCTCGTTCGGATCCACGTAGCCTTCGAGCACAAAATCCGCGTCCGCCGGGACTTCCAAATCGTTCGTCTGACACTTCGCCAGGGCAACCGATTTCTTCCGCAAATAACCGGCCAGCATGAATTCATCCAGTCCATCCGGCAACGGGGCGGTCGCGCAAAACGCCAACACCGGGTCGCCACCCAGTGCCACCGCCACCGGCATCCGCTGTTTCAACTCCACATACCGGCGCCAGTGGCGCGCGCCGGTCTTGTGCAGTTGCCAGTGCATGAACGTCGTCCGTTCATCAATCACCTGCATCCGATACATCCCGACGTTGCGCGCGCCGGTTTCCGGGTCGCGCGTGATGACCATTGGCAAGGTCAGGAATCGCCCGGCATCCTGCGGCCAGCATTTCTGGACCGGGAGCGCGCTCAATCCGGACAGTTCTGAGGGTGGCGCGCCCGGCTGGCTATGGCCGGGTTTGGCATGGCGCAATTCCAATGCCGTGCCTAGCAACGCCAACGCTTCCCGGAACGAGGCCGGTGGTTTGGCAGTGAGCAGCCGATTCAGCGCGTGCGCAATTTCTTCCACGTCGTCGACCCCCAAGGCCAGCGCCATGCGTTTCGTTGAGCCGTACGCGTTGATGAGCAGCGGATACCGCGCGCCCCGGCAGTTCTCAAACAGCAACGCCTTGCCGCCATTCGGTGATTTCATTTCGCGATCGGCGATCGCGGTAATTTCGAGGACGGGATCGACTTCAACGCCGATGCGTTTCAACTCACCGGCCGCGTCCAACTTCGCCACAAATTCTTGGAGGGAGTCGTAGGCCATACCGGATGGATAACATATTTGGCAGGCTACCGGGAAGACTGAAAGCACCGGCGCGTGCGGTGCCGGCGACCGGCTTGGCGCCGGTCATTCGAACTTCAACTGCGGCGATTCAACCCGGGTCATTTTCCAGACGTTGCCGGTCAGGCGAAAGTAAATCCGAAACCGGTCCGCGTGGATTTCGCTTTCGCGGAGAGCCCCCGGCGTTTTCGCCAACACCTTTGCAATAAACACCGCTTGCGCGGTCTGGTGGTTCGCGGCAACCTCGACCTGTGAGTCGGTAATAAAGATGAGCAACGCATCATACTGACTGCGAAACGACCGAACGCCGGCAATGATCGTTGACTTGTCGAATCCGAAATCATCGGTGTAATCCTGTGTGATTTTGTCTTCGAGCTGGAGCAGATTGCCGGTCTCGACGGCGTGCGCCATAGCTGAAAGTTGGCGTTGCACCCGCTGTTCATCCGTGACAAACACCCGTTGCCATAGCCACCAACCACCACCGGCGAGCACGACAACCAATGCCAATCGTCGGAACCATTTCATTCCCGCCACCGCCAATGTGCGATTAATCTTCCCTGCATGAGCCGTGTCGCCACCAAGCCTTGGACAGTGATCGCCATCGGCACCGTGCGGTGATCGCCGATGACGTATACTTTGCCGGGTGGAACATTGGTCGCAGCCAGCGACCAAGCCGGGTTGCCGGTCGTGTACGGCTCACTCAACGGCTGGCTGTTGATGAGGACTTGACCGGCTTCAATCGCAATGGTCTCACCGGGCAGCGCGATAACACGCTTGATGAAGCGTAACGGCGGATCGTCCGCAGTGCGAAACATGACGATGTCGCCACGCGCAGGTGCGTAAGGTTGGACACGTTGCATCCAGCACACTTCCCATGGGTGCAACGTCGGCAACATGCTCTCGCCAATCACAACGGTTGACGTGATGACGTAGGAATTGACGAGAACCACCGCCGAAGCAAGCCCGGCCAGCAGTAACAGCTTCCGTTTCATTCAACGAATGTGCAGCGAGTCGCCGGCATAGCTGAGGCCGAGCGGCGTGATCTCCACCGCTTTCCGGTCGCCGTTTTTGCGTACCGTACCGGCGACTGCGCCGGTATAGCCCAGTTGCTGGGCCAGCTCCACGCAGCGGGCCGCGTCACCAGGCGCGACGTACACAGCGAAGCCGACGCCCATGTTGAATGTGCCGTACATCTCACGCGTATCGAGTTGTGCGGTCTTGGCAATCAAATCGAAAACCGGTTGCGGTGCGAGAATCTTTTCAATCTGGTAAACAAACGGCGCGTCCAGCCGCATCAGTTTTCGCCAGCCGTGCCCCGTCATATGCGCCGCGTAATGCAGGCGGATGCCGGCCTGCTGGCAGGCCGCGATATACCGGACGTAAATCACTGATGCATCCAGCAACGCTTCGCCATAGCCGCGGCCATCCGCCAGTTTGGTCAGGTAACCGTCCGGCAACCGGTCGGCCAGTGCCCGGCACAACGTCAGCCCATTGGTCTGCACGCCGGAGCTGGCGAGGAAAATAATCGCGTCGCCATCACGCACGTCGCCGGCAATCCGCAGCGATTTTGGCGCGATGCGGCCGAGCGCCGAGCCGCCGAGCACCACCGTGCCGGGAGTGATCATGCCAGTGAGCGTTTGCGTTTCGCCGCCGCTCCAGACCGCGCCCGCCTGCCGGCAACCTTCGGCAAAACCGTTCGCGAGATCGGCCGCTCGGCGTTCATCGGTGAAGTACGCACTGTCGCCGACCGCTGCGTACATCGCGATGCTGACCGGCAACGCGCCGACGGCGCATAAATCATTGGCAATGGTGGCCACGTCATCGAGCGCGACATTCCGGTACAAGCTCTGGCCGGTCAGTTTGTAAAGCGCATCAGCAACGAGAATCTTGGTGCCGAGCGCTTCCTCGACGTGCGCCAGATATTCGGTCGGTGTCTCGACCAGGTACGCGCTTTCACCACGAATGCCGGGCGGCTCGGTTGCGCCATGCCGGGCGAGATTGCCGGTGGTCGTGGCCGCGGCGCACTGGCATGCGCGCTTGAACGCATCGAGCACATCATAATCAACCCCCGCCGCTTTGTAATTCAGAGTAGCCACGCCGGCAGTGTGCGAAAATCCGCCTGAAAAAGCAAGATGCGGGCAGATTAAGTTCGTGAACTTCGTGGCGGATTTGTGGTACTGCGTGAGGCATGATTACACACCTGCACGGCCAACTCGCCGAAACGTCACCGACACGCGTCGTTGTGGACTGCCATGGCGTCGGCTACGAGGTGTTCATCCCGGTCTCGAGCTACGCCAAATTACCGGCAATCGGCGGGGAAGTGAAGCTCTTGACCTACCACCACGTCAACGGACAGGACGGCACACAACAGCTTTTCGGTTTTGCCACGTCGGCGGAGCGTGAGATGTTTTTGTTGCTGATCAGCATCTCCGGCATCGGGCCGAAGCTGGGATGTAACATTTTGTCGAGCGCGGCTATTACTGGGTTGCGCAATGCCATCGCCAACGGTGATACCAAGACGCTGTCGGCATTACGCGGCATCGGCAAGAAAACTGCCGAGCGGTTGGTGTTGGAATTGAAGGACAAAGTCGGCGAAGCGACCGGCGTTGCCGGTACAGCGCCGGTCACGCACGATCCGAAGCAGGCCGACGCCATCGCCGCGCTCATCTCGCTCGGTTACAAACCGGCCGACGCGCAGAAATCAGTCGCCGCGGCCAACGAAGCTGCCGGGAAGCCACTCACCGTCGAAGAGTTGGTGCGCGCTGCGTTGCGCGGTGCATAAATTTGGAGTGCGCTGACTTGTCAGCGCTTTGCCGTTCATCACCCGCACACCTGAAAGCGGCGACAATCCGCCGGACTCCAAGAATTAAATCAACAACTCGGCGATCTGGACGGCGTTGAGGGCCGCGCCTTTGAGCAGCTGGTCGCCGCTGACGAACAACTCCAAACCCCGGCCGTCGTCGCGCGACACATCTTGCCGGATCCGGCCAACCAGGCAGTCGTACATCCCAGTGGCATCAATCGGCATCGGGTATTTTTTGTTGGCCGGGTCATCCACGAGTTTCACGCCGGGTGATTTGGCGATGATTTCCCGGGCTTCAGCCGGCGTCATCGGGCGTTCGAACTCGATATTCACGGCTTCGCTGTGGGCGCGGTAGACCGGCACACGGACGCAGGTTGCGGAAATTTTCAACGTCGGATGGTGCATGATCTTGCGCGACTCGTTGACGAACTTCATTTCTTCCTTCGTGTAGCCATTGTCGAGGAAGACGTCCACGTGCGGGAAAAGGTTGAACGCGATGCGCTGCGGTAAAGTTTGGGCGGTGACGTTCTTCTCGCCGCGCAAGAGTTTGGCGGTCTGTTCTTCCAGCTCGGCCATGGCTTTTGCGCCGGCGCCGCTGGCGGCCTGGTAAGTGGAAACAACGATGCGCTTGATCGGATTCACCTTGTGCAGCGGATACACAGCCACGAGCAGGATGGCGGTGGAACAATTCGGATTGGCGATGATGCCCTTGTGGAGCTTGGCGTCGCCGGGGTTGACTTCCGGCACGACGAGCGGCACGTCGGGCTCCATCCGGAATGCCGACGAATTATCGATGACCACGCACTTGGCGTTGACGGCGGCGGCGGCAAATTCCTTGGACCGGCCGGCCCCGGCGCTGAACAAGGCAAAATCAATCCCGCCAAAGACATTGCTGGTCAATTCCTCAACGGCGATGTCTGCGCCTTTGAATTTCAGCATTTTGCCGACGCTGCGTTCGCTGGCGAACAGGCGCAGCTTCTTCACCGGGAAGTTGCGTTTCTCCAAAGTCTCGATCATCTCGATGCCGACCGCGCCGGTCGCACCAACCACCGCCACGTTGTAAGTCTTATTCATAAGCGCCGGTCAACTTGCCCAAAACGCCCGTGTCCATCAAGCCAATTCCGCGAGTTCATCGAGCCGCATGCGCCACAGCAACTGGCCGGCGCCCAGGCGCAACTCCGGTAACTCCACCAGCGCCGCGCTCCCCTTGCCGAAGCCGGCGACAAAAGCCCGGTCCGTAAATCCGCTAAGATGCTCGGCCAAACTGGGCATGTGTCCCACCAACAATATTACGCTGGCCGCCCGGTACGGTTTGAGGGCGCGGAGTAATTCAGCGGGCGCGTGGTCATTGGCCAGTTCGTTGAGTTCAGTGATCGCGCCGGTAAAGTTCAAGGCTGGGGCCACAAGCTGCGCCGATTGCCGGGCCCGTAGCAACGGACTCGCCAGAATCACCGCCGGGATCACACCCAACTTCGCCAGCCCTGCGCCGGCCAGCAGCGCTTCTTTCTCGCCGACCGGCGTGAGCGCCCGCAGCGCATCGCGGGGCGCGGTGTCGGTCGCGGTCATGTGGCGCAGAAAACAAAGCCTCATCACATGGCAATTTTTCACAATGGCTGCCGAGGCGCAACAAGTTTCCGGAGCCGCTTGTCAGGACGATTGGGAAGTGTTAGACACAACCAACAAGCCGGCAATCATGAACGAAACCCAACTGCCGTTGATGCTCACCGTGACGACGGGATTGCTCTTGGTGTGGCGGGTGACGGTGATGACCGGGTTCTTGCCACTCGGCGCAACGTTGCGGTTGTACCGGGAGAGTTTCGGCGTGTTGCGGCGGCACCAGTGGATTCTGCTGGTTTTTCTGACCGGGGCCGGTGCGGCTCTGCTGGTGACTGAAACGCAACGAGTGTTGGTGACGCGGGCGCACTGGCAGCAGATGGCGGCCGGGATTCAAGCCCGGCACGACTTGGAAATTTCCTGGAAGGCGGTTCTGCAAAATGTCTGGCGACGCAGTTGGTCAGCCACTTCCGCGTGGGTCTGGGCGGAACCGTGCCGGGGTCTGGGAATCTGGTTGGCCGTGGTTGCGTTGTCAGTCTTCCGGCGACGCATCATTCCCCAAGTCTTGGCGGCCAACCAGTTGGCGCCAATCACAGTGCAGCGGTTGAACTGGCTAATTTGGGCCGGCGCGGGAGCAACGGTGGCGTGGATTGTGATTCAATTTGGAACTGCAATCGGTTGGGATGGTTTTCCGAAACAGCGGGTTTTCTGGGTCGTCTGGGCAGTCTTCCTCCAAGTGCTGTCGTTGTTATTCTCGGTGTTTTGGGTTGCGACTGGAACCTACTTCGCCTGCGGATTAATCACCGCCGCCCGCCAAGCCAACTCCACCGATAACGCCCGCCCTGCGCTGTTACTGGAAGTCAACTTTGATGGATTCTGCCGGCTGCTAAAACTCTGCGTGTTCACAACTGCGATCACCGGTGTCCTGCCGGCCATACTTATGTGGCTGCGACAATTCTGCCGCGCGGTATTTCTAATCGGTGAGCCACATTGGCTCCAAATGTTTCTCAATATCTTTGCCAGCCTTGAGCAGGTGTTTGCAATTCTTGTTTTCCCGGCGGTGTTATTTATTGTGTTGGACCAGGCTGAATGGCGGCCGGCGTTGAGCAGAACTGTGGACTTGTGGCGCCGCCATTCGGGCGAATGGTTGGCGCTGGTGCTGCCAGTCTTCGTGCTGGCGTTTGTGGTGAATGTTCTCCGGCGGTGGATGCAATTTTACACTGCGCCAACAGTGGGCGCGTGGCCGATTATCGACGTCTGTGCCGGAGCCATTGGGGCGCTGGCCAGCGCGTGGTGGTTGGTGACGATTGTCCGGTGGTGGGATGTTACAAAAACTCGCGCGGGTCAGTGATCTTGCCGGTCAACGCGCTGGCTGCCACTGTCGCCGGCGACGCGAGGAACACCTGCGATTCGAGATGGCCCATCCGACCTGGGAAATTCCGGTTGGTGGTCGAAATGCACTTCTGCGGCTTGTTCATCCGCCCAAACGTATCGACCGGCCCGCCAAGGCAGGCGGCGCAACCGGCATTCTCGGTCAGTTGCACGCCGGCGTCCAGCAGCGCCTGCCAGACTTTGCGCCGTTGTAATTCCAGGCCGATCTCCGGGGTGGCCGGCACGCCAAACGTGTCAATCTTCACCTTGCGGCCGGTCACGATCGCGGCGAACGCGAGGAAATCGCTGAGCTTGCCGCCCGTGCACGAGCCGATATACGCCCGGTCGAGCGCGATGTGGCCGAGTTCCTTCGCCAGCTTGCGGTTGCCGGGGTTCGGATGACAGGCCACGGTCGGTTCGAGTTTGCTCAGGTCGAATTTTTGGTCGTACACAAATTTCTGGTCGGCATCGCAGAAGAGCGGATCGTAGCTGGCCTTCGTCCCGTTGGCTTGGAGGCGCTCATTTACGTAGGCGAACGTTTTGTCGTCCGGCTCGAAGATGCCATTTTTGCCGCCGGCCTCGATGGCCATGTTGGCAATAGTCATCCGGTCGTCCAGGCCCAACGCTTTCGCGCCGGGACCATCGAACTGCATCGCCCGGTACGTTGCGCCGTCGAACCCGATTTCGCCGATGAGGTGCAGGATGATGTCCTTGCCCATCACGCCGCGCTGGAGTTGGCCGTCGAACCAGAAGCGCATCGTCTCCGGTACTTTCAGCAGCAACTTGCCGGTGCCGAAGACAAAGCCGGCATCCGTATTGCCGATGCCGGTGGCAAATTCGCCAAACGCCCCGGCCATGCACGTGTGCGAATCGGTGCCAAGCAACACTTCGCCGGGCCGGGTGTGCCCGCGCGCGGGGAGCGCAGTGTGGCAGACGCCGGCAAACTGACTGCCGAATTGGCGCTGGTAATTGCCCTTGCTGGCGTCGAAGGCCCATTTGCCGGCCGGATCGTCAATCACGTCATAAAAATATTTGATGCCCTGCTCGCCGACGAATTCACGCAGGATGTCCACGTTGCGGTTGGACATTGAGTCGGCGGTAAAGATGTAGTGGTCCGGGATGATGACGATTTTGTCGCGGTCCCAGACTTTGGCGTCCTTGCCGAACTCGCGCTTGAACACGCCGATGGTGCCCGGCCCGCACACGTCGTGCGTCATCAGGATGTCCACGTTGACCCAGACGTTGTCGCCGGGCCGCACCGTTGTCTTGCCCGCCGCGCGGGCCATGATTTTTTCAGTCAGAGTCACGCGCCAACAATACGCAGTCCGCGCAACAGGCGCAACCGCGAAATTTCAGCCGGCATACAATCGGAAGGGGCGACAAGTGCCGAAGTGGCTAAGCGACCAAGCCGGCGGCGGGCAGTTTCCAGTTTCAGGAGTGACCCCGACGACAAGGCTAGTCGGGGCTGCCTCTACCCGGCTTTTCTATCGCTGGCTGCGGACGGGTGGGAGCGACTAGATGAATAGTTCCATTCCAAAGGCTCCTCCAAAAGGAGAATACGATAAGCCAGTTTTTGTGTGGCTGCCGCCTCCAGAACCTCCTCTAGTGATGGCAGCGCACTGTTTAATGGAATCAAAAATACATTTTCTGATAACCTTTCGATGCTTTTATATTGGCCTGCGATACCTTGAACGCGATGCTCGAAACCAAGCCAATTCTGGCGGTCATTAAGTTGTCCGCGTGTTTCGGGTTTCTCAATTACGATCAAGGCTGAGTGCACGTTTTTCTCCTAAGGTTAAGCGTGATCAAAAAAACAATCTATCCGCATGATCTTGAACCAAATTTTTCAAACGCTGCCATCTACTCGGCTCAGGCGGTTCAGAACACTGAATAGGTGCTTCATTGGTCAAAGCTACCACCCCATGTCGGTGCTTTGCTATGTAACTAAGTGTTACCGGCATACTGATTCCGGCATAAAACGCGGCATAGTAGTTGACCGCCGGAAGTATCATGGCAAATACACCAGCAAGAAGCATGTAAACGATACTTATCAGGAAATATGAAGCTGGAAAAGCTCTGCGTCTTAATCGCAAACGGTTGCCGTAAAGTCGAACGATCTCTTGGGCAACTGAGCCAATGGCTCCTAAGAGGAATACGACAATACCATTTGGGGGTTGATTTATATTCAATTATTGCCCCAATCGGAATACTTTGCTCTCAAGGTATCTTCCTACGATGAAACGTCAGATTGGAAATCTGGATCGCACGGCAATTTTAAAGCAAAGAATGTAAAATTACCGCGATTATCGCCCCGATTAAAGTGAATACAAACAGGCAGCAAGCAACTTTCCAAGTTATGTCCCACACTTCACCCCAAGATAATCGTACACCGACAATCACGACTGGAAGTGGCATCCCTTCAATCTTCTCAATTACAACCCGCGAAGACACGGCATTTCGAACAAGTACGGGAATTTTGCCTCCGACACCAGAACTGACTGGAACCATAACGGATGTTTTGCATTTAGGACAATCAACAATGTTCCCTGCACCAGTTTCATCAATTACGATGTCTTGACCGCAGTTGTCACAGTTGAATTTGATGTCCATGTTGAATCCTTAGTTGCCGGGAATTATACTGCCGGTCAGGATGCGTTGGCAATGCTTCAGAATCAGCCACGCGCTGGCTGTCGTCAGATTCCGCTCACATTTTCACTGGGTAAGTTCGGAATATTCGATTTTCAGCGCGTCTTCCCATTGCTTCCTTTCGTGTCTCAAAGATGTATTTGCTTCATCTTCATCGCAAATCTGCGTGTCAGACACGTAGCAGATTATTTGCAAAATCCATTTTTCCTCTTGATAGGCAAGAGACGCTCTACTCTTAAAATACTTGGACGCTATTGGGTCGTTCGCGTCATATCGGGCGGGAAAATACTCAACTGTTCCAATGTACGGGGAAACGAGGGAATCTGTCTTTTTCACGTCAAAAGAATGGCCGGTTGTTCCGCTTTCAGCCGCAAAGAGTCTCATCACTTCTTTGCATTCGCCAAGAGGGTCTGGCTGCTTCCGTTTACGTTTCGCCTCCGTCACACTAGCTACCACGGCTTTTACCGCCACGGCTCCCTCTGCTTCGGCTTTGGCTTCCCGCGCTTTGGCCTTGGCTTCCTCTGCTTTCCACCTCCCGGCCTCAGCCGCATCCTCCGGTTCGTCGCTCCCGGGTTCTGCCTCGGCTTTGGGTTTCGCCACTTTCCCGTCCCTTTCTTTGGCCTTTGCCGCATCGACTCGCTGCTTTTCAGGGTCAAAGCCTAAACGTTTTTGCAATTCCGGCGGTAGCTTGGTCAATGGCACTTTGGCGATGCCTTCACTGTAGCGTATGCTCACGGAAGACGGGGTCACCGTGCCGAAGGTGACATTGGAGTAAGTGACGCCATCTACGGTGAGCGTCAAATTAGTTTCATCGGCGTAAGATGCAATTACCGCAACGGCAACAAACAGAACAGCGTAGCGGAACATTTTCATAAAAACGGTTTCCCCTAATTGTCGTGAATCATACCGCCGGGTGTGGTGCGTTGGCAATAAATTACCTTACTGCGCCTCCACTGTGAATGTCAAAGTCGGGTCGCAACCGGTCAGCCTTGTATACACACCAACGGGATCGTTGCCGGCTTGCTTGAATCCGGTCCAGACATTCACCACCGCATACGTCACGAACATCGTCGCCTCGATCACCAGCTTCCAGCAACCGACAACTGTGTCCCAATAGATGCGCTGTGATGCGCCGGTCAGAATTTGGGAGAAATCGTCTTTGGCCAAGTGCGCCCAGCCGGCTCCGAAATTGAGCCAGTAGCCGTTCTTCATACCGGGACCGGTGCCGGGCTTGAGGTAAGCGGCCCAGAAGAATTGGCCGCTGGCGTTGTAGCGGGTCAGGTCGCGATAAAAGGTGCCGTCCCATTTGACGCCGCCGGCCACGCCGGCATCCCAGCAGACATCATCGGGCTTGGGGTTGTTCGGGTCGGGCCACGTCAGCCCGGAATCCCAATGTGGTCGCAACAGGTTGCAATCGGGACCGGCACCGATGAGGCCGTCCACGTAGCCGGCCAGCCGGTAGGCGTCCACCGTGGGGCCGACCGGTGGAACCGGCCCGACAGGTTGCCACATTTGCGGGTGCTGCTTCTTCTTGGCGGCTGGGAGACGCCGGGCATGGACTGCGCCCGGGCCATTCCCTCAGAGACTGACGGTGACGGTGACCGGCTTGCTCCAGAGGCCGACTTGGGCGTCACCGATCCGGTAAATCGCCCAGTACGTCCACTTGGTGGGCGTGGCCGGGAGCGGTTGGGTGTCGTTGTAGCCGGGCGTGGTGTCGATGGCCAGGAGCACGCGGCCTTTGCCGTCGTTGCGGTCCACTTGGATTTCGCACTGGTCAAGGAACGCCGCGTAGCCGCCCCAGCCCCACGGGATTTCAACGTGGTTGCCGTTGACGGCGGCGCTGATGTCGGGCTGCAAGGTGGTCAGGTCCGGCCCGGTTTGTTGGGCGCCTTCGATGCCGAGGGCTTCACCGATGCTGGGGTTGTAGTTGGCATTGGCCTTGATCTGTTTGACCAGCGCGCGGAAACGGGCTTCGACACCCGGCGCGACGGCCGGCACGGGAGCCGGGAACGTCGGTAGGATGGGCGCGCCCGTCGGCGGCACAATGCCGCCGCCGCGGGTGAGGTTTTTCCAGCCCGTCCATTGTTGGGAGCCGTTGCCCATGATCTGCTGGCAGGCGACCACCATGCCGAGGTAATCGGCGTCCGCCGCTTGCGCGGTCACTTGGCCCGGACTGACGCCCAACAAGGTGGCGTAACCGCCGATGTTGGTTTTGAACGTCATCAGTTGCGCCACGAAGACTAGATCGTTGGTGCTGACGTAGTTAGCTTTAGGCATTTTCGGTCTCTCCTATGGTTGGTTGTGTGGTTTCGGACGGTAAAAAGGCGTATTTTCAGGGTTTTTTGGGGTTTCCGGGTGAAAATCCGGTGCGCCGGGATGATTTTTACGCGCCGGGGAATGATTTCCCCGTGCGCCGGGATGGCTCCGCCGCGCCGGGGAATGCTCCCGGCGCGCCACGGGATAATTCCCCGGTGCGCCGGAACGCTGCCGACGCACCACGGAATGATTCCACCGCATGATCCGGACGATTTTTCCGCACCGTGTAATGGTTCCATCGCGCCGGGGAACAGTTCCGTGGTGCCGGGGGATGATTCCATGGCACGCAAAAAGGAGTCCGCCATTAGGCTGCCGGAAGCCGGCTTGTGCAATTGCGAGAGTGCCGAAAGGGACGGGAGAAGGACCGGCTAGCTTACGGCGTGGGCCGTGTCTGGCTGTTGCGCTGTTGCGGAATTTGATTAAAAATCAATTCCATTCTGGGCGTTATCTTGCGCGAGCCTTTACGGAAAAGTCAAACTTTTTCCCCGGCAACTGCAAATTTAGTTTCCGATGGTGGCGGCCACGGCTTGGTGAATCGGCTGGGCGATTGGCGCCGGGATGTCGGCCAACACATCGCCGTTGACACAAATTCGCGCCGGCAATCCCACGGGGGAGCGGCCGGTCAGGAGCGTATAAAACGCGCAGGCGACGAGATAGCTGCCATTCGGGCTGGCGTGTTCCTGATCCACGTCATACATCTCAATGGCGGGGGCGACTTCCCGCAGGCGACACCAGACGCGCGCGACCGGCGCCGGTGTGGCGCCAATTTCCTGCGCGACCTGCGTGAAGGCGTGATCGAGGATCGCTTGATTGGCCGGGAACCGTTTTTCGGCCCAGGTCATGTACAGCCAAACTTTGGCGCGCGATTTTTTGAGATAGGGCAGCAGGGCCCGGCAATCCTTTCGCAACGCTTCAACGCCGTCGAACGGATGCGTTTTTTGCTGGAGGACGATGGCATCCCAATCCTGGTACAAAATCGCAGTCCGGGTTTCCGGTTGCTCGGCGTGCCAGCCCAGCGTCATTCCGCCGGTGGCGCACATGGCGACAGTGGCCGCCGGGTCCTGTGGGCGGAGCAGTTCGCGCACTTGAAATGGCATCGCGTTGTAAAACGTGTGGCTATTGCCGATGAACAAAACTTTCATGGTGGGCAGTTTAACGTCGGTCCGGCGGATTTTCAATCACCCGGCCGGTGCCGGCGCGCCTTGACTTTGCCAATTCTGCGGATATGTATCTCAGGTGGTTGATGATTCCAAATGAAGGAGCCTGACATGAGTCCGTTTCGCGTCACCGCGGCGCAGATTGCTGAATTCAACGAGACCGGCTATCTGTTGGTTCGCCAAATGTTCGACCCGGAAGAAATGCACCTGCTGATCAGCATTGCCAAGCTGGACCGGGAGATGGACAAGGCGCACACGGCAAAGGATGCGCAGGGCGGTGTGAGTCGGCTCCGGTTGCGGAATGAGTTGTACGACGACATCTACAGCGCGTGTGTGCGCTGTCCGCGAATCGTGGACACGATGGAATCGTTGCTGGGTGACGAGGTCTATCATTTTCACCACAAGATGATGCTGAAAGAACCGCTGGTCGGCGGCGCCTGGGAATGGCATCAGGACTACGGTTATTGGTATAAGTTTAACGCCTGTTTGTTTCCGGACATGGCCAGTTGCATGATTGCGGTGGACCGGGCGACAAAAGAAAACGGCTGCCTGCAGGTGATCAAAGGTTCCCACAAACTGGGCCGCG
>Ga0316217_10003896_pt1 | contig 16585 bp, 12 predicted proteins | sample 1anoAmetaG_FD_203633 | JGI IMG/M metagenome (GOLD analysis project Ga0316217, IMG submission 203633) | Freshwater microbial communities from Trout Bog Lake, Wisconsin, USA - 1anoA | ecosystem: Environmental > Aquatic > Freshwater > Lake > Hypolimnion/Profundal zone | place: USA: Wisconsin...
CGGCCACAATACTCAAAAGGCCCGCCACAACTCCACTATCCATCAACGCAGAGGCTCAAACACACAAAGCAGAAACAATATCTTTGGTTTGTAGTGCAAGGACAGGGGGTATGCTTGCAATATTAAGCATTCTATAACACTCTACTACAGCACTTGGGACACAGCCTCTTATTTGGAACAGCTACTTAGATTTCTTCACCGTTTGCCTAATCTGTCAAACTAAAAACTCTTGTCTTGGGGGCATCAATCACAATCTTTCTAAAATTCTCATAAATCTATTTGCACTACTTACTCATGCACCTATTTTGATAACGAGAATCCCATTTTTCCGAACACACTGAACAAAATGTACCACAATCAGGGCAAGTTATTTTTTTCTAGTTTTAGTTCTTCATGAATACCCTGGGACACTGGGGACATTTATCACAATATTTGGTGATATAATTTTACTTCATCTGTCCTGTTATCTCCGTTGCTTATTTAATCGAGAAGCCAGCAACTAACATACAAAATTTAGGATCTAAAACTTGGCATCTTCCTCCATCACTATCGTAGTAAGGACACTGGATTTAATGTTTTTTTTATTTCTTTACCTGCATCTAAATCATAGATAGCATCATTTATCTGGAAAAGAAATGCTGACAACTAGCCATTGCTACTCCTTGGGTACAGGAAGAAACGTCCTCCCTATTCTCATCCCCAGGGATTTCATCTATCTACCAAACTTCAGCTTTTTTTGCGACCATTTGAATCGACCTCCTACTGCCGAGAGTTGATAGTGTGGCTGAGCCTTTAAGGAGTGACCCCGCTGATTTCAAAGCAATCAGCCTGGAGTCGTACTAAGTCCAATAGTTGGTCATCACGATCTCCTTTGTTTCTTTCACAGTCTTTGATTTGAGCAGCTAAATGGTGCTTCTAGGTTGATCAGGTAGCCACAGTTCAATTATCTTTTTGTTCTATTCAAAATAATCTGATTGTGCTTTCAGCCACTTTTTTTATCTTTCTAGCTTTTTAATTCAGCCTTCTATATACTTACTTCTGTGATTATTAGTAATTTGATGACCAGCGAGCAGCTATTAAAGTTTCGACTATATTTATTTTTTCAACTAGATGCTTTACTTCAGGTTTGAGATATTGGATTACAACTAGGAAATTTCTACTTCGTTAGACATTATATTTGCTTAATATGGTCCTTAAATCTGCTTACCTACGCCAGATTTGGTTTTAAACTATCTAAAACTACTGCTGAGCCCTTAAGATATTCAACTGAATTTCTTTTATCTTTCTCTTTTACTCTTCTATCTTGTTATTCTACTACTGCATTTGGTTTTGCAGTTCAGGCATTTCTCCAAGGTCTTATTCTGCCATTCTGAGTCTGAGTTTTCTTGTTTTTTCCTAAAATAGTTCCTATGACTGACGACAGAGCAGTTGGATTTGTTCATCTTTGTAAGCTAGATCATCTTTGGCAGATTTGATTTAAGTTTGGGCAGATTTGATTTGCTATCGAAGGGATCTGATCCTTTCGCACTTTTAGTCAATCTCTTGTTGAGTTAGCATGCACTGACACCCCATTACTACTTTATTTAATTATCTAGACTTAATTACAAATCTGAATACATCATCATTTCACGTAGCAGTTTGCTCGAATTAGGGATTGTCTTTGATGATTCTTCGCATTCTCTACTACAATTTCTTTAATTATCTTTTCAGGGACAACAGCCTATGGAACTGGATTGAGCTTTTTTAAGTGTATATTGCTTTGAATATGTCTTCCTACTCTAGGTGTTCTAGATCAGATTTTTTCAGACTCAGCTTCAATTGTACCTCAGTATTTTACTTATGAGCTTCATTAAGCTGCTATTTATTTGCTTACAATCTCTCGAAAGCTGCTTCTTTCTAAGCTCTTAATTTTTTCAACTATCTTAATTTTTCTTTTCTTTAAATCTTTTTCTCCCTCAGCTCTGCTTATCCATGTTATATCCAAATAAACGAAAACAATCATTAAAGTTTCACTAAATCGATTAGTTTAATTCAGATCCCAATCCTGCTGATATAGAATAATGGACCATCATGTCACTCCTCTACCAGCTTATTACTACAGCTAAAGCAGTCTAGCTTATCATATGAGCTTTTGAGCTGTAGATGCATCACGAACGAAGGGTTGCAGTGGCCTTTCTACGGAGCCTTGATTTCGATAACCCTTCCTCACTTAAATTCAAGTTTTAACGATTAGAAACGGTTATAAAGCCTTGGCAGCAAGAAGGAATCTAGATTGGTGTATTATTTGCAGATTTTTAAATTTGTTCCTCAAGTTTTCTCAGTTCGGCAAGTCCGTTGTCGATGTCGTCCTCCATATTTTACTGATCGGAGTTATTTCTAAACTAAATATGATCCACACAAATGCTACTCTGCCGAACCTGATTGTTTAATCGCTAAAGCTCATTCTGCTTCGTGCTTAGTCGATTCTCAAGCTTCTATATCTTCTTGTCAAACTAATCTTGAAATATCCCAGCTCCCATCTCTTCAATACTTATCTTATGATTGCTTTATATGAACATACCAAGTAGTGAGTATGTAGACTTAATTGGTCTAAACCTCATTCAGACCTAATTCAAAGTATAGGCTTACTGAACAATTAGATTTAGAATCACTCAGCGCACAAAAGTCACTGCTTTGGAGGTTGGGTGGAACCATTTTCCTCGTGGTCCAGGCTGGCCGAAATCGTGCTGTGCATAGTGGAGTACATCTCGCAGATTGATTAGGTCTTCTTCTGTTAGTTATCCTCTTCTATTGAGTTGATATTGTTGTTCCAGGTTGCTGTAGGCCTAGGGATCGAGATTACTGGCTATTTGCGACTTCTAAGTTTCTGCGGTCAGGTTTTTCAAAGTCAACACCTAATTATAATTCGACAATAACCAATCGGCATACCGAAATCATATGTTATTTTTTCTCAATTTTTAGCTCAACTTACTTTGTTAGCTACCAATTTCTTCTTAACTATGAGTCGCTTCTTCTTAGCTATGGGTCGGGTCTTCTTAGCTGTGAGTTGCAAATTATTTATCAGGCTCATTTTAGCTTGTTTTCCTTGCCTTCTCACTTAGAGCCCTTGTATGCGGTTTGTCTTTGGAGACGATTTTATTTTCTTTGTCGGAACTTTTATCTTTCTTTGTTGCCCAGCTCTCTATTTAGATACCCGTAAATCCATGCTTGATCAGTTTTTTTGAGAAAGATCTGATGCTGTTTTTTGCGACTTCTATCTAATATTCAATCATATTGTTGATTTGGTCCATGCGATTCTGATTGTAGGTCAATATGTAATCAAAATCCTGTATGTTAAGTCTGGCATTTTAGAGCAACGCCAAAGCTTCCTCTTTTTTGCCATCTTCTACCTTCACGTTGTTAATGAAGGTTGTAATGGGCTCAAAAATCGAGTCACCTAATCTCTCAGTAATCTTAACATTATATATCATCTCCAACTATCGGGATAGAATAGCCAGACTTTAAGTGTAACTGGAAAATTCTGAGTAGAGCTTCTCCAGCTCGACCAATGGATCAAATTAGCTGCCAGTCATCATTTCGTGCTGGATTTTCAGCTTACCCTATACAGATATTTTGCATCTGCATTAGCAGCATTTTTTCTATTCCCTAGCAGTGTTTTGTTGAGATCTGCTAAATTATTGGAAAAAGAAAGTCGAAGAATCCAGAGTGGAAGATGATTTGCTTTTAGATGATTGACATTCTGTCTAAAACCTGCTTTTTAAAAAGCCAAATATGTCTTTGAGGTTTTCTTCAGTTAGAATTGAAGCCCAGTTCTCAATATTCTAGAGGAAGAATGCAAGTAACTTACACCTCTTCTACTTATTGCTCATGATATTAAATTACTTGTATTATAATAATTACTTGCAGATCTATAAGGATAAATCTGATATTTACTTTTCTTAAAGACAAAGTTTATACGAGACATACAGTATAACTAGGGCTATTCTCTTTCTACTGGATAAGCGCCAGTCAATATATCAAAGCACTGGCTCAGAGAAAGGGTTTCTCTGATTTTTTAGCCAGTTAATACTTTTTTCGAACCAACTATGGTCACAAAAATGAATATTTGTCCCCTTAGATATGATTGATAATCAATATAATATTTTTTGACATCATCGACTAGAAACACTATTATTTTACTTCATTTCCTCGCTTAAATCACTCTGGTTCTCCGGAATTTTCTCATTTTGATCGCAGTTGACCTCTTGTCTTGAATGTTAGCTATTCTTTCTGCATTTTTCACTTGCAGAGTATTTCCTCTTCCTTTTAATCGAACTCAGTACCAAGCAAACCTTATTACCCTGCTAACAATTCTGAAGCTTTTAAGCATTCCAATCTAAAACTGCCTTGAATTTATTGAGTTCTCTCACCGATTAACTGGCATTAAACTCTGCTTTCACTATCGCATAATCGAACAAATGATAGAGGTGATGAATCTCACTTTGATTTTCCCTCAATTTGAGATGGTAGTTTTCAATATAGTACCTTAAGTTACTTATTGCCTGTAAAGCATCTTCTTTTTGTCTGCTTTCAAAAGACACAGCCTACACAAAAGTTGCAATTGGCCCCAATATGCAGTCATTTAAATTTTCTCTGATCGAGATTTTTTAATTATGCAATAGTTGCTCTGAGACCATTCTAATCTTTTGAATTTAGCCTGCGAACTAATCAATTTTCTATTGGAAGTAATCGAGTAGAAATTTTTAGTTCTTTCTGATTGATTAGTTACAACTACATTGAGGCAGCTTATAGTGTTATTAAGCCCTGTAATTATTAGATGGCTTGGCCTAAGAAAAGTTGTTTTAGTACTGGCCAGAAAAGTCTTGGGTCGATGGCTCTTGTTACTTGTGTTTTAATTTAGGATGGGTGCTTTTAGGTTTGTGTTTAGCGAAAACTTAAGAAACCGCTGCAAAGTCTTACTAACTCAATGAGCCGGCAATTTATTGCAGTTTTTCCAAGAAAAATCTTACAAAGTGCGAAACTTTATAATTACCCTTCATTGCAAGTAAAATAAATAAATTATGTCTATTACTTACAGATATTATAAAAGAATTATCACCCGAATTTAATTACTAGCCAATCATATCCCATCATCACTCCTGAAAAATCAATCGGAATTTATTTAAATACAATGATTGTGGCTAAATTTATGATAAGCTAAGTAATAAAATTGACCTGCGTTGAAATCAGGCATTTTCCTCACCCATGTGGGCAAACTAACTCTATTTATGGTGTTTTTTGTAGTTTTTGTAGAGCTAATAAATATTTTTCTTCATCAGCTTTTAATTTCCTTAGTTTTTTTCAGCAAAATTCTTCAAAATGGATTCATAGAACTCGTTTTCTTAGATGATATTAATAAACAAACTTTCATAGTCCTTTGAAAAGAAGTCGAAATAGAATATAATCTGATGCTTGCAAAGCTATTCGTATACCTTCCTCTCATCCTCCGACAAATTCTGCACTATGAGTTCTTTGTCTTCCATTTGAATAGCAACTGGTCTCTCATAAATATCTTCATCAGTAAAATAATCTTTTTCCCACACTATTCCTAATTCCCAATAAACACCTTGCTCTTTATGTAAGATCTCTTATTCTTCAACTCCAATGCCCTTGAGTTATGTATTTTTACTGCAATATTTTTCAAATGATCGGCTAAAGTTCTCTCGTTGCCCTTGCTGGCCTGAGAAAGCAACTATTTTTCAAATAGAGATATCAAGGAGAGTATTCCCGTTGGACTATTTGGCTTTGTCAACAAATGATAAATATTTTTTAAGGTTTTCATTTACTATTCATGCTGTAGATTTTTCATATCTTCGGTATAGCTTCAAATATATGTCGAAATCAACAAAGTTGCTGCGGTGTGTTTAGAAGACCTACTTTTTTATGAAGTATGACCCAATTCGAAACTAGTTCTCTTTGGCGTTGGCCTGTTTAGTCAGCTCATTAATAAAATTTGTATTGTAGCCTACCGCAATGATATTGACCCACCCAGAGTTGCTAAGTTGCCTCAACCTTGCAAAAATATTTAACAGCTTGTCTTTCTTTTGGAGATCTTACATCAGAACAGAAAATTACTAAAATTTATCTAAGATTAATACGATTTTTTCGTTTTCATAAAGTGTCAAGTAGTCGGAGATTGAGCTTTTATTCATGAGGCTGAAGAATGCTTCTTTATTTTCATCACCAAAAAATAGAGACATCACCTAAATTGATGATTTTTGAAGAATCTACAGTAGGAACTTTGCTCTACGTATCTTTTTCTTTTTTGCCTTCACCACATTCTAAATTTCAGAAGTTACTACTGAAATTTCTCTGAGAATGTCTAAGTTATTTTCTTTTGAAGTAGTTATGTGGTTAGCTCCATTTTTCAAGATATATATTCTACCAGATCTGACAAGCTCAGTAAAGTTTTTGAGTGAGAAAAAAAGAGACAACAGCACCTAAAACAAGGAATCCTCGTGACTTGTAGATGAGCCTTATATTGAAGTGCTCCTCCATGAATTTTTAGGCATTTATGCCGAAATGAAGCAATTATTTGGTCTCTTTGATCGCTTACTTATACAAATCCGACTTATGCGACCATTCATCGCGTTTCATTAGCTGCTGTTCAGTCTAATCAAAAATCAATTCCTTGTTTTCTCTCATTTTCTTGAATTATTGATAGAATTAGTCGGCTTTTTGCCACAACTGATTCCCAAAACGGATTAGTACGAAATAGAAAATTCTAAAGGCTATAATCAAAGCAATACCGAAAATTCCCAAATGCTTCTAAGCAAAAAGGAGTAATTCCATGAATTATTTTTATATTAATATTTAGCTCTTGGGGATGTGGAAAAGAAACTCGTTTGGATACACTACTTGTTAGTTAGTTGAAAATAACTTCTTCTGCTAGTTTTTTGGGATTCTAAACATTCTAAGATTGGTCATTCTATTATTTCCGACCCGATGAGAAGCTGTAATTAAAATAGTTTTGCAAAGAAGAAAATGACTTCAACAGTCTTAATTTGTATTTATCTGTACAAAATTTTGATTATTTTGACGCCCAAGAACTAAATGTTAGACTTTAAGATTGATCCATCAAGTAGAAGCTTGTCGGTAATGACTAAGCTGCTCGCAATTTAGTTGTTAGGTTTCTGCCTTACATTTTTTATAGAGTAATCGCAAATTATTAGTTAAGCTGAGGGGATTGCTAAGGGCTCTTTGCATGAAAATAACCTTACTTTTCGGAAAGGATAATTATGTATATTAGAAAAGTAATTAAGTTATCTCACTTTCAAGAAAAATATTGCCGCGATAAAAATAGCGAATCAACCTTTTCACAGCAATCATTATCGAAATTCGGCTGTTTTTATTTTTTTAAAGCCTTTGTTATATTCTCAAAAAAGAACATTTCCTTCTGGCAAGAGTTCCAGAGCTCTTTTCTGACCTTACCGAAACGACTGCTAAATAAAGCTGCCATTCCTCGTTCAAAGAAGATTAAACCTGCTGAGCCAAAAGTAAAGCTATGCGGAAATATAGCAATCCATCCCAGTCTCTGGACTCACTAAAAAGGAACCAAAGCAAGAATACTGCCTAAGAATGAATGTTATTAGGCTATAAACACGGAGGAAGCTTTAGCTGAGTCACAAATACCCATCCGAACCCACATGTTAGAATACCATTATGCTTGAAGACTAAAGAATGATCACAATTCATGAAATGAGCTAAAATGCTGCCCCAATCTTATCAAAATCTATCTTGGAGAAAATTGTAAAAAGCTAATTGTCTCCTCACATAAGGATAGATGCCTGCTTGAGAATATGGAGCCTTCAGACTCGTGATTCATGAGAAAGATAACACGGTCGACCCATAGCTTTAGTTATTCAATGATTTTTAGGGTTGGCGAGCTAAGATATGCAACTGAGCTATCTTTGGGGAGTCAGATTAATTAAAAAAGATATGAGAAATTACTAGAATTTATCAAAAGCTTCGAAATCGATAGTTCGACTGAAAATTAGCTGAAAAATCATTTTTTTAGCAAAAATCATGCCAAAAAAATTCAGAGTTTGATATGCTTAAGAAGAAACCCTATAACTTTGATTCGATATTATGTCTCACTTCCTGGCAGCTGTAATCATGCTTCCTATCCTTTACATCGATGTTTATGCATAAATACAAAGCTCAAGCAACAAAGTTTCAGTGACGGCCTAACAAAAATATAACTTCAAAAAAGCAAATGCAAAATAAAGCTTTAAATGCAATTACAAGGAGAGAGTTTTTACAATCTTAGGAGCAAAAGTGGGTAGAAAGAAATGTTGCAACTTTTATGTTAGGGAAAACTGATTTGTTAACGATCTAATTTTTTCAACAACAACTTTGAAATTTTTGCATTTTTTAGTTCTTTCCTTGAATAAATAGGCGAAACAGAAGTAAATCTTTACGGAAAATATAAATAAGTTTCTTATTTCAAGTTTGAGGGCTTAACTATTTAAGTTTGCTTTGTTTAGCCTCTTTTATAATCATTAAACATATCTTTCATGAACGTCAAAATATTTTTGGCTATCCTATGCTTGGCCTTTATCTCTGCAGATGCTGCATTCATGCGTTATCATCACAGAGGAAGACATGCTTACGATTTCTATGATGAGAACCAGAAAATGAGCAGATGCGACAATGATCTTGAATGCGATGGAGAAAGATGGTGCTCTGCCTGGGGATGGTGCCAAGGAACTGCAAGACCACCTAAAAACGCAGACTACAGATATGATGAAGAGCAAACCGGCATTAGATGCCCCACTTAATCATCAAATCCAAACTACGGCACCAAAGATTACTACTGTGATGGAAATAGAACCTGCTCTCAGTGGGGTTGGTGCCAAGGAACCGCCAGATGATTGAATACGCATTTATCGATCAATTTCTAAATTTTATCCCTCCTTTTTCAATAAATAAAAACATTCCCAATAATCAACAACTTTATTACAAAGTAAATAAATAATCTTATAAAATATCAAATGTATAGAAATATGGTTCAAAGTCACATTTTGGTCGAGATTAACGATATTCTCTTTCAGTTTGTTGAAGAAGAACCAACCAAACTGAGAAAAGGTATTCAGGTAAGAAAAAAAGACTTGCTAGCCTTAGAGGTCTATAGATGGTCAGAATTCCAATGGAATAATCGTTACTGATCTTTTTGTGAAAGGCTAATATCTTTTGAAAATAAATTATCAAGGATACACCAACCTCTCTGCAATCATAAAACTTAAAAATAGATCATGACTGAATGGCTGAGATTTCAGGTAGAGGCCGAAACAAAATCCAAATTCGCCTGGAAGTTACCTTTATTACATTGTAGGAACATTCTTTATTCGAGTATTATGATTAATTTCATGATTTAATTCAGAGTCATCAAATGTTGGTGCTGGCCTCCAGGAAGTTGGGGTTCATCCACGTCAAAGCAGGCTGATTTTTCTCCAATCTCTTCGCATTTATCTCCGCCACCTAAACCCCGAACTCATTGAGCTGCTGTATTGCGATCTACAGAGCTTTCTCGATTTTTTGGCTTTGAGTTTTTTACAATGCGTTCGTTGGGTTGGTGGAAGTGTAACCGCAACTGGTCTATCCCTTGCTTTCGGGCTGAAGCGATTAATAGTTATCGTCAAATGATTTCGCTTTGTTTCCTTTTATGCTTTCGGCATTTTTAGAAGTTATTTAGTTGTCAGGTTCAGTCAGGGTAAGGAGGAGCGTTCTAAAGGGTATTTTACGATTTTATCAGTAAGTTAGTACTAAATAAAGATTGATGATTCATAGTCTTTATCGCCTTAAGGTTGCTTATTAGTTTGGATCATTGTGTAGACTAGGTTCTGGGCTGTTTTTGTTCTACAAATTCTTGTGTTACTACCATTTGAAATCGTTTTTGTATTTTGCTAACAGTCTACCTTGTGATAGAGACATCTACTCAGGTACCTACTCTGTTCTAATACCTAGGTAGAGCTCTACACTGGCAGTACTTTGGTCTATTTTAACTTAGAATACGAACATTGGATGGTGAAATAGGAAGAGAAAGGAAAGCAGTGGAGACAAAAAGATAGTAGAAATCAGATAAGTTACTGAAGTGATAGTATAGAAAGATAATTTCACATGTAATGACTCTGTGAAGATTTAAATGAAACTGCCAAACAAGGCGTAAATCAATAAAATTTTCAAGGTTTTAATTACTTTCAGTAAGTAATTTTCAGGAAAAACTCTTAACTTTGATTCGATTTTATGCCGCACTTCCTGGCAGCTGAAATCATGTTTCTTGTCTTTTAAATCGATGTTTATCCAAAAATACAAAGCTCAGGCAGCAAAGCTTCAGTGAGGGCCTAACAAAAATATAACTTCAAAAAAGCAAATGCAAAATAAAGCTTTAAATGCAATTAGAGCGAGAAAAGTCTTCGAATATTAGGAGCGAAAGTGGGTAGGCAGAAATGTGGCAGCTTTTACTTTAGCTAGACGTGATTTTTGCCGATTCAATTTCCGCAACAAAAACTTCAAAATCCTTTAATTCTTTAACGTTTCCTTAGATAAATATGCATAAAACTGGCGTTTCTTCACTTAAGATGTAAATAAGTTTCTTATTTTAAGTTTGGGGGCTTAACTATTTAAGTTTGCGTTGTTGAGCCTCTTTTATAATCATTAAAACATATCTTTCATGAACGTCAAAATCTTTTTGGCTATCCTATGTTTGGCCTTCATCTCTGCAGACGCTGTAACGTTTGGAAATCGCCCAGACAGAGGAAGACATCCTTACGATTTTTTTGATGAAACGCAGAAAAGGAGCAGATGCGAGAATGATCTTGAATGCGATGGACAGAGATGGTGTTCAACTGGGGGGTGGTGTCAAGGAACTGCAAGACCACCTAAAAACGCCGACTATCTAACTGATGAATCCCAAACCGGCATTAGATGCCCAACTTAATCATCACATCCAAATTACAGCACCAGAGATTACTACTGCAAAGGAAGAAGAACATGCTCTCAGTGGGGTTGGTGCCAAGGACAAGCCTGATCAAATAGCCATAAATCAATCTATTCCTAAAATTTTTTTTTTTTCTCAATAAATGAAAGCATTCCCAATAATAATCAACTTTATAATTAGGAAGCAAAGTCTATGATCTATAAATTTACATATACAAAATATTCGCCAAACTCCCATTTTTAGCGAAAGCAGTGACATTCATTTGCAGTTGACTAAAGAAGAATTAAGCAGACAGAGAAAGGATATGCACTTAGGAAACAAAAGTGATAGCCTTAGAAGCCGATAAATAGTCATGACTCTGGCTGAAAACATCGTTAATTATGCTTTTTACGAAAGGCTAATATCTTTTGGAAAAAAAATTATCAATTATGGTTGGTGCCAAGGAACCGCCAGATGATTGAATACCATTTATCAATCTATTCCTAAATTTTATCTCTCCTTTCTCAATAATAAAGCAGATCAATAACAATCAACAACTTTATTAAATCCATAATCTTGATAAAAATCAGTATGAAATATGAGCCAGAGTCCTTCTTTTCCAAATCAACGATATTCTCTACCATTTTGTTAAAGAAGAATCAAACAAACAGAGAAAAGGTATTCATTTAGAAATCAATACGATAGCCCTAGAAGTCTATAAATGGCATGACTCGATGTGGAACCATCGTTATTGGTGTTTTTTGCAAAAGGTTAATAACTTTTGGAAAAAAATTATCAAGGATCGACCCTTTTTTTATTACCTATATCAGAATAAAAAAGATCGTGACCGAAATTTAATCTAAAGCTTGAAACAGAGTTCTAATTCCTCTGAAGGGCATCTTTATTATATGGTGCGAACAATTTTTATTAGACTATAATCTACACCACCTTTTTCCATCACAGTAGTATTCTTTATTAACCCAATCTCTGTGGGATTTAGAATCTGGAAATTTGTGTACGGTCTGAGCTTCATCGTAGCTGTAGTCTGCATTTCTAGACCCCCTTGCTTTCCCGGAGCACTATCCATATGGTAAGCAATATCTCGCGCCATCACACTACTGATTATCATGGCATCGGCTTTAGGACATCAAAAGTGAGCCAAAAGAATTTGCCCTTGTGAAATGGCTCGTAGTAATTAGCCCCAACATAGTAAAAGCTCAAATAAAGCAAAGCTAACAGAATTTTCAAATTAATCTCAGGGTTGTTAAAATTATAATATAATTTAATCAGTTATGTAAAAATATTTTTTAAGATTATTTATTAGTTTGATCATCTTGAAGTTCCATCATCCATTCGCAGAGTAAGGCGTTTGTTGTCACACTCAATATGGTTGCAGCATCGATTATGGGAACCACTCTCATTAAAGATCTACCAAGCGTACTTTAATCATGTGCCATTACGTAAGTTTGGACAAAGAAGGAGACTTAATAAATATAGGATAGCCAAAAGAACCTTGACATTCATCTTAGATTTGCTGGAATTGATTATAGATCAAAGTCACTGAAATGAATTTGAAAATAAAACCCTTTCAAGAAAATATTTTTGAACTTTAATCGACTTTTTCCTAACAAACTTACTCTATTATGGACCTGTTTGAGTATTTCCCAAGATTAATTTCTAATTCTATCCAAATTCTAGCCTATATTTCCATCCTTGCCAAAAGCCATTAATCATTCAAACTAAAGATATTGAATAAGAAGTTAAATTCTTTATGGCTTTTACGAATTTGATCATCTTGCGGTTCCTTGACACCATACCCAGGAAGAACAAGTTCTGTTTCCGTCGCAATAGTAATCTCTGTTGGTCCAGTTTGGCTCAGTTGGCGATTAAGGGCATCTGATTTTAGTTCCCGCCTCATTATAGTGATAGTATGCATTCTTAGCAGGTCGACTCACTCCTTCGCACCATTTCCATCTAGAACATTTCCTTTATCCATCACATTAACTGTCGTCTTTGCACCTGTTTCCTTTTATAGACTCGTCATAAGTGTACCAGGCATTAAATCCAACTCCTTGGTGAGTCTAAAAGGTCATAGCGCTGACGGAGTAGAGCACGAAGCATAGTAAAGCTAAAAGAAAATTGAGGTTCATTTAAGATTTGTTGAAATTCATTATAAATGAGCTACTGAAACGAATTCGAATATTAGACCTAACTCAAATAACATATTTTGTGTGGTTTTGAGCAAAAAGAAAGTTTTGATAGCTTTTGTCTGGCCAGCACAAACTTCATCAGCTTGTTAACTTTAAAAGGTTAGAATTTTATAGTTTTACCAGAACAAAGAAGATTGTTCATCACTCTATTTTTGTTAAAAGTAAATTTCTATACTTCTGTAGTTGTATTCTCACTGTTCACACTTCTAATTCACTTCAGTACATTCGTTCACTAAACCTGACAACCCAAGTAAATTGCTTCAACTCTCTTGCTATTTTAATATAGATATCAGTTCTTTGCAACAGGGAGAATCATTGATTGACAACAGTCTTTGCTGATAATGTTTACCAGCTTGCAATCTTTTGTGCTATATATGGTACGACCTGGCATTTAAGCTGCTCTTTTGAATTAATAATTACTACTGCAGCTAGGAATCCTACTAAAATTTTAAAATACTAACTTCATCGAATGTTTTATCAAATATTGAGAGAAGAATGATGGTATATTATAACAAAGTTGTACACTTGGTACATTCTTTTAGCATGCTGCTACCATTTTAAATGACAAATAGCTGGACTAGACCATTTAACTAATTTTTTCAACCTTAAGGTTATTACACAGCATTGAACTCAATAACTTACTCACACGATAGTTTAATCTGTAAAACGCAAGAGTACTTTTGATGAGTTATGTATTTGTCTCTTCAACATCCCAGTTGGAACTAGATCCATAATTAGGTTGAGTCAACAGATAGCTAATCTTCGGGTTTGAGATCATAAAGATTGGTAGCTTACTTACAATCTACCAGATAATCCTTTAATAGCATTTCATGTGCTTCTTAAATTAGATACCCAACAATAAGGTTTCTAGAACTGGATATTTGTATTTTAATTTCTTGTAAATGTTCTATACTATCTCTGGAATAAATTCAAGATATTAATTTTCTCTGGTTTCGCGGGCTACATTTATAATATCAAAACAGATGAACGATCCCATTGGCGCATAATATCCAAAGGCGTAGTAGAGTTAATTGCCTTCCCAAATACCGAATAAGCTATAGACGAAGTCACCACTCATTTATTTAGGTCAAACAAAGACGAAGAAAGTAGCATTCGACCAAAGCCCCCCACCATCCGTCAAGAATAGCCTCCGAGAGACAGCAACCATTTAAAAGTTTAAATAGAAAATTAAAATTATTCTGCTAGTGTTAATGAAGCTAAGCAAGAAAACCAACCCATCATGCCCTAAAGATATGTGAACTTTAATGTTTTTGATTTGAGAACCAACAAGGAATAAAGAAGAAGAATTTTGGAGTCTAAGGCGCGAGACTTACAATAAATCCGCACTGCCAAAGGCATAAAAAGCATGACGCAATCCAGACGCATTTCGAATTGAAAGATGCCAGATATCAGTTTCAAACCTATTATCGACAGATGTTTAACATCTCCGAAGTCTCTGAAGAGATGCAAGATATTAAAAATCCTTATTTTGATTGGCAAGAAGAACCTAACTTCATTAACCTTGTTTTCAATAGGTATGTAGCTCAAATTAGGCAGTGCTACCAAATAATGAGGAACTCTTAACTTAGTTTTGAAGCAAGGTAAATAGCCACAGCAAAGTGGTTGAAAAATAATCTTGACCATGAATTCGAGATGAACCCATTGAAAGGGATTTCTGAAAAGGAACTTGATCAAAGATGGGACTTTTATTACCAGCTCTTGCATGCCAAACTCTAAAAACAGTGGAACTACCAAAACCGACTATAAAAAAACTAGTTCTATAAGCAATAAAGGATTTAGCTGGCTCAAAAGAAGAGAATCATCTAGAGGACGTAGCGATTCAAAGATATTATCTAAGTTGCTGCTTTTAAAAGGAATCTCAACCCCCCAGATCTACACACAACAATCGAGCCGACCCGAGAAAATGTCTATTGCTTGTATCGGTCATCAGCTTATGACAGGCTAATCATTCACCAGATGGCATGATTATCTCAGTAAAAAATTATTGCTTGTTTTAAGAAGTGCAGCAATCATCTGCTTACCATCAGATGCCAAAAATTATTTAAGCCTCAGCTTAAACAAATTAGGCTTGAGATAAAGTCTCTGCGTGTATTAAACCAATATTTGTTAAGTAGTATTGTCCTTATTATATTTTTTATATTTTTCAGGCTTAGGCTCCAACAGAGTTGACTGGATTGAAAATTCTCCAGTGCCAGTGTTTACAAAGGCATATTAGTATTTTGCTTATCAGAAGCATGCTTCTTCATTATTCAATCTATTAATCTTATGAATTTTTAAATAAATAGCGAATTTACTGTATATTCTCTAGGGGCAAGAGAACTTGTATGTAAGCTGTTCTTTCTTGCCTCTGTTCCCACTGATCTTAACCGAAGGCAAATAAATTGGCAAACTCTAGCCTACAGAGTACCTAAATAAACATCAATCCAGTTACTCAAAGATATCAATTTCCTGTGAAGTATATTCTGATGAGCAATTAAAAAGAGAATTTGGTTTAATCTCGAGATTTTAGACTTCATTAAATTTATGTAAAACTGAAAACAATCCCACATTGCCATAGCTTCATTGTAGCCCAGCTTGCAGACTTAATCATCCACAATGAATGAGAAGGATCTTTTGACATATATAAGTTATCGTAACCCCAACAAATATGCTTCTAACTAAGCTACCGAAAAGCTACAATATGAATCATCTTATTTAATAATTACTTTGACTAAATTAGTTTCGCAAATAGCTCTTACTAAGCAAATAGTTATGATGAATTATAAGCAAATGCTGCTTGGAAAAATTCAAATTTTATTGAAATGTCTTTGAACTCTTTTTTTGATCTAAACAAACTAAACAATCATTCATCCTCACGAAGTTTGCTGATTCGTGGATGAATTTAGCTTTCGGCTTAAGAACTGCAAATTTTTTGAAAAGCTGTAATGAACAAAATACAGCTACATAACTTATTAAATCTTATAATAATGTTAATGTGCCTTGGTACGATTAAGTTTCAAATAATGAGCTGTGAATAATAAGATGTAGGCTTCTATTAATTTTGTTGAGTATGAAGCCTGCTCACAAGAATATACTTTAAATGTTTTGGAATTTGAGTGTTGTTGAGGTGTTGAGCTTGATTCTGCAAGTAAGACTCCAACTTAGAACTGCAAATTAGTTGAGCTGAGCAGAAGTGTTGGCTTGTGGATGTCTATTTTTTGTTTTTATTTTAGGCCCAAGCAGTAAGCCAAGAAATACTTTAGTTTTACTTATCTTGCCTCTATTGTCTGCGCCTATCAATAGCTTCTCATTGCACACTGCTATATCGCTGTAGGCTAACTAACATTTGAGATAAGTTGGTGGTTGGTTCGATATTAACATAACATAAATATTATTTCTGATCACTTAACTGGACAAG
>Ga0316217_10003899_pt1 | contig 16581 bp, 7 predicted proteins | sample 1anoAmetaG_FD_203633 | JGI IMG/M metagenome (GOLD analysis project Ga0316217, IMG submission 203633) | Freshwater microbial communities from Trout Bog Lake, Wisconsin, USA - 1anoA | ecosystem: Environmental > Aquatic > Freshwater > Lake > Hypolimnion/Profundal zone | place: USA: Wisconsin...
TGACTAACCTGTCCCTCGCAAATGGCTATAGCCCCTACGGCTCGGCCATCCTGAATCTGGGCGGATTCGTGAGCCTGGAACGAGTCGCCTTCAGCCTGAATACCGCCTTCCCCAATTACAGCGCTGGCGCCAGCAACCAGTTCTCGCCCGGCTGCGGCGGGGCCATCTTCAACGCCGGGGGGACGCTGTTGGCCGACGAATGCGGCTTCACAAATAACTCCGCAGCGACCACTGAGCAGGCCAGCATGTTCCAGACTTTACACTTCTTCGCCTCTGGGGGTGCGATTTACAATCAGGGCCGGATGAACCTCGTCGCCTGCGCGTTGGCCGGCAACACGGCTGTCGGCGGCAGCTCATTCCTCCAATCCATGTATGGCACGGGCGACCCGGGCTGCGGCGGAGCCGTTGACAATGAAGGTGCGCTGACGTTAGACCGGTGTACTTTTACCGGCAACTCCGCGTCTGGTGGTTCTTCGTGTGGCGACCCCACGGGAATGCCGGGCACCTGGGCTTCGGGCGGGGCGATCAATAATGGCGGGACTTTGAACATTACGCGTTCCACCTTTTCTGACAATTACGCCAATGGTGGGTCCGGCGGGTCGGGCATGGGAGTTTCGGACCCAAACAACCCGAACGGCTTTCCCGGCGGTGCGGGTGGTTCGGCGAGCGGCGGCGCACTTGCCAGCGGCGGCTGGTTGTCGGTCTCGGCCAGCACGTTCTTCAGTAATGCCGTCGCCGGCGGGAGCGGAGGCAGCGGAGGCAACGGACGGCAAACCGCTCCGGACCTGGGCGGCAGCGGCGCCTCCGGCGCCAGCGGTGGCTCGGCCCTTGGCGGGGCGGTGTGCGCCAGCGGAATCGCGAGCCTGATCAACTGCACGCTCGCCTTCAACACCGGCACGGGCGGCAATGGCGGCAGGGGCGGCAGCGGTGCGCCATCCGTGACGGGTAGCTCGGGCGGGTATGGCGGCAACGGTGGCGAGGGCGTCGGCGGCACCGAGTCTTGTAACCTCACCAATTGCACACTGGCCGGAAACGTGGGCATCGGAGGCGTGGGCGCCCAAGGCGGCGCCAGCTATCTGCCGGGCGGGACAGGCGGCCCGGGAGGCGCCAGCGGCGTCAATGGCAGCGCCGTGGGTGCCACCGATGCCGGCACGCTGTTCAACACCCTCATTGCGTTCACTACTCCGGCGGGCCCGGACACCTTCGCCGACCCTGAACTTGGGCCTTTAACCAACAACGGCGGACCAACGATGACGATGGCGCTGTTGCCCGGCAGCCCGGCCATTGATGCCGGCACGTCCGCCGGCGCCCCCGCAACGGACCAGCGCGGCGTTCCCCGCCCGCAAGGCCGGGGCGTGGACCTTGGCGCATTTGAATACCAAGACCTTCCGGCTTTCACTGGATTGACCGTCCAAGGACTGACGAATTGCCAGTTGCAAATGTTCGGGCTGTTGTCGTCCAACCAATGCTTCACCTTGCAGGCCTCGACCAATCTGGTGACCTGGTTTGACGTCACCAATTGGGCGGTGGATCCGAACGGCGCCTTCCAGTTCGTTGATCGAGTTCCAGCCCGATGCCCTGCGCGCTTTTACCGATTCAAAACCGGGACGCCATAACGTCGGGAGGGAGATTTTGCGGTCGGCTTCTGGCCATCCCTCGGCGGCCAGGCTGTTGCCACGCAGGGGGCGTGCGGGAAGATCCGCATCGTTAGTGGAGCGGGTGAAGGGGGTGAGACATAAATCTGAAAGATGCTGAAAAGCACACAGGTGTTACTGGTGCAAAAAACGGCATTCTGGCCTTGCTCAAGCGCCAGCCGGAACTCGCGCTACGAATGTTGGGTTCAATGAACAGCCATCTGCGCGTAAATTGAAGGCCTCACCGTGAAGGCTGTTGAGACGCGCCTGGCCAACTGGCTGGTCAAACGCGCCCAAATGCGCAACGCGAAGCACCGGTGAAGATCGAACTGACAACGTCTACCACGCGCCGTGTTCCACGCTCGCCCAGATTTGCAGCAAACCGACCGGCACCCGCGAGATTGAGCCGGTTGCTTTCGGCATGCTTCATGACAATTCGTCAACTTTCAAACTGAACCGGCGGGAACAGTGACGAACCACCGCCCTGCTGCATCCGCGTGCGAGGAGAGCTTGGGCAGGTCGCGCCGAGCCGGACCGTTGGTCACCCGACCGGCAGGATCAAACGTCGAGCCGTGGCATTTGCAATAAAACGAACGATCTGCTTCCGCGGTGAGCTTGCACTTTCGGTGCGTGCAAATGGCCGAAAGGGCGAACAGCTTATCACCCTGACGAATCACAAAAAATCCCAGATCGCGAAAATTCGTATAAACCCCGTCCTGTGCATAATCGGTGGCCAGCCCGACATTTATGGTTCTTTCCACCGCGGTGGCCGGCATGTCGGCATCGTTCACCGCCGTGCAGCCAGAGGCCAGGCCTGCGGTTAGCAGCAAGAACTGCCGGCGGGTGATCTTCATGGCTTGAGTTTTTTCGCGCCCGGTTTCAGTACTCAAACACCAGGCTAGTGACAATGCCTGAATGAACCTCCGCCCGCGCATTGCTGTTGATGGGGAAAATAAAGCCCAAACCCAGTCTTGGTTGAACGTGACCAATGGTTTTAAGGTTCAGGCGCAAGCAGGCGTTGCCGAGCAAGTTGTTCTGGCCGGAGACATCCTTGTTCAATCCAGTTTCGCCCACGAGTTCAAACATGGGGATGAATCTCTGCACTCCGGGCAACGGTAATTCGTCGTGTTCAATCGAATAGCCAAAAGTAAAACCGTATTCAAACGTCTGCAACCCCCCTTGCGCGCCACCGCCGGTCAGCGTCGAGTAGCCGAGGATGGATTGCGCCGTAAAATGGTCGCCGATTTTGGTGTCGTTGAAAATCTTTGGGACGAATTCGGGATTCACACTGATGGCAGAGCTGGCGGGAATACCGACCTCCAATGCGCCTCCGAAGGTGGTGTCAAAAGTCCCCTTGGGCGACACATACTGATAAAAGGGACAGCGCGCACCGAGATCAATGTTGCCGATACCCTGCGCGATTCGATCCGGTGACGCATCGCGCTCGTAGGGAACTTCAATTTCCAAAGTGAGCAGGCCAAAACCTTTTTCAACCTCCGCCGTGGCGCTGTCGCTGTGTTGTGATCCGGCTTTGGTATGCGCCCAGTCCAGCCGGGCTTCGTTGATTTCAAGGCCGGAGTCATCCACCAGAAAGGGTTCGGGAAAATCGCCCTGGCTGTACCAACTGCGGTGGTCGAGGCCGTTGAATAATCCGTAACGCGTGTCCGGCTGCGCCAAGGTGGTGCTCGCAGGCACTGCATTTGTGCGATCATCGGCCTGGACCGTGGAATAAAAAATGGTCGTGACGGCCAAAACACTAAAGGCCCGCGAACAAATATCTAATATCATCTTGGGGAAATTAGCAGGGTTGGAAAACGCTGCTGCCGGTGGCTTGCGAAATGTTGGCGGGGCCTTGCGAAATGACACTGGGATCAGATCGAGTTTCCATCCGATTGCTTGAGGTTGTGCTGTGAAGCGGCGCGGTTCATCGCCGTAAAGCTGTCACGGATGCCGACAAAAAGGCCGCGAATGAGCGCCGGTTCCAGCCGCGTTTCCTGGATCGGCCCGCCCCAGCATGGCGCGGACGGTCAAACCCTGGATTTCGGCCTGGTGAAGGCGATGACCAACACCGACCAAGCGATCAGGGCAAAGCTGAGACTGGGAACGATCCAGATTGGCTGGAACTCGTGCGCTTGGGCCACGTTAACGCCATACGCGGAGGCCACCCACACGTCCATGCGCAGATTCAATATGGCCAGAATCAACAGGCCGAAAAGTGACACGTCGCGGCCGAGCGCCGGTCCGATGGTGGCGGCGGAATGACCGCGCAATCGGAAGAAAGACCAAAGCGCCAGCATCAGCATCGTCCCGGCGGCAATGCCAGTCGCCAGGAGATCGTGCAGACTCCACGTCAGATGGAGGAACCATACAAACATCAGGTACCCGCCTGCCACGACCGCAGCCAGGGTGCCGGCTTTCAGCGGCGTCGCGGGTGGCGGCGAGATCTCGCCGGCGGCGAGGCGCGCCTTCTGGCGGGCCGTGGCCCATGGAATCGCCACATTGAGGAAGGTGATGGTGACGAGCAGGAAGAACCACCAGAAAACGCTGGTCGCCACAAACCGAGTCCGGTCGTTCCATTCAAAATGCCGGGCCAGCACGGGCAGCGCGGCATCCCCGCACACCGCCATCCCCAGATAAACGACCCAGAAGGCGATGGCGATCGCGCTTTGTTTGAGCCGTTCTTTGCGGTTGGCCGTCGTGGAGTGGATCATCAGGCATTGCGCGCCGGCGCCGGCGGCGATGCCGAGAAACGGCACCAGCGGCCACAGCCACACGGCCAGAAAACCCGATTTTGCCGCCGCCGTGCCTTTCGCTCCCGCGCCCACACCGGTGGTCACCACCGAGCCAGCCGCCAGCGGCAGCGCGGCCAGCACCGCGCCCGAAAACGCCTGCCCCGGCGCCGTCCGACACAAGGCGCCTTCCACGAAAGATTGCACTTCGTCCTGCAACAATTTGCGCCCGCGCGCCAGCCGCTGTTTCACGGCGTCCCCGGTCAAATCCAACGCCATCGCCACCTGTTCGACGGAATGGTGTTCGCGGTAAAACAGGATCAGGGGCTCGCGATAGAGCTCGGGAATGCTCTCCAGCGCGCGCCATAAAATGGCTTCCTCCTCGCGACTGATGGCCTGCTCGGAGGGCAGCGCTTCGACGGCGGGGGAATCGTGGGCATCGGCCAGCGTTGCAGCATTGCAGGCAGGCTCGTGCCCATCCCGTTCATAACCTTTATGAATCCGGTTGCGGGTGATGCCACATAGCCAGGCGCGGAGTTTGGCCGGTTCACGCAAGGCGCGGAGTTGTTGCCACGCGGCCAGAAAAGTTTCCTGGGCGATGTCCTCACTCCGGCTCACGCTGCCGGTGGCGCTGTAGGCCAGCGAGCAAATCAGGGTCTGGTGCCGTTCAACGATCCGGCGGAAGGCGTCGCGGCTCCCGTTCAGGCTGTCAGCTACCAGATCAGCGTCGGTTGGTTCCACTGCGGGCATGGTCTTGAGTGTCATCATATCACCCTATACGTTCCTGAAAAGCCGTGTGGGTGACAGAAAATCTTCGCATTGAGGCCGGTTTTTAAAAGCGGTCACCTGCATCGTTGATTGTGAATGGAGCGGGTGAATCCGCCGCCGGGCTCCGCGCCAATGACGGGACATGGGGATGCAACCAGGATCGGCAGGGGTGACAGCGGTAGGCCACCTGATTGGCGCCATCCAGCCAGCCCCAGACCTGCAATCGCTGGCCGCCGCCGCGGCCGCCGATAATCCAAAAACTCAAATAAAACCTCATTGCTTATCGTCTGTGCCGGCGCCACGAGGGCAAGCCCACAGCGCAGCAGGGCCGGGGCGGCCGGCCACGTTGAGAGGCCCGCGCGGAAGTGCTCCCGCGCGGGCCATGCGGCCGGGCAAATGGGACGCTGACAATTGGCCGAGTTGCTGTTCGCAAGGTCCGCCGTCAATCAGGGATAGACCAGGCGGAAGAATACGGTTGGGTTGGCCGGACTCAACGGGATGGGAACCGTGGTGACATTCGTCGAGTTTGGCCAGGTGAACCAGTTGGCCCCGAGGCCGGCGCTCAATGAATTGGTCTGCACTTCCAGCCGCCAGCCCAGATGATCCGCCGGCCACGCCAGGGTCAGCGTGTTGCCACTGAGTGAATTGGTCAGCACCGGTGAATTGGTGTTGACGGTCAACACCGACGTTACCGCCAAGTCCACCGCGGAGCCGGTGTTCAAGAGATGCGCGGTCACCCCGCTGGGCAGTTGGCCCAGTTGGAAGCCGGCGAAGCCATTGGTGCCACCAATCGCCCCGGTGTAGGTGAACAGCGTGTTGGTGCCAACCTTCAGGCTGGCATCGAGAATTTCAACGAGGTTGGTGCCGCTGACGTTTAGCGTGGCCGCCGCCACTTTGCCGCCCGCCGCCACGGTGAACCGGCTGGAAGTTATGGCCCCGCTGCCGTTCCCCAAATTCAGCGCGGCCAGGGTCAGCGTGTTGGAATTATTGGCGTCGCCACCTTGAATGACCCCGCCGGCCTGCACGGTGGTCACGCCGCCAACATTGCCCGAACCGCCGAGGGTGGCGTTGGTTTGCACCGTCAGCCCGCCGGCACCGACCGCACCGTTGACCAGCAGCGTTCCGCCGGTGACGACCGTATTGGTCACATAGGTGTTGGCGGCGGCGAAGGTCCAGACGCCCGGGCCGCTCACGGTGACGGCGGTCAACTGGTTCGTGCCATTGTCGGAAATCACGCCCGTCACCGTGCCGTTGCCCGCGCCGCCGAAGGACAGCGTTCGCGTGGTCGTGATGGGGGCCAAGGCGCCCGCCAGTTTCAGCGTGCCGCCATTGACGACAAACGCGGTCCCGCCGCCGCCGCCGGTCAGCGAAAAGTTGCCGTCAATCTCGTTATTGCCCGCCTCATTGATCAGCGGGCCCTGGCTGCCGCCGCCGCCAATCCAGCTCGTGAGGAAGGAGTCGTTCGCGGAAATTAGGATGTTTCCGCTCACCCCGTTGAGATGCAATTCCGGATGGCCCGCCGTGCCGTTGTCAATCGTGATGACTTTCGGCCCGGCGCCCAGGGCGGCCGCGTTGGTGATCCACAGCGCCCCGGCGTTGATGGTCACTCCGTTGGTGAAGGTGTTGATTCCGTTCACCACCGCCGTGCCGCCGTAGCCGTTGACGAGGAGCGAACCCGGGCCGCTGATGACGCCGCTGTAAGTCTCGGTGGTGTTGGTGGCCGGAGCGAACGACAGCGTGGCGCCTGGCCCGGCCACGTTCACATTGCCCGGCAGGGTGCCGTTGGCGAGGCCGTTGCCGATTTGCAGCGTGGCGTTGCTGATGATGGTGCCGCCGCCGTAGGTGTTGATGCCGGTGAGAATGGTGGTCGCGCCGCCGAGCTTGGTGACGCTGTAGCCCGCGCCGCCGTCGGAAATCGGGCCGCTGATGGTGCCGCTGGTGCCGTTCTGCGAACCAATGCTGCCGTTGGCCGTCAGGTTCACCGGTCCGGAATAAACGGCGGCGGTGTCCACCCGCAGCGCGCCGAAGTTTTCGCCGTTGCCCAAGCCGGCCACATGGATCGTGGCCGGAACCACCGTCCCGCTGTTGGCCACCCAGAGGCTGCCGCCGCTCGCCACGTTGATGATCGCCGCCGCGTTGAGGTTGACGTTTGTTCCGGTGATGTCGCCCTTCGCGGTCGTCTCCGTGCCGGCTACGATATTGATCGTCCCTGTGAACCCGGACATGGAGCCGGGCCCGGTGAAGTTGATTTCCTGGTTTTGCGCCAAGTTGATTGCCCCGTTGCCGCTGATGGCATTGGTCAGCCACATGTTCGGCGGGGCGCCGCCGGCATTGGTGACGGCTAGCACGCCGTTGTCGGTGATGGGCCCGGAGCCCGCCGCCAGCTCGGGTTGGCCGGCGCCAACGGTGGCGTAGGCCAGTTGCAGCGTCCCGTTCGTGATGAAAGTGCCGCCGCTGTAAGTGTTGGCGGCTCCCAAGGTCAGGGTCCCGCTGCCAGACTCCGCCAGGCTGCCGCTGCCGGAGATCACGCCGCCCACCGTCAGGCTGTTGGTCCGGGCGAAGTTCACCGCCCCGCCGCTCACCTCGATGCCGCCGCTGAAATTGTCCGGGCCGCTCTCCGCCAGCGTCAGCATGCCGGCACCCGCTTTGACCACGCCCGCCGCCGCGTTGAGGCTGCCGGGGCCGGAGATTTGATAATTCAGCGCGTTGTTGGACACCAGGATCCCGCCCGGGTTGACAGTGGTCGCCAAGTTGATGGCGCCATCGCTGGCGGTGTCATCGAACTGCACAAATTCCCCATCAACATAGGCGGCCGGGGCGCCGGCGCTCCGCCAGTCCAAGTCGCCGAAGTTCCAGTTGCCATCAACCGTTGATCCTACCAGGCCCGCCCACACCAAGGTGCCGGGCGTGGTGGTGAGGCTGAGGTCAATCCGGTTGTTGGCGTAGTTGTCCACCAGAACTCCGGCGTATCCAGCCGGCAGCGTGCCCAGCGTCAGGCTGCTGAACGGGTCGGAACCCGTGTAACTGATCAGGGGAACGATCGTCACGCCGAGCCCGTTGAGAATCGCGCCGATGTTCAGCGTGGTCTGGCCGCTCGTATTGACCGTGGTCACGACGATGTTGGTCTCCAGCGGGTTGCCGTTGATGTCCAATTGCAGGAGGCCGCCGTCCAAATTCAACGTGGCCAGCGGCGCGGCCGGGGTACCCATGAGGTTGGTGACCACCAGCCAGCCGTTGTTCTCCAGCGTGACCGTGCTGTTCACGTTGGCGGTCCCGGCCACGATGTTATTGGCCATGACGGTTCCGCCATTGACGGTCAGCGTTCCCGCGGAGGCGGCCGAATTGACGTTCACAGCCAGGTTTACGTTGCCCCTCACCAACAGCGTGGCATTCGTGCCGATGATCGGATTGGCGTTCACCGAGATGCTGCCAATGCCGTTCCTGGAGGCGTCCGAACCGGTTTGCAGACCCAGATTCACGGTGCCGGCAGTGATCGTGCCCGCGTCAAACTCCAGCGAGCCGGTGGTGGTGCCCGAGCCGGTGGACGCGGTGGAGGCGATCCCGATATTCAGTGTGGAGATCGTCGCCGAGACCCACCCGCCGGCCAAATTGGCATCCGCCGTCAGGGTGGTGGTCCCGGCGTTGTCCGAGCCGCCGCCGACTTCAAACAGGGCGACCGCGTTGGCGCTGTAACCTTGGAAACGCACGGAGGGATAAGGCGCGCCGTTGAGCAGGTTGGGATTGAATTGCAGGTACCCGCTGGTCTTCTGGCGTCCAACCACAATCGTATCCGCCGTGAGCGTGTTGAGTTGGCCCAAATACAGATAGCAAGGCAGGCCGGCATTGAAGAGGCAGTCCCCGACCGTGATGGCCGCGTTGCCGAGCGTGTCGGAGCTGTCCGTGGTGGTGGTCTGATATCCCGCCATGATGTTGTTGGTCCCGGCCAGGTAAACCACGCCGCTGGCGTAGTTGATCGTGTTGCTGACGGAGGCGCCTACGGCGAACTGGCTGATCGTGCAGTTAAAGTTGTCCAAGGCGGACAGGTCCAGGGTTTCCTGGCTGCCGCTCACGCCGGTGGTGGTGGAGGCTGAGGCGCCGTCGCCAGCCCAGATCTGCACCGCCTGGTTGGAATTGACCACGCTCAAGGTGGCCCCCGCGCCCAGCACGGTCACGTAACCCTGCTGGGTGGGGTTGCCCGTGCTCACCGCCCCCACCTGCAGGCTGTTGGTGATCGTGAGCGTAGAGCCGGCGGCGATTTGAATATTGTGATAAGTGCCGCCAAAATTGGTGAAGGCCAGCGTGGCCACGGTGAAATTCGTGTCCACGATGCTGTCAATTTCCGTGGGATTGTTGAGCTCGGCCTGGCCGCCGCCCAGGGTTCCCAGCGCCGAATTCCCGACCGATCCGGTCTCGTTAAACAGCACGTTGTCGAAACGCGTCGGCGCGCCCGGCAGAATCCAGTTCAACGCGTCGGACCAGTTGGTGTTTAAATTCACCAAATCAGCCCCGCTCCAGAGCACCATGGGCCGCACTCCGACGGGTCCGTTGGTAAACGTGACCACAACGTTGTTTCCGCTTTGAGCCACGTATCCGGCATAGCCCGCCGGCACGCTGCCGAGAATAAAATTGAAATTCCCCGCCCCCAGGCTGATGCCGGCGGTTTGAATCACCGGCAGCGTCACCGGGTAGCTGGCCATAATCGGGAGCGCCGAGATGTTGATGATGTTGCTGACGCCCACAATGCCGTCGGCATTAAGCTCAGTGGTCACGTTGAGGGGCGGTTGGAGGCCGGAGATGGCCACATTGATCGTCGCATTGGTGACCGTCAGCATATTGAGCACGGTCGTCTGGCCGGCCAGCGCGGTGACATCCAGCGTGGCGTTGCTCACGACCACGGAGATGCTGTTAGACAGCGAACCGCTGTTGGTGAGCAGGAGCGATCCGCCGCCCACAATGGTGGGGCCCAGATAGCTCATGACGTTGCCGATGACCAGCCCGCCGGAGCCCAGCGTGGCCAACCCGCCGCCGCCGGGCAGGGTGGTGTTCAACACGAGGTTATCCGTCCGATCAAAGACCAACATGCCTTCGTCGTCCCCGCCGCCGCCCGGCAGGGCGCCTTTCGTGTCGTTATTGCCGATTTGCAGGCTCGCGGTGTTGCTGATGTTCGCACCGCCGGAAATGGCACAGTTGGCGTCGTCGAGAACGAGGGTGCCGCCGCCGACCAACACGCCGCCGCTAAAATTATCCCCGCCGGTCTCCGCCAGCGTCAGGGTGGCGCTGCCCTGTTTGTTCAAGCCCACCACTCCGTTGAGGCTGCCCGCGCCGGTGAAGGTGTAGTTCAGGACATTATTGGTGATATTCAAACCCAGTGGCGCGTGGTTGGTGACCAAGTTGACCGTGTTGGTCTTGCCCAAATCGTCAAATGCCACGGAATCACCCTCGCTATAAGGCACGGCCACGCCTTTGTTGGTCCAATTCAACGTGGTGGTGTCCCAGTGGTTGTTGACGCTGCCACCCCATTCATCCGCCTTGGCGGTGGACGGCCCGCTGGTGATGACCACCCACCAAGTGCTGGAAAGGTCATTGGAAAGGTAGCCCGTGTAAATGCCCGGCAGGGTGCCCAGATTCAAGGTGGCGCCTCCCACCGACGAGCCATAGGTCACCAGGGGCAGCACCGTGGGATAACCAAAAAGCGTCGGCAGACTGGAAACATTGACCACCGTGCCGTTGTCCTCCAAATTCAGCGTGGTCACATTCACCTTGGCGGTCAAGTTTCCCGCCGGCACAGTGAGCGCGGCGCTGGCGAGGTTCAGGGTCCCAATCGGCGCCTGCGGCAGACCCAAAGTGTTGGTGACCACCAGCGTGCCAGTGGTAATGTTGATCGTGCTGCTGGAGTTGCTGTTGGTCGTGGAAACGACATTGGCGTAGAGGGTGCCGTTGGTCAGGCTCAACACCCCCGTGGCGGTGGCCGAAGCCCCGGGATTATAGCCGAGATAGAGATTGCTGTTGACCACCATGGTGCCGCTGGTCAGGATCACCGTTCCAGAAACGTTTCCGGCGGCGGTGTTGGTGCTGATATAGCCGGCGATGAGCGTGTTCACATTGAACGTCCCGGCGCCGAGGTTGAGCGTGCCGGTGCAACCGCCCGCACCGGCGGTCGTCTGGCCCCGGCCCACGGTGCAGGTGCCTACCATGGCGTTCACAATGCCGCCGCTGAGATCCATCGTCCCCTTGACCGTGGAAGTGCTGGACGAGGTCTGGCCGGAAAAGTCGGCCACGGCCAGCGTGCCCACCCGGGTGGCTGAATTTCCGTTGAGGCTGACCACCGGGTTGGCGCCAATCAGTGACGGATTGAAGGCCATCGTCGCGGTGGCCTTCAACCGTGCCACGGTGATCGTATCGGCAAAAATCGCGTTGGTCTGGCCCAAATACAAGTAGCTGGTGCCGCCGTTGCTACTGGCGTCACCCACGTCCAGGGCGGGGGCGGAGCCATTGACGCGAATGTTGTTGGTGGCGGCCAGGTAAACCGTCCCGCTGAGATTGTTGGAGCCCGGCGCGGCGTTGGCATTGGCGCCGCCGACCACAAACCGCCCGACCTTGAGGTTGCAGTTGGCCAAGTTGGTCAGGTTCAGGGTGGCCATATGGCTGCCGCTGCTGCCGGACCCCAACTGCACAAAGGCCAGCGCTCCGGTGTTCGTGGCGATCACGCTGAAAGTTCCTGGGCCGGTCATTTCGTCCAACAGGGTGGCGCTGCTCCCCAAATCGGTTCCGGTGCCCACCACAAACAAGTTCCCCGTGCCGTTGTTCGAGACGATAAGCGACTCACCCGCGTTGATTTGGGTGGTGTGAAAGTTGGCCGTTTGCGCATACTGAAGCGTCGCAACAATGTCCACGCCATCAACGATGTTGTCCACCTGGCCCAAGGTGGCGACCGTGCCGTTGTTGGTGAAAAGCACGGCGCTGGTCGTGGTGGGTACGCCGCCGTTCCAGTTGCCGGCATCCGACCAGTTTGTGCTGACACTATTCGACGCGTCCGTGCCGCTCCAAACCGAGGCGGCCAGGAGCGAAGATCTGAGCGCCGTCAACAAAATGGCGGCCGCTAACAGGGTGAAGGACGAGACATGGGTTTTGACAAGATGGGATGTTTTCATGACGCAATGCTTGCTTTGATTTGCTTGTGGGTGCGTAGCGATCTTGCGCGCAACACCTTAGGTGGGTCAAGTCTATTTTTGCATAGCCTGAATTCTTCACGCATAAATAGTCGGAGAAGACCGGAGGCGGATTGGGAAAACAACGATGTCATTCCCGCAACTCGATCGAAGTGAAAAGAATTACGCGCCATGCCAGCGCTGGGCGCGGGCCTCAAGCCATGTGGAAATGCTCAGTTAATGATGCCACCGCAATGTCACTTGCCGGCTCGTGCAGTTTTGTAACAATGGGAGTCGTTGCAATCGGTTTGGTTGCGGTTCAGGCCTGCCCACTCTGTGGATTCCGGTTTGGGTGAACTGTAATTGCCCATTTTATGTATCAAGACAAAAAAAGATGTTTGCGGTTGATTCTGGCCGTGCTGGCGGCGGGGCTGCTGGCGCCCACCGTCACGGCGCAGACGCGGACTGTGCGCGTCGTTTGCTACAATCTCCAGGCCGACACTTCGGGCATTGTCAGCCCAACGTGCGGCTTGCTTGAACCGTACGAGGGCTCCGGGGGCACGTACGGCACCAACTGCACCGGCAGCGTGACAAGCGGCGGCGTGCTCGAAGGGATCGGCGAAGAAATCGTCAATGGCGACCCGGCCCAACCGATTGACATCCTGGCCCTGGAAGAAACCACGAGCAATCCGGCCACCATGCAGCCGATCGTGAACGGGATGAACGGTTTTTATTCCCTGTACAATTACCTGTATGCCACACCCGCCGGTTATGCGATGAGCCCGTATCAGGCGACGGAGGAAGGCGGCAGTCCCACCGACGGGAATGGGCCCAACGCGCTCGTTTACAACACGAACACGGTGCAACTGCTCGCCTCGGTGGGGATTGCCACGCCGACCGGCAGCGGGAACGGGATGTATCGTCAATGCGTCCGCTACGAGTTTGCGCCCGCCGGCGTGACGCCGACCACGAACAACGAGTTCTACGTTTACGTCAGCCATTACAAGGCGTCCACGGGTTCGGCCAATGCATCTTATCGCCTGGGCGAGGCGACCCTCATTCGCAATGATGAAGCGGTGAATTTGCCGGCCAACTCCAGCGTGCTGTATGTGGGTGATTACAACCCCGATAACAACAGCAGCGAGCCGGGCTACCAAGTCATCCTGGCTTACACAGCCCCGAACGGCATTGCGCAAGGTCAGGGCGTTGACCCGCTCAACACCAATGCCTTGACCACCATCAACTGGAGCTCCAGCACGACCAGCACCAACATCTTGGCCATGCTCACCGACGAGAGCTACGAACTGCGCTATCGGGACGATCTGCAGATCATGTCGAGCAACGTTTATTACCAGCTGTCGCCGGCGTTGCGTTATGTTCCCGGCACCTACCATGCGTTTGGCAACAACGCCACGACTGCCTGGGGCAACAGTGTGAACCTGGCCGGCAATACCGCGCTGAATGACCTGGATCCAGTCAAGGCCAATGCCACCGGCCTCAGCGCCGCAGTGCTGTTGGAGGACCTGACGGGGGCCAGCGATCATCTGCCCGTGGTGGCGGATTACATCGTGTCGCTGGGCGCCCCGGCGCTTTCCGCGAATGGCAGCGCGAGTTTTGGCGTGGCCAACCTCGGCGCGAGCGTGACCCACACCCTCACCTTTACGAACCTCGGCACCAGCGCGCTGGTGCTATCCAATGCGGTCGTTTCCGGCGCCAACGCGGGCGACTTTACCGTGAGCGGACCGGCGTTGCCGACCGCAATCGCCGCCGGTCAGAGCAATACCTTTACGGTGATCTTTGCACCGCTCGCTGGCGGGGCGCGCAGTGCCATCCTGCAAATCTTCAATAATGACGCCAACCACAATCCTTTCAGCATCGCCCTGGCCGGCACGGGCAACCCGGGCCCGGCCATTTTAGGCAGCTTTACCAATCTGACCTTGAACGCCGCGGGCAACTGCTCCGCGGCGATGATCAATGTGACGGGAAGTGCTTACATTCAGGCGAGCGATGTGCTGGGCAGCGGGGCGCTGACCCTCACACAAACCCCCGCCGTGAACACGCCGCTGGCGGCGGGCACGGCCAATCAGGTGGTCATTACGGTCGCCGACACCGCCGGCAACACGGCCTATTCGACCAACTCGATATTTGTGGCGGATGTCACCCCGCCGGCAATTCTCGTGGCGCCCACCAGCGTGACGAACAGCGCCGGCAGCACCGCCAGCTTTACGGTTGGGGCCACGGCCTGCACGCCGCTGAATTACCAATGGTATTTTGGGACCAATTTGCTGGCCGGCCAAACCAACAGCACCTTGAACCTGGCCTCCGTCGGCCTGGCGAATGCGGGCTACTATCAAGTGGCCGTGAGCAGTGAGGGCGGCGCCACTAACCCGGCCCCGGCCCTATTGACGGTCATTTATCAGGCGCCGATTTTGGCCGCCGGACAAGTGGCGGCTGGTGCGGGCGGCTTCCAGTTGACTTTTTCGGGACCCGTGGGGCAAACCTATCATGTGCTGACTTCGGCGTCCCTGGCTTTGCCGGAGTCCCAATGGACGAGCATTGGCAACGGCACTTTCGGCGGCACCCATGTGATTTTCACCGCGGCTGGCGCCACCAATCCCGCGCAGTTTTATACGATCCAGTCTCCTTAGCCCGATTCGCTTTTCAATGCAAGATGCGGTACCGGGAACGGTACTGGTCAATGGGTTAAACTTTTTGCCGGTCCAAGTGTCTAAACCATGGTGTGGTAAGAAACCAGCTGAGCGACAAAACATTTTATGAAAACACAGAAACAACAATGGAAGCTGGCCGCCGTCGGCGCCAGCAGTTTGGCGTTGCCGGCGCTCCAGACAGTGGCGCGGCACTTTAGCCAGCACCTGAAAGCAATCTGTCTGCTGCTCCTGGCCGGTTTTTTGCTGACCGGCTGCGCCACGCAATCACATTCGGTGGCCAAGCCTCTGGCGGGTCCCACACTGGTGGAGATTCAAGCCATGGTTACAAATCATGTGAGTGATGCCACCATCATCAGCCTGATCGAGAATTCGAGCACCCGGTATCACCTGACTGTTGACCAAATCATCTCGCTCAAGCGCGCCGGGGTTAGTGACGCGGTTCTCAATGCTTTGATCAACACCGCCAGCAAGGCGCCGGCCCAAACCACCACCACGGTGGTCACCAGCCCTTACCCATACGTTTACCCGTACGCGTATCCTTCTGTTTATGTTGATCCGTGGCCGGTATTCTGGTGGGGATGGGGTCCGCACTACCACAGGTATTGGCGCTAACCGCGCGGGCCACCCCGACAACGGAGCCGGGGACGGCCTGGCGAAAAACTTGGCAAGGCAAATGCTTTAGGGTTGTGATTATCTCGGTTGCGATCGGCAATTGAAGTGGGCAAAACGGTGTTATCTAACCCGCCGATCGCGTAGTCCACGCCGTAGGATTAAAAGGAAGCACAAAATGAAACAGAATAAAAACAGTCGTAAAGCAGGTTTCACCCTGGTGGAAATCATGATCGTGGTGGCCATTATCGGTCTTTTGGCCGCCATCGCGATTCCCAACTTTGTGAAAGCCCGCGCCACCTCGCAGGCCAATGCCTGCATCAACAACCTGCGCCAGATTGACGCCGCCGTTCAGCAATGGGCGCTGGAAACCCATCAAGTCACCGGTGCCCAGCCCAGCCTGACCACCGACCTGACGCCCTACATCAAGCTGAACTCTGGCAGCTCGATCCCGGCCTGCCCGGCGGGCGGCACGTATACCGTGGGCACAGTCGGCGCCTCGCCCCAAGTGAGCTGTAGCTTGGGCAACAGTGTGACGCCTGGTCACTACGAGCCATAATTCAATTCAATTGCGCGGGACATTGCCCGTTTTCGAGACACCGCCATGCCGTTCGCATGGCGGTGTTTTTGCTTTTGGCCTCCAATCCAAAATGGCCCGGACCTGGCGCCACCGCGCTTCCTGGGAGCAATGCGTCTGAGTTTTCCGCGTGGCCAGACCGGCCAGTTTGTGGTTAGCTTGGGGCCGATGCCGCCCAAGAAACGACCCAACGCCCGCGCCAAAATCCTGGCGCAATGGCGCGGGGTGGACTACACGCCCCTTGAAACCGCCCGCGCGACCCCCGCGCGCCGCGCCGGTGAGCTGCTGCCCGCGTTGTTCAAGGAACTCCGGATCGAAAGCCGTCAGGCCGAGGCCGAAGTCGTCAAGGTCTGGAATTCGTTGATTGATCCGGCGGTAACGGCGCACGCCCAGCCGGCCAATCTTCACAAGGGCACGCTCTTTGTGAATGTGGATAGCAGCGTGTGG
>Ga0316217_10003900_pt1 | contig 16581 bp, 8 predicted proteins | sample 1anoAmetaG_FD_203633 | JGI IMG/M metagenome (GOLD analysis project Ga0316217, IMG submission 203633) | Freshwater microbial communities from Trout Bog Lake, Wisconsin, USA - 1anoA | ecosystem: Environmental > Aquatic > Freshwater > Lake > Hypolimnion/Profundal zone | place: USA: Wisconsin...
GCCTTGACAATGGGTGTTGTTGGTGGGTTGAGCGAAAACATGGATGCCTACCCCCACAAAGGGAAAAGCTGGCCAAAAATAACAGGCACTTACCTACAGGCCTGGTCGAATGCAGAGCATATCCGGGTGTGGTACCAGTACTTCCTGGGTATCCGGCCTGACATGATTCAGCATAAACTGACACTGGCACCCCGGATTCCTATTGAAATTAAGCATCTGGATTATAACTTCACCATCGGAAACTGCCTGATTCAGGCCAGCTATGATTCTGGTGAAACGACAAAATACCGGTATACATTTGGTAAAATAAGTCCAACCGTGGAAGTGGATATTTTCCCTTACAAGATGAAGCAAGTTCAACTCCCCGAGAACTCTATCCTGGAGATGGAAGTTTCTGACAATCATCTCGACATAACGGTTCTGGACCTTCAAGGTAAGATTTTCTCCAAAACAAGCTCCCCGGAATCTACGACACGGCTTGCCGAACAGAATGAACGAAACCGGATTATGGATCATGTTCAGTTTGCAAAACCAATTGGGTTGGAAAACCATCCGGTCATAAAGAGTCGTTGAGTATTAAACTTAAAGGTTTAGTCAAAATGAGACAGCCTTCAACGTTCAAATGAAATTTCAGTATATTTGCAGAATAAAAATCCCCGACATGAGAAGAGTTTTTGTGCTTATCGTATGCATGCTGTTTTCGTATTTTCTGTTTGCCAGAAAGGAAATGGATTCATTGCTGCACGTACTGGATAAAACCATCGAAAACTATCAGCTTTACTCTAACCTTAAGGAACAAAAGCTGAATCAACTGAAAGAATTGCTGAAAATAACCATTGCAGAAGAGCAACGGTATATCATCTGCGGGAAATTATATGATGAATACAAATCCTATACTTCCGATTCCGCGTTAACCTATGCCCGTAAAAAGCTTGTTATTGCCGAAAAACTGAATGATGTCAGGAAGCTCAATGATGCCCGTTTAAACCTTGCATCAATCATGGGTACCTTAGGTATGTACAAAGAGGCGATCGATTTATTGAATGATATTGACATTAAGAAATCACCTGACCTAAAAGCATACTACTTTCATATTTATCGTACAGTTTACGGATCTATGTCAAACTATGCCGTATCAAGCCAGGAAAAGGCCTGTTATGACTCCAGAACGGCAGCCTTTCGCGATTCGTTGTTGATGATTAATCCACCAAGATCAAGCCCTCACGTCATGGTCCTGTCCGACCAGTTGATTGTCAGGAAGCAATATGATGAAGCCTTGAAATTGTTACTCCCTTATTTTCCGACCATCAAGGACAATAATCATGACCGGGCGATCATTGCCTACATCATCTCAACTGCATATCATGGAAAAAATGAACGGAAACTTGAGAAAAGGTGGCTGGCAGTATCGGCCAATTACGATATTCAGTCGGCCAACAAGGAATATATCTCGTTACGAAGCCTGGCATTTATCCTGTATCAGGATGGCGATATCGACCGGGCTTACAAGTATATCCGTCGATCGTTGGATGATGCGCTGTTCTGCAATGCGCGATTGCGTACTATTGAGATTTCTGAAATGGTGCCGATCATTGACAGGGCTTATCAGCTTCAAACCCAGGCCAGGCAACGCGATCTGATCATTTCATTGGTCAGTATCAGCCTGTTGTCTCTTTTCCTGATTGTGGCTATCTTCTTTGTGTACAGGCAAATGAAGACTCTGCGATTAGCACGAAAGAATTTAAGTGCTGCCAATGACCAACTGAAGGAATTAAACCATGAAATGAACCTGATTAATACAGAACTTAAACAGACGAACAGCACGCTATCGGAAAGTAATTTGATTAAAGAAGAGTATATTGGGCGGTACATGGACCAATGCTCTGCTTATATTGACAAATTGGATGAATACCGCCGGTTCCTGAATAAGACAGCTACTGCCGGTAAAATTGAAGAATTGTTGCATGTCATAAAATCAAAACAGTTCATTGAAGATGAGTTGAAGGAGTTTTATGATAATTTTGACAGTACTTTTCTACAGCTCTTTCCTACTTTCGTGGAAGAATTCAAGAACCTTTTATCAGATCGTGAAGACATCCTGATGAAACCAGGCCAGTGAATACCGAATTACGGATCTTTGCCCTTATTCGCCTCGGAATCACCGATAGTGTCAAAATATCGCACTTCCTGCGTTATTCCCTGTCGACTATTTATAATTACCGGACCAAATTAAGAAACAAAGCGCTGGGGCCAAGGGATGAGTTTGAGACAAATGTCATGCGAATAGGAACAAATACAAAATAAAGAATAGCATTTTTCAAATGAGGTCTTCAGGTATTTTTCTACCTGAAGACTTTTTTTTGTTTCAAATCCACTACTTTTTTATCAATATAAAATATCTTATCTGATTTATTTACAAATATATATAATGTTTTAAGTTCCAATTGAACTACATTAAATAATTATTGAAAACAGACCACCTTGAAAGAACATATATTTGCATTGTCGAAAGTCGGATTTATGATTGAAACTTTGAATCGATGGAGTTTTCTGAAAAAATGGATTTTTGTACAACAATTATTTTGTAACCTTAAATAATAAAATGATGGTAAATTTGAAAAGAAGCCTATCGGGCATACTGTTATTCTGCGGTATGTTATTTGTCCTTTCCAATGTAATTGCTCAAACAAACGATAAAATCGTTTCCGGTCTGGTGGTGGATGCAAAAGGGGAACCGGTTATCGGTACCAGTATCCTTATAAAAGGGACTTCCACCGGCACAATCACCAACTCAGAAGGAACTTTTACAATTCCTGTTGGTACTTTAAAAAATCCTATCTTACAATTTTCGTATATCGGTTATGATTTACAGGAAATTGCCACAAACGGTTTAAACAATCTTCGAATTGTACTGATTGAAAAGTCAAAATCGTTGGATGAAGTTGTAGTAATCGGTTATGGTACCCAACGTAAAAAAGATCTGACAGGATCAGTGGCTACCATTAAAAGCAGTGATCTGAAATCGTTGCCCGTAGCCAGTGTCAGCGATGCCATGGAAGGTCGTGCAGCCGGAGTACAGGTGATATCTTCCGGTGTCCCGGGGACTGATGCGACCTTCAGGATTCGTGGGGTTGGTACCATCAATAACAGTGATCCGCTGGTGGTTATCGATGGATTTCCCATTGATGGGGGTTTGAATCAGCTGAACATGAATGACATTGAATCCATTCAGATTTTGAAGGATGCTTCTGCAACAGCCATCTACGGGGCCCGTGGTGCCAATGGGGTTGTTATCATTACAACAAAACACGGTGATAATACGGGTAAATCGCAATTAAACTTCAATTATTCATATGGATTGCAAAGCCCAACCAATATGATTAAGATGCTCAATGCCTCTCAATTTGCTTCGTTGCACAATGACATGATGGCGAATGCCGGTTTGCCACAAAATCCCGCATTTGCCAATCCTTCCAGTCTGGGTGTTGGAACAAACTGGCTAGGAGCACTTTTCCAAAAATCTCCCATGCAAAACTACACGTTGAATTATTCGGGAGGAAATGATAAAACCAAAGTATATATATCCGGCAATTATTTTGATCAGGAAGGAATTATTATGAATACCGGATACAAACGCTATACTTTTCAGTTGAATACTGATAGTAAAGTAACCTCCTTTCTACGTTTTGGAAACAGCCTTACACTTAATCATGATATCAAAACGAACGGGAATTATAATATTCAAAATACCATGTTTGCCTTACCTACCCAACCGATTTATGATATTGGAGGAGGCTATTCCGGTCCGATTGGTCAGCCCATTAATGCAGGAGATATTGTCAATCCGATTGGGTTAGCTAAAACAGTGGACAATGCAGTTAATGGGTATAATTTGATGGGTTCTATCTTTGGAGAGCTGGAAATCGTAAAAGATTTGAAAATCAAATCAACCTTGGGATTACAGGCTAATTTTTGGGATTCACGCACCTGGGCACCCAATTACGCCTGGGATTCGAGTGTAAATCCAAGTTCTTACTTATCAGAACAATACAATAAAAACCTGACCTGGTTATGGGATAATACCATCAGCTATGATCACACCTTCAACAAAAACCGGATTGGAATTATGGCCGGTACCAGTGCACAGGAGAATAACTATAATTTTATGAACGGTTCCATACAAAGTTTTGCCAGCAACGTAACCCAACAATTGAACAATGGAATTCTTCAACCGACTATAGGGGGAAGTACTTCGAGCTGGTCACTGTTTTCGCTGATGGGGCGTGTAAATTATGCCTATGATGACAAGTATCTGATTACAGGAACTATTCGCCAGGACGGTTCGTCTAAGTTTGGTCCCGGAAACAAATACGGAACATTTCCATCAGCCTCGGTTGCCTGGCGAATCTCCCAGGAAGACTTCTTTAAGAACGTTACTTTTGTGAATGATTTAAAAATTCGAGCCGGATACGGTGTTACGGGAAATCAAAATATTGGGAATTATTCCTTTGCATCTTCATTAAACACGATCAAAAACAATTTCAATGATAATGTAGTTTCCGCTGTTGTTCCAACCGTCATGCCCAACCCATATGTACAATGGGAAGGTCAGAAACAATCCAATATCGGTTTTGATGCTACCTTGTTCAATCAGCGGGTAGATGTAACCATAGATGCTTATCTGAAGCTTACCGATAATATGTTGGTTCCAATGGTGGTCCCGGTTACAACTGGTTACAGCGATGTTTATACACCTTCGATCAATGCAGGCAGCATGGAAAATAAAGGAATTGAGATTACCATCAATACTAAAAACTTAATAGGAAAGTTTACCTGGAACACATCATTTAATCTGTCGTACAATCATAATAAAGTGATCAGTATAAACGATACGGTACCTATGTCTACCGGGAGTCTCGGCTTAAACGACAATGTATCCCTGATTAAAGCCGGACTTCCTATCAATGAGTTTTACGGTTATGTTACCGATGGAATTTTCCAGAATCAGGCTCAGGTAAACAGTCATGCCACCCAGGTTCCAGGAAGTGATCCAAACAGTCGCACTTCGCCTGGTGACATACGATTCAAGGATTTGAACAACGATGGGGTGATCAATGACAAGGACCGTACCTATCTGGGCAGTCCAAATCCTACTTTCATTTTCGCCATGAATAATACGTTTGCTTACAAAGGTTTTGATTTAAGTATATTTCTGCAAGGAGTGACCGGAAATAAAATATTCAATGCCAACCGCCTCTGGAGCGAAGCCATGGACGTGGCACAAAATCAAACCATTGCAACCTTAAACCGATGGAATGGTGAAGGAAGCAGTAATACTATGCCAAGGGCAGTGTTTAACGACCCAAATCAGAATACCCGGGTGTCCGATCGATACATTGAAGATGGATCGTATTTAAGAATTAAAAATGTAACATTTGGTTATTCAATCCCTGTGAACTTATTAAAGAAGGTTCATTTTTCAACTGCCAGATTTTACTTCTCGGTACAAAACCTGTTCACATTGACTAAATACACCGGAATTGATCCTGAAGTTGGTTCAAATGGCATAGATAGTAATGTTTATCCTGTAACCAAGACTTATAGCATAGGTGTTAACGTTGGAATTTAATCACAAAAAACAAAAAATGAATATGAAACTCAACAGATATTTCATCATTGCTGCCCTTGCAGCATTTATAACTTCATGTAGCAGTGATTTTCTGGACAAAGTGCCTGAAGATTCAATTAATACGTCCAATTTTTTTCAAACTGAGACTGATGCTAATGCTGCCATCAATGGAGCGTACCAACCTTTGCAATGGCCGAAATTGTATAATATGCGTATGTGGACTACAGACATTATGGCAGGAAACAGTATTGTAGGTGCCGGAGGTGGTACTGATGGCATTGAGACACAGGATGAACAAAACTTTGTAACATCAACCGATAACGCCGGAGTACAGGATATGTGGCGTGGTCCCTGGCCCGGGATTTTACGTTGTAATATTATCCTGCAAAAAGTGCCGGGAATGACTATCAGTGAAAGCGTCAAAAATCGTGTTTTAGGGGAAGCTTATTTTCTCCGTGCGCATTATTATTTCATTCTTACAGAATTCTTTGGAGATGTTCCGTTGGAACTTACACCCACTGTACCAGGTGGCGATCTTCATCCTTTCAGGACACCAAAAGCTACTGTTTACAGCCAGATTATATCCGATCTGAATAATGCTATTATTTTGTTACCAACGCGTGAACAATATTCAGGAGCCGATGTAGGCCGTGCATCAAAAGGATCAGCGATTGGGATGCTGGCAAAAGTCTATTTATGTTTAGGAAATAACTGGCAACATGTTGCAAATCTCTGCGATTCAGTAACGGCTTTAGGTTATACGCTAAATCCTAATTATGCAGACAATTTTGACCCCACCAGAAAGAACACACAAGAATCACTTTTCGAAATTCAACACACAGCGAATGCCGGATACGGATTTTGGACTGATGAAAATCAGTCCTCCTGGCTAAGTGCCTATACCGGTCCGCGGGGTTCGAACATGGTTGCAGGAGCTTATGGTTGGGATCAACCTACTCAGGAATTTGTAAATGCTTACGAACCAGGCGATTTGCGGAAAGACGTTACGGTTCTTTATGAGGGATGTCCACAATTTGCCGGATTAACTTATCAGAGTTCATATTCAACAACCGGTTATAATTTGCGTAAGTTTTTGGTTCCACTGTCCATTGCTGCCACTTTCGATAACAGTCCGGCGGATTTTCCGGTGCTGAGATATGCAGATGTTTTACTCATGAAAGCCGAAGCTTTGAATGAGCTGGGGCAGACATCTCAAGCCCAATTACTTGCCACCGACCCAAGTGCCACCTTAAATAAAGTGCGAGTAAGAGCGGGGTTATTAAGTGTCACAGGATTGGATCAGGCAACACTACGGGAAAAAATCCTGCATGAACGTCGCATGGAACTGGCATTTGAAGGACAACGCTGGTTCGATCTTGTCCGAATAAATAATGGTCAATATGGTATTGATTTTCTTCATTCGATCGGAAGATTAAATATGAGTGCAAAGTATTTATTATTCCCTATTCCTTTGACTGAAATGGATGCCGATCCTAATATGACTCAAAACACAGGATATTAAAACCTTAATAAATAATTTATAATTAATAATTCATAGTTCATACATATTTGAATTCAAAGAGTGACTAAATTATTAATTAAAAAAAAACGAACAAGTATTATGAAAGGACAAATTATTAAGAGCTTTTTTAAGCAGAAACTACAACAATACAGTAGTATGATGCTGGTTTCATTTCTGGCAATATCTTTATTTTCAGCTTGTCAGGAAGAACTTCCAAACAATATTATAAAATCAGGACCCTTGGCACTTTCTGCCTCAAAAACAAATTTGGTGTTGAGTCAGAAAGATGTCAATAACAATGCAGTTGATTTAACGTGGACTACAGGTACAAACCATGGTACAGGCTCATCGATAACCTATAATCTTCAAATAGATAAAAAAGGAAATAATTTTTCGAAGGCCACAAACCTCAATGTAGGAAAAGGAATTTATATTAACAGCCTTAATACCGGAGCACTAAATGACAGTTTGTTAACCCGTTGGGGCGTTACTCCAGGGACTTCAGCAGATTTAGAAGTCCGGGTAATTTCCACCGTCTATTCCGAACCAATAGTGAATGATACATCTTCAGTTATAATCCTGTCGGTAACAACCTATAAGCCTGTAAGTAATACGCTTTATATTTATGGAAGTGCATCACCTAAAGGATTGGATTTAAATAATGCTCTTTATCTAACTCCACAAACCGATCCAACAGTTTTTGTCTATCAGGGAACTTTAAGTGTTGGTACATTGAAATTTATCACAACTTTAGGTGAATTACTGCCATCTTATCAATTTGGTACTGATAGTGCACATGTGGCTTACCGGACTGATTTGAGCCAACCTGATAATTTATTCAGTATCACGAGTCAAGGTGTATATAAAATAACAATCAGCCTGTTAGATTTGACAGTGTCGATCAATAAAGTGAATATGCCGGCCTATAGTACAATTTTCATAACCGGGAGTGCATCTCCTAATGGTACGGATATAAGCAAGGCAACACAATTGGTTCAAAGTACCACTAATCCATTTATCTTTACTTACCAGGGTGTGCTACAGGCAGGTGACTTTAAATTCCCTGTCAACCGCAATGCCGATTTAGGACAAGATATGTTTGAACGGATTGATGATTCACACATGTATCTTCACACGGGAGGATCGGTCGGCGACGATAAATGGACCATTGCCAAAAAAGGCTATTATACCTTAACACTCAACCTGGCGGACAATTCAATTACTATTTATCGTGAGAAATTGTTCATGGTAGGTGATGCCACATCTATTGGCTGGACTATCACCAGTGCTATTCAAATGACCGAAGATGCTACGGATGGATGTATATTTACCTATACAGGACCCATGTTGGTGGGCGGTTTTAAATTCCCTGTAAACAGAAACTCGGATTGGAATCAGGACATGTATATGAGAACGGATGATACCCACATGTATCGCCATATCGGTGGCCAGGCTGATGATAATAAATGGAGTATCACTTCGGCGGGTAATTATTTGATTACAGCCAATATAGAAACACTTGAATTGAGTTTTGTGAAACATTAATAATACCATCAATAAAAGGGTTGTTCTGACAATTCAGGGATAATCCTTTTATTGATATCAATTAACAAATAAAATTACTAACAATTTAATTTTAAGAACAATGAAAACAAATTTACTTTTTCGCGTTACAATGGTGTTGTGCCTAAGTGCACTTTTTACGGGCAAAATGGTTGCTCAAACAGATAATGTAGGACTTAACGGTCCGGCTGCTCTTAATGGATGGACACAGCATAATCCAATCATGATGGTTGAGGATCAAACGAATACATCCAAGTATACCTTTAATGGCTATTTAAATACCGGAGAATTACATTTCACCACGACTTCTGATTGGTCTCCTGCCTGGGGTCCGGCAGTAAATGACACATCCGTACCAGGTACGGGATATAACGGTGCGCTTGTATCCGCCGATAACAAGTATATGATTCAAACATCAGGTAATTACAGTATTACCATAGATTTAACTGCATTAACAGCGAGTATTCAACCGATGACGGAGACAACTCCGATTATGGTCAACCGATTATTTATTATAGGTGATGCAACAGCAAACGCTTGGAATATGGGTACTGCTCCTGAGCTGACTCCAACACCGGGTAACCCATGGGAGTTCACCTATACCGGGTCATTACTGAGCACCGGATCATTCAAATTTGCAACTTCCAGGGGTGATTTTAGTCAGAATTTCTACATGGAGACATCGGATACTCAAATGTTTTTAGGAACTTCACCGGATTCGAAATGGAGTGTGGCTATATCTGGAAATTATAAAGTAACCATTAATACGAAAACCTTGGCCATCAGCATTGTTAATCAAGTTACCACAGTAAACGAAACCATAGTAAATAAATATCCATCTTTAAAATCAACGGTTGTTAGAGATGAATTAAATGTAATTAACAACACTAACTTTAATTATTCGATTTACAACCTTACGGGATCAAACATGATGGAAGGTTTATCCTTTAACGGGAAAATCAATGTCTCTTCGTTGAATAACGGCATTTATCTATTAAATATTGATAATAAAGCATTTAAATTCATCAAACAGTAAACTTTCCAAAGAATTAGCTCCCGTTTAAATTCACGGTGGGAGTTAATTCTTTATTCAACGAGTTAATTTTATATTCGATTAAATGTTTAAACTTCTAAGGATTCTATTTATTTGTTTGTTCATTATTGTAACGGGCAATTTATCGGCTCAAAATCCGGTAAATCACTATAAAGCACCTCTTTATTGGGATGTTTACGAAAATAATTATTTAAAAGAGCAAGCTGGTGTTGCCAACAATTATATTACAGAGGATGATTTTCTTGCTAATATTAATTGGGTTGATACAAATCTAAAAAATCTGGGATATAACATAATTTGTATTGATGGTTGGGGTGATGTAGATTACAATCAGGATGGTTACCGTACAAAACATTCCAGTGCCTGGATTCATGATTATGCATGGTGGTCAACGCAACTGAAACAGAGAGGTATGACACTTGGAATGTATTATAATCCACTCTGGGTTAATACCAATGCCTCCAACGCTGGGATTAAAGTGAAAGGTACCAATATCTTACTTTCAAGTTTAATTAATACTAGTGAGAATGCTTTATGGTTCACATGGCTTCAGGTTGATCGTCCGGGAGCTGAAGAATATGTGAAAGGGTATATTCAGTATTATGCTGATATGGGTGTAAAATATCTTCGTGTCGATTTCCTTTCATGGTTTGAGAGTGGTTATGACAGAAGTGTAGGAACGGTAGGACCTGTACGTCCTCTTGCATATTATCAGAATGCCCTACAATGGATGCGTGAAGCTTGTGATGCGAATGGAATGTTTCTAAGCCTGGTCATGCCAAATTTGAACAGCAATGCTGTTACCGAGCAAAAATACGGTCACATGGTTCGAATCAATGAAGATTGTGCCCAAGGTGGATGGACTCGCTTCAGTGATAGTGCACGTGGAATAAAACGTCTGGGTTGGTCCCAATTTGCAAATCCTTTCGATGGTTACGTTTATTGGTCGAAAATTGCAGGAAGAGGAAAAATGATATTAGACGGGGACTTTATCAGATTAAATACTTATCTCAATGATGAAGAACGAAAAAGTGTCGTTTCATTGCATCTAATGGCAGGTGGCCCAATTTCTATTGCCGATCAGTACAATACTATTGGTTCAAGTCTATGGATTTATCAGAACGAAGAATTATTGGCATTAAATCAGGATGGATTTGTAGGAGTACCGTTGAGTAATGATCCAACTAATTCATTAAGTCAGATTTGGAAAGGCCAGATGACAAACGGAGACTGGGTCGTCGGGCTTTTCAATCGGGAATCAAACACTCAAACCAGAAGTATAAACTTACAAACTGATTTGGGAATATCAGGGAATGCTTTTGTTCGTGATTTATGGAGTCATTTCGATTTAGGTGCTGTCAGTTCATTAAGTAAAAGTGTTCCTGCTCACGGCTGCCTGATTTTCAGAATATCGACAAATACAAACAAAGTTATTTCCCCAGTATCAAGTCAAAAAAGCGGGATCTATTCGGGCAGTTGTGCCATTAGTATTACTTCGACCACTTCGGGAGCCACTATTTACTACACTACTGATGGCAGCACACCCACATCTGCATCCTCAGTTTATTCAAATCCAATAACTTTCACAACCACAACTACACTTAGGACAATAGCCAGCAAGTCCGGAATGACAGATTCTTATGTGAGTAAAGATATATATACTATTACTGTTCCAACTCCCCAAACTGCCATGTTCGTTGCCGGGACATTTAACAATTGGGATCCGGCAACTTTACCAATGAAAAATACCGGTGCAAATAATTGGACAACGAATGCAGTATCCATTTCAACAGGCTCTTATGAAATGAAATTCGCTAACACTACAAGTTGGACAGGTGATGACTGGGGAAATACTTCAGGATTATCTGGTATTACCACTCTCAGTACAGGAGGACTTCCGAATTTGAGTTTCACTATTCCAGCAACCGGAAACTATACTTTCTTATTTAACGATGCAACTTTAGCTTACTCAATTAATAATATTCTGACTAATGTTTCTGAGTTTGAATCATCAGATATTCATGTTAACAATATTCTATCAATTAACCGGATTATTGTTGATATGGGCATTAACGAAAATGCTGAAATCGAGATTATAACGCTGAACGGTCAGATAGTTTGTAACACATCAACAAATTCTAAGAGTACAATTATAAATTTAAAACCTCAATTCAAAAACGTTATTTTGTTGGTTAAAGTCAAAACTAAAACAACTATATCTACTTTCAAAGTTATATTATAAAACAATCCGCTATTCCATAATCAGATAATAATCAAAATCATCTCTCAACTATTTCCCATGCAAACAATTCATTTTAATCTAAAATACATATTCTTTCAGTTTCTAATTGCAACTATAACATATAGTTGCAAATCAACAGTTGAAACGAGTGCAATTCCAATTGCTTCGTCTAACGAAGCAACACCAGCCTATAGCAATGTGCCAATCTCAACAGATAAAGCCGTATACAGTCCCGGTGATGTGGTTACTTTTACTATTGACAATTCAACTCTCCCTGCATCAGCAAAAGTCAGATATAAAAACAGTAATACGATAATATCCGAAGTAGATGTTACCGGATCAACCTGGACATGGACAACTCCTTCAACAGATTTCAAAGGATACATAGCTGAAGTTTATGCTACCAATGATAGTATCGAAACTATTTATGCTACAGTAGGAATTGATGTTTCTTCGAGTTGGACCAAATTTCCCCGATATGGTTTCTTATCAAGTTATTCCCAATTAAGTGATGGTGATATAAATGCCGTCATCACCAATCTGAACAAATATCACATCAACGGACTTCAGTTTTATGATTGGCAAAATAAGCATCATGAACCGCTGCCAATTGTAAATTCAGCACCTGCAACCATCTGGAAAGATATTGCTAACAGAGATACTTATTTCAGTACTATTCAAAAGTACATTACTGCAGCACACAATTGTAATATGAAAACCATGTTTTATGACCTTATTTATGGTGCATGGAGTAATGCAGAAGCTGATGGAGTGAATAATGAATGGTACAGTTACACGGACAATACCCATACAAATATAGACATCTTATCACTTTCATCGCCTTTTCTGAGTAATCTCTATTTACTCGACCCATCAAATACTGGTTGGCAACAATATTTTACTAATCAAATCAATACTGTTTACCAATACCTGAACTGTGATGGTTTTCATATGGATCAACTTGGCGACAGGGGAAGCAGGTACAAGTACGATGGAACTTATTTAAATCTTTCACAGACCTTTGCACCTTTCATTAATACCATTCACTCAGTCAATACAAAAAAGTATAATGTAATGAATGCTGTAGAACAATATGGCCAACAAGGAATATCCAGTGCTTCAACGGATTTTCTATATACTGAGGTTTGGAGCCCTTCCGATAGCTATGGCGATCTGGCCACATTAATCGAACAAAACAATACCCTAAGCAACAATACTAAAAATACAGTGTTGGCTGCCTATATGAATTACGATCTGGCAAATAACGTAGGATATTTCAATACTCCATCGGTTTTAATGACGAATGCGGTTATTTTTGCTTTTGGTGGTGCTCATCTGGAATTAGGAGAACACATGCTTGGCAAAGAGTATTTCCCCAATAATAACCTAAGCATGAAGGATGATTTGAAGAGTTCATTGGTTAATTATTATGATTTTCTGGTAGCATATCAAAACTTGCTTCGAGATGGTGGTTCGTTCAATACCGTTGATATAAGCTCAATTGATAAAAAAATATCCATGTCACCCTGGCCTGCCGCTGCCGGATATGTAGCAGTTTTTGGAAAGAAAATTGACACTCGCCAAGTCATGCATTTTATCAATTTTACCAATTCAAAAACTCAACAATGGAGAGATAATACAGGAATTCAGACTTCGCCCATTGTGATCACAAATGCAAAACTTGTTTTTACAAGTTCTTCCCAAGTGAAATCGATTTGGATAGCAACACCCGATATAATTGGGGGAGCCTCGCGTTCATTGAATTTTGCTCAAATAGGTAACAAAGTTAGCTTTACTCTTCCTGAGCTAAAATATTGGGATATGGTCGTAATAGAATATTAATCAAAATTTAATGAAACATTTAAAGTTATTTCTGACCATCCTAATATTGTCAGTTGAAATTATTCTCACTTCCTTGTTTGCAGGAAATAAACTTACGGCAGGCAAATGCCTAAGCTATGAAATTTCAGGCGAGCAGGCGGTTTTTCATTGTGATAACCAGGTGAATGTGATGATCAAATTGTGTAGCCCAGGTATTATAAAGCTGTGGTATGCACAAGGTAATTTTCATCGAAACAACAAGTCGTTTGCTATCGTGAATGAAAACATTGACAATAAAGATGCTTTGGTAGTTTCCGAACAAACCGGCAGTTTTGAAATATATACGAGTGAATTAATTATACGGATCATTAAAAACCCATTCCAAATCCGGTTTTTTGATAAATACCAAAAACTCATACTCGAAGATTTTCAGGAGAAAGGATATGTAAAAGATTCCTCACTTCAAACAACTTACAAAACGCTTCGCACAAATGAGCATTTCTTCGGATTGGGCGAAAAAAGTGGTGGATTGGATCGTCGAGGTAAAACCTTCAAGATGTGGAATAGCGATAAACCATGCTATGCTACCGACGAAGATCCGTTATACAAAAGCATTCCTTTTTTTATGAGTAATTTTGGATATGGGATATTTTTTGATAATACTTACAAAAGCAAGTTCGACTTTGGGGCAAACTCTAATGATTCCTATTCGTTTGAATCACCGGGTGGTGAAATGGTTTATTATTTTATCTTTGGACCCACCTTCAAACAAATCATCGAGCGATATACCCAATTAACCGGAAAGCCCATCATGCCTCCCGAATGGGCGTTGGGATTTTCACAGTGCCGCGGGATGTATACCACTGAAAAACTGGCACGTGAAGTAGCAACAGAATTCCGCAAACGTCAGATCCCGTGTGACATTATTTATCAGGACATTGGCTGGACCCAACATTTGCAAGACTTTGAATGGCGGAAAGAAAATTATGAGAACCCGACCAAAATGATAGCTGATTTAGCATCACATGGGTTTAAAATGATTGTATCACAAGATCCCGTTATCTCTCAAAACAACCCGAAACAATGGCGTGCGGCTGACTCATTGGGCTATTTCGTAAAAGACACCCGTACCGGAAAAAGCTACGATATGCCTTGGCCTTGGGGTGGAAACTGTAGTGTGGTGGATTTTACCAATCCAACGGTTGCCGATTGGTGGGGGATCAATCAACAGAAAGTACTGAATGATGGTGTTCGTGGTTTCTGGACTGACATGGGAGAACCTGCCTGGAGCAACGAGGAAGATGCTGACCGGCTATTTATGAAGCATCATGCTGGTATGCACAATGAAATTCATAATGTGTATGGTCTGACCTGGGATAAAGTGGTCACCGAGCAGTTTGAGAAACGAAATCCAAATAAACGGGTATTCCAAATGACACGTTCGGCTTATGCGGGAATGCAACGCTATACTTTTGGCTGGTCAGGCGACTCAGGCAATGGTGATAATGTGCTGAGCGGTTGGAATAAGCTGGCTGCCCAGGTAACGTTGGCACAATCGGCAGGAATGGGACTCATTCCGTTCTGGACAACCGATATTTCAGGATATTGCGGAGATATTAAGGACCGTGAAGCAATGGCAGAATTGTATATACGTTGGATGCAATTCGGGGTGTTCAATCCATTAAGTCGTGCTCATCATGAAGGAAACAATGCCGCCGAGCCATGGACTTTTGGTACAGAGGCAGAACGGATTTGTCGCGATGCCATCAATCTGAAATACAGGTTGCATCCATACTTTTATACCTATGCACGTGAAGCCTTTGAGACCGGAATGCCTTTGATCCGGGCTTTGTTGCTCGAATATCCTGAGGATCCTGAAACGTATATATTAGAGAGTGAGTTTTTAATTGGGAAAGAACTACTGGTTGCTCCGGTTGTTGAGAAAGAAGCTACCGGGAAACAGGTATATTTACCACAAGGCGAATGGATCGATTTTAACGACAATGTCACCATTTATAAAGGCAAGCAATGGATTACTTACCCGGTAACGTTGAGCAAAATTCCTGTGTTTGTAAAACGAGGATCCATCATCCCTGAAATTCCGGTACAACAATACATTGGTGAGAAGAAGAATTCCCCGGTATGGTTTCATGTTTTCCCGGCAGTTGCCGGACATACTGTAACATTTACACTGTATGAAGATGATGGTGAGACAAATGATTATAAAAAAGATATCTTTGGCAAAACAACTGTAACATGTGTTTCAGCCGTGGAAGAATTGAACATAAGCATTGAAACCAAAGACGAAAATGGGTGGAATCAAAATAGAGTCAGACCACTTGGGATCAAAGTTCAACTGATCCAATCTCCAAAGTCTATTTCATTTGACTCTGAAAAAGTGAAACAAATCAGTTATGATAAATTGAATAAAAAGATCGAATCAGGGATTGATAAAGTTACCTGGAGTTGGGATAAAGCATCCAAAACCTGCCTGATAATCTTTCATGAAAGTGGATCGGTCGATCATATTATCGTCAAGAAATAAGAAATAAAGAATCACCTGATTTAATAATATCATTTATGAATTCGAAAATATTCTATTTATCCATATTAATGTTGGGTCCACAAATCGTGGCTGGACAAAACAATAAACCCATCTATTTATCGAAGGCGTTCTCGGTTTCAGATAATCAGGTCATCCAGGGAAACTACACCGCAACAGCCTTATCAACCACCGAAATGCAATCCGA
>Ga0316217_10003901_pt1 | contig 16578 bp, 17 predicted proteins | sample 1anoAmetaG_FD_203633 | JGI IMG/M metagenome (GOLD analysis project Ga0316217, IMG submission 203633) | Freshwater microbial communities from Trout Bog Lake, Wisconsin, USA - 1anoA | ecosystem: Environmental > Aquatic > Freshwater > Lake > Hypolimnion/Profundal zone | place: USA: Wisconsin...
CCCAACCCCAACCCCTCTTTTTATTGAAAGATATGATACTTCAATCATAGAACATTCTTTATTGATGAGGATTCAAACTTCCATTATGAAAAACCAGGCAAAAACTCTTCATTCTTCGAAAGCTAATGGCTAGTTAAGTTTTTACGCTTTTGATTGGGTGATTAGCTACTTGCAAATGTTTTAAGAGGCTTTATAGCTTCAATCAATTCGAATGCAATCATTTGTTGTTGAACTTGTAGACGATTTTTTCGAATTCTTCGAAGGTGATGGCTTCATTGGAGGAGGTCTTGTGGTTGACGTGGGTACTGTGGAGCAACTCTAGAAGTTCGTCATCATTGATTCCGTCTTTAATCCATTTTGCGATGGCTTTGAACTCTTAGTAGTCAATAACTCCGTCCTCATTGGCGTCGAAGATACTAAAAATCCTCTTAAGGCCCTCCTTGGTCTTGGTCTCTCCCACCCTGGATCCTACAATATCTAAGTATTCTTCGAAAGTAATGGGTTTGTTCTTCTCCTTGAGTGCATGGATGAGGTTGAGGATGAAGGGATTCCTCTTGTCGAGTCCCAACTCTTCAAGAGCTTTGTTGATTTCAACGGGATCAATGGTGCCGCTTCCGTCTTCATCAAAGACGTTGAAAGTTTCTCTGAGCTCGTTGTAATCCTCTTCAGTTAATCTTTCCTTCCAGCTTGTGGCTTTTGGGGGGGCTGGGGCAGGGGCCTTCACTTGGGATCTGCTCATTGGATCGATTTTAAATAATAAAAATTAAAAGCAAGATTCTTTTATAACCCAATCCATCTATAGAATCAAGGCCTTACCTTGCAAAATGCTAAAAACGATCATTTACTCTCAAAAAAATCTCAAAGTGTTGCAAGAAGTGCTTTTGGCGCTAGAATTTTCGTCTGTCAAATAATTCAAGAAAATCTTTTATTTGAGAATGATGACGATTGGTCACTCTTTCTAAGCTAATTGAATCTTTTCGTTGCTAAGGGGGTCAGATACGTATGCAAATTGGGCCAACGAAAGTGATAATGAAAATACTTGATTTGTTCATCCCTAACAAAGTCAGAACCCCTTAAAGCAGAAAAATCTCCCTTGCTATTTGACAAATAGTAATTCGTTATATTTTAAGGACAAATGATTATTTAGGTCTGTTTGTCTTAAAAACATTCATTTTAACTAATTTTTTGATGTTAATAACATAAGAAAGGGAAATTCGACTTAGAAACCAAAACAGATGCCTTATCTGACTTGCATGGTTAGTTTGACCCTTTGGTTTAAAACCAGCCATTGAAAATAGAATTAAGCCGTTCGAATAGAGCACTTCTCAAAAATAGTGTCCAAAAACAATCATCAAATAAGTGTCGAGTATGCATTCCTATTGTCGAGATTACGAAGAAGCAAGGGTAAACTGATTTTTAAATTCACTTAAATGAGTATTCAAATGCTTTTTGTTTAAAAAGGAAGTGAAGTTTAGTGTGTTTAAAAATAGAAATTATTAACAATAGAAAGAAAATAATGCCAAAGCAATCTAGATCAAAATCGAAGCAGAGCATTGACGGGGAAAAACCCTAGGAGACGTGGAGCCTGTTCCAAGGATAGACCGAACTAGGCAAAGTACTCCATTGATCATTTAGAAAGTCAATTAATTCCTCAACGGAGGAATATATGCCATCATCACAACCGTCGTCATGGTGTATTCTCTCTTCTCAGACGACATCAGGCAAATCTTCTTCCCCCTTTCCGCAGATCTCGGCTTTTCAGTCACCACCCTCACCTGCATGATTTTCTACGGGATAGAAATTGCCGTCTTTTCCCTCGTCCAAGTAAATTTTGTGTCATTTAGAAGGATTATTTCATGAAGTATTACTTCTGGCTTGACCTTATATCGACCCTCACCATGGCCTTTGATCTAATCTGGATCACTCAGTTCCTGACTGGGGGCGGAAAAAGTGCAGCCAATATCTCACAGATTTCCAGGGCTTCGAGGGCTGCTCGTTTAGGTACAAGAACTGTTCGTTTAATCAGGTTGATCCGTATGATCAAGCTGCTGAAGCAAATGAAAATGTTCAGCAAAGATTTGGCCAAAAACCAGGGTTAGGCCAAGACCAAAAGAAATTCAAGGCTTTCTTCCATCCACTCCAAAATCCTATCCCAGAAACTTGTCGAAAAAGTAAACTCTTTGCACCACATCTAAAGAATTTCTTCTAAAAGGTGGAGCGTCTTGAAGGATTTGTAATGCATTGGAATCGCTCCCCAACCCCAAATCCCAGTAATGTCTATAAACTGCCTTCCCTATGAGAACAAAGATGAAATCATGGATAAATAGTCGGATTCAGTGAGCAACAATGCTTAGCTGCAAAAAATGGAGCCAAAGATTTAGGTTAAAGAGTGTAAAACCAGTAAAAATGTCATAATTCCCATCTTCTAGGAGACCAGATAAGAGGCTAAAGTGGAAATGGAATATGCCCAATAGATTAGAATAAAGAGAAGTGAGTTTTTAAAGACCAAAAAATCAAAGTTCGACATCACAACCAAAAAGATAACACTTCAAGAAGTCCCAACTGAGGAGGAAATCCAAATCCCTCCCTAAAGCAAAGTGGGCGCCAAAGTTCAAGAAGAAGTACAAAAGAACATTATCCTTCTCATCATTTTGATCCTGATCAGTATTCCGCTTTTGGATGGCTCAACTTGGTACAATTTCACTACAGTCTATGACCGAAGCCAATCCAGCCTTCTGTTCTACGCTAATAACTATCCTGCTGACTATCAAACAGTTGCCAACAGCTACATAGCTCAGGCAACAACTAACTTCCTCAACCCCTTGCTCTATTTTGAAGTCACCACCGGCAACATCTCTGATATCTTCCCCGACAACTACACCAACTACGCTGGATCTGAAGAAATCATCCTACAGAGTACTCGGCTTGATGACATCTTCATCAGCTCTGGAAATGGATATCTCTTTGGCTACAGCATCGCTTGGTACAATAAAGTTGTGTCCATCTTCAACATAGTCAGAACCATCTTTGTCTGTGTGCTTCTTATCATTACCACTGTGCTTTTCTCCAACGATTTGGATCAGATTGCAGTCCTACCTTTGGATTAGATGATGGAGACTGTCAAGAAAATGGCCATTAATCCTTTGAATGCTATCAAAGAAATATAACTGAGAAAACTGTGTCTTTAGAAACTGGAAGAGGAGGAGGGCAAGAAAGAGAAAACTTAGCCTATTATACTCCAAAATACTATTGTAAAAATCGGCTCTTTGCTGGCTGTAGGGTTTGGTTAGGCTGGAACTGAAATCATTTGCAGAGTGATTGAAGACCCCAGTATTATCAATGTGATGATTCCTGGTCAAAAGATAATGGCTATTTTCGGGTTTTGCGACATCAGAAACTTTACTGACGCCACTGAAGTGCTTGAAGCAGACGTTATGGTCTTTGTGAACTAAATTGCAGCAATATGCCACAAAACTGTTTATGAGCATCTTGGCAGTCCAAACAAAAACATCGGAGATGCCTTTTTGCTTGTGTGGAAGTTCAGAAATGAAGATTTGAAGATCACTGAAACTGAAGATTACACAAAACTAGAATTAGTGCGCTCAAACACTGTATCTCAAAAAGCTGACCTATCTGTCCTTTCTTTGGTAAGAATGATAGCCGATATGGCTAGGGCCTAGTGCCTTCAAAAGTACAAAACCAACGTCGGACTCCAGAAAAGGATACCAAACTATGGTGGAGTGAAGATGGGATTTGGGTTGCATATGGGATGGGCAATTGAAGGCCCCATTGGCTCATAGTACAAAATAGATGCAAGTTACCTTGGACCTGACGTTCATATGGCTTCTCGGCTATAAGCAGCAACCAAGGGCTACGGAGCCCACATGCTCATAACTGACTCAGTGTACAACATAATGAGCGAAAACAAACGATATTTGCGTAAAATAGACCAGGTCATTCCTGAAGGCGAAGAGAAGGTGACTCATCTCTACACAGTTGATTTGCAACCCTACCACCTTTTTGCCGAACTAGGCGTTGAGCCCAACAGGATCATGGACGCAAAGCAGAAGAGGCTATCCAAGATCTATCAGAATAACAACAGAAAGAAGCTGGAAGAGGATATCAACCTCTAGGGAACCACTAACGCTCTATGGAATGATGAAGATATCAAAATTATGCAGGAGCAGTATACCGAAAAGTTCTACTCAGAATGGAAGATCGGCTTTGAGGCATACATTAAAGGAAGCTGGGACAAGGCTTTGCAGCATTTGACTCAGGCTAATGAATTGGCCCCCAAAGGATACGATGGTCCTTCGCAAAGTTTGATCAAATACATTGAAGAGAACAACGGAAGGCCTCCCTAAGATTGGAGAGGATTTAGAAGCTTTGAATGAATGATCTCAATTTTAAGTTTTTGTTTGAACTAACCAGGCTACATTTACTTTCCTTGAACTGAAGCTACAATTGTTAAAAGCTATACTTTGGGGGCATAAGCAAGAAAGTACCTTGAGACCTTTATCAATTGAAAACTAAATAACAATTAAAAGTTACAAACAAGCAGGAATGACCTTTTTTGTAGTTTTATTGAATTATAAACGTCATAGTTTAGTTATAAAAATAATAATAAGGCGCCTTGCTAAAGCCGGCCCTCTGTTATCCCGTCCTAGTCCTCATGAACCCAAACTTATCCCTTTGGGGAAGTACCAGATATTATTTAATGAGCTCAAAAAAACGAGGTTCTGGAACAATCTGGAATACTAATATTGACTTTGTTGATTGATTAAATTAATACCAATACCAATCAAGTAAGAGCTTACCGCTCTTAGATTAAATTAATATTTATTAAACAATAGTTATGAAAGAACATCATAAGTATCATGTTTTTCCTTTTGAGAGTCCGTAAGCAGCCGATTTTAACAACTTACTATTACTTGATGTCACCCACAGCCACCTGGTGTAGGAAGTATCAGGATTATTAAGGCAAAGATATCTTGTTCCGTACTAAAACAACTCTAATATAGCAACTGGAATACTTTTTGGTGCCCATGCACGACCAATGATTTGCCTACCAGTTCAGCCACTTGGAAAAAACAAGCAGCCAATGTCAGTTCACTTTCTCGTCGATTCTGGAGCTCCAACTTCATTTATATCGAAATAGGCTCTCCTAGCTATATTCAACGTGCCGGAGCTAGCGCTTATTGAATCTCCTGGTGTGAATATTTGGGGAACAAAACTTGCTGTAAATCCATCAACCGCACATTGGTAGGGGATAAATCTATTAGGAGCCAATTATTTAAGAAAAGCGTAATTAGCCTTTCAATGCATTTATAATCAAGATCCAGAATTGGAATGTTGCAAGTTAGAGAAAAGAAGTTGAAATGATAAATAAACACCATTGTTACCTAAGTTAATAATTATCACAGTTATCTTGCTTATATTTTAAAGGAAGTAAATGCCTAAGATAGCATTCAATTTATCTAAACTCAGCTCCCGTGTAATTTTGATGATAAAAATAATAATAAAATAAATGGGTGGAGAGAAGCCAGCACAAAACGTCTTCGGCAAGATGTAAGCTGCTTTTATCGCATCTAGCACCCTCAGGCGCAACAAACGCTACTTAGACATCGAAAAGATCAACTTCGAAGAGGAAACTTCGCAGATCAAACGCCGCAAACCCAGAGCATCCTCTCAAAGTATCGAGGCCAAGATCAACCGCTCCTTCTCCAATTCCACAGCTGCCATCACCTAGCGCCTGGACAAGGACATTTCTCGCTTCAGATCCAGAATTAACTCGCAATAGAGACCATCATCTGCTCAATCTTTTTACGTCACTTCGCTCTAAAACTTTACTCCTCCGCAGTAAGTCTCAAGTAAACAAGGATTAAAGGGCTTGGCATCGGACAGCAGCTTTCAAGAGAGCAATTTTACAAAGTGAGGTCGAAACCTGTGCTAGATGAAAGGTTTTTCAATAACTTTTATCTCCAGAAGCCAGATTAAACCCATACTTACGATGTTGGAAGAGGCCCTGAAAGAGATTTCGACAACAGCCTCAAACACATCAATGGTAAGACTTTGTTTACTCAGATTTGGAGTACGATACACAAAAACGCTATCAGGAGTACTACTATAAGTCGACAACCATGGACTGCCGGTTCCATTATAAGAAGCAGAAGGAAGAAGGACGCTATTTTTTCATTTCTGCCAGGCCCTAGAACAAACCGGCCACTGACTTGAGTCCTGAATAAGTCAAAAAGGCAGCCTAAGTTGTGCAAATTAAACCCAAAATCGACACTTTTTTCATGAATTCCGGAAGATAGCTTCCTTGCCAATTTGAGCAACGCACAGGGACCAAGCTGACTTCCCACTGGAGAGGAAAGGACTAAAAAATAGCGCGCCCAGAGGTGTAGTACACAGTACGAAGCATGAAAGAAAAACTCTGTGACAAAAGGCGGTAAAGCATTTCAGCCTCAAAACGTCCCAAATTCAGAAGGAATGAGCTCTGCGACAAGAAGTACTTCATAGTGGGAGCGAACTCCTGATAATATAGTTTTTATATAGTCTTTAGCATCATGCTTGGCTGAGGCAGTTTACGGTAAATTGGAATCCTGCTATAGAACTCTCAGTTTATAAAAACGATAATGATTGCTATCTTCACAGTCGTTACACTGCTCTTCTCTGCCTGCAGGTCACTCCACCTGCAGTACCGCCCAATCCACCAATCCTTGAGCAGTACAGATCTCACCGTACTCATAAACAATGCGAATCACAACCTATCTGAAATCAAATCCACCCTGAAGTCAACCACTGACTCCCTCAACCCTTTCAACCAAGAGGACAGAATCAGCAAACTAGAAGCAAACATCAACCAAGCCCGCCAGTCCCTGATCAACATTTATTGGCAGACAGGCATCTCGCTGAACAACTTCACCTATTACTACCTGCAACTGACTCCCGAGCAAATCTCAGCCATAAATGCCAACATAGACAGCATTAAGCAAAACTTAGATACACTTACTCAAACTCCTCCTCTCAATGAGCCTACCCACCCCAACAAGCAAACTACCTAACAGCTCAATTATACTGTCAATACCATCAAATTCGGACTGACTGACAAAAGTGGAATAGCCACCGCTGCCGCGCCAATACAAATTGCGCAGACCAATTTGCCAGCCAGCAATAGCTGGAGTCTGGGAGGAGCTACCTTGAATACGATTGCGAATAGTTTCAAAGTGGGTAAATTCCAAAATGGAGAAACCTGTCCGCCTGAGAAACCTTTCGCCAATAATTTGAACTAGTGTATTGGGTGTTCAGGGTACTTTGATTTGGGTACGAAGAATTGTATGTCTTGTAAAAATTTTGACACTGTTAAGCACATTTGCTTGGACTCCACAGGATAGACTGCAGCACCCACCACACCCACCACACCAACAACTCCTTCCACAACTCCGACAACTCCTTCTCCTACAACTCCTACAGCCCCTCCTTCCACGACTCCTCCTTCCACGACTCCTCCTTCTACAACTCAACCGTCTACAACTCCTACAACTCCCCCTTCAACAGCTCCTACAACACCTAGCACCCCTTCGACAGTTCCTAATACTCCGACTACGCCAACTACCCCAGCTCAGCCGGTGCAAAGAATGACAAATCTTCAAAACGCAGCTGGCATTTTGTTGCCAAGCAACAAAATGTTTTCAGATTATTCAAAATAGCTAAGCAGCAAAAGCGGGAGTGCAGTCCCATGTCCTGCCTAAAGTCCATTTTTCGATGGCACTAAATGTTTAAGCTGCCCTTCTGGCCAATACTTTTCAGTTGAAATAAATGGCTGCCAAACTTGCCCAACAGGTTTCGTTTACTCGAATGCTTCATACCATTGCGAAAAAATCAACTTTTATTCAACACTTAAGGACAACGATCGTTGGATTAGTGTCTCGAAGAGCCCGACGCAGATACAACAAGAAATCAATCAAACTCTTTCGCTACCTTATTCAATGGCTTGCCCTTAAAACCAGCCATTTTTCAATGGAAAAGAATGCCTTTCTTGTCAAGAACCCACTCCATATTTTAGCTTCGACTCAAAGCAATGTTCTAGCTGCACAGCCGGAACGGTTTTCAGCAGTAACTTGCATATTTGTTTAATAGGCCAACGTGCTCAGACTAACTTAAACTCACCCAACTTGCTCCTTGATGGCCATCCTCTCAATTAATGGAAATACTTCTACTTCAACAACCAAACCGCAGACCCTCAGCTGGGTGACTGCCCTCCAAATCGGCCTTATTACGACGGGACCGCTTGTGTTTCTTGCTCGGCTCCGACCCCGTTGTTTAGCTTATCCCAAAAAAAGTGCACAAGTTGCGCGACTGGGACGAGTTATGACTCAACAAGTCGCGAATGTCTGAGCAGTTCCGGAAACATAGTGACCCAAAATCCAACTTTGGCCAAAATGGCAGCAGGAATCTTCGCTTGATATTCTAAACACTAGATAATGTCCATAATAATGTTTTATCTAATATAGATGCCAAAAGTGCTAAATAATACTATTATTGAGTCACTAAATGAATTATCATAGGCAGATCTCAATGCCTTTCTAGGCAACCTACTTAAGCACTCCTGAAACTTTCTATCTTAGGATTCTATTGTTTCCCATGTAAATCCGCTTCAAACAACTGTTTGGGTGTCTTCTGAGGAAGGTCTTTAATGCTTCAACAGACATTTCACTCAACTTGTTGTTCGTAACAATCAGGGTTTCTATTCCAGAGTGCCGGGATAGGAATCTCAAAAGTGCATCAAAGTCGTAATCAGTTATCCCTGATTTGATGATCCTAACAACTTTGGTTGAACTTTGTGAGCCTAGGGACTACAAAAAGCACTAAAAGTTGATTTTTGAGGCTTAGCCAGCTCCGATTAGTTCAATTAGTTCTCCGCCCTTTGAAGTACGCGATCTTAGATCCAGAATGGTGTCAGCGTGAGTGCGCTTACTTTAGCACTTAGTGATATTCGTCATATCTTTTGTAACTTCACAGGGAAGGTAAGTTGCCTTCAAAGAATAGTTTTAGATCAGCCTCTAAATTTCTGCTCTTTCGCTTTCTTGAAATGAAGAATTAGGGTTCAAAACATAAGATTGGTCCAAGCATTTGACTGACTTGAAAATAACGGACTTATTGAGTGTTTTAGGTAAAGAAGAATCCATTTGGTGTGATTCTCTGCTGTTGCTTAAAACCTTTTTGTCTTTGGATTGCAAAAGATGCGGCTTATTGATTCTATCCCTTATGCTTTTGCAGGAAGGCTTATTTAGTGGCTAATTTTCCTTCTGATTGTATCTCGATGAGTTTTTTATCGAAGCTAAAATATTCGAAGATGCATTTTTTACAAGTTTTGGCTCTTTCTCTTCCAAAAACTACAAACCTTTGTGCTTGAACTATTCTATTCTTTTTAGAATTTCACTTTTAACCTTACATACTTTTTAGCTCTAAGCCAAACGAGCTTTAGTCAAAAAGTTCACTTCAATCTCCCTTGCTGAATCTTCCAATTTGTGTGTGATTATCTCCATTTATTCCATCAATTTTCTTATCTTGGTTTAATATTAGTTCGTTATACGACTTTTTATCTAGTCTTTTGCCAAATTCAGCTCTAAAAGCAACTGATGCATTTGGTCGAATGATGTCAAGGAAGGCGGAGGAATGTTGAGGTTAATGTCGAAGAGCAAAACTTTGTAGATTTGATATGTTTCAGGATGCAAGATGGTATAATTAAAGCTACGAAAGCATTTGTTGCAGGCTTTCAAAGAGTATCTCTGAAGATTGGCATAGTGGAGGGTGGTTTTGAACCACTGCGTACAAAAGTTGCACTTGAGTTGGTCGGAGTCAATATCGTACTTGTGAGACATAACAGTTATAATGCTTTTATTATAAGACTATTCCTTCTCAAACGGCTGAATAGTTTGAGAATGGACTCACTTGGCTGAGACATATAAATTTAGAACAGAGTATGAAATTATTTTTGTGTCGGGTTTGAATAGTGGATTTGTCAAACAAATGCTATAGTCAATAGAAAAGAATTATATTGATATATCTTTGGATGGAAGAAACAATTGCAGCCAAAATCAAGCAAGCAACCATAACCTACCCAAACTTTCCCAAGGAAGGAGTTAGTTTCATCGATATCTTCCCTATTGTTTCTGATCCAGCAGTTTACAAGCTTGTCATCGACTCCTTCTAAACCAGGCTGAAGGATGTTGAATACAACAAGATCTTCATGCTTTAGTCCAAAGGGTTCTTATTCGGGCCAGCACTGTCCTTGAGAGTCCAAAAGCCTTGCTATCCTATCCGCAAGAAGGGGAAGTTGCCAGGTTTATGCGAAAAGCTGAGTTATGACTTGGAGTACGGATCTGATACGATTTAAGTCCAGAAAAACCTGATCAGCTAAGGAGACCATGTGGTTCTTTTGGACGACATTTTGGCCACAGGGGGAACCCTAAATGCTGCTATCAGCCTAATTGAAAAGTTAGGGGGAAAAGTCACTTGCGTACTTTTGCTAAGCCACATCAAATTTCTCAAAGGCATTGAAAAGTTGAACGTTTCAAGGGAAAAAGTGTTCACCATTTACGAAGATTGATTGAATGATTGAACTTCGTGAATATTTTTAGCATATCCAAGCAATACGTTCTGACAAAGATAGATCAGAGAATCATTGAATTTTCTCATCAAAGGTGATGTTAATTTTGCAGCAGGATTGCTTGCTTTACTAATTGGTTTGCGAAGAATGGTTGTTTTTGCTCAAAACACTGTTCCTGATCGAACTTGTCTCCATCTTCAAAGTCTTTTTCAATTTCGAGTTGCTCCCTGCTTTGGGAACAGGTGGTGAGCGCAGAATGGGAGTTAGAGATACCAGTCTTTCTGGCCTGGGCTTAGTCTGTTGTAGACGTTTGGGTGCTGTCAGCGGCAATTTGCACTTGGATTGCTTGTCTTTGAGCTGTTTTTCCTCAGCTGGCTGGCAATCCAGCTCAAAAGTTTTGAAACGGACGTTATTGAAACTCTCAAGGGAGTTCTATTTGAGTAAGAGCTCAGATTGGGTAGTTTGCATTTTGATCATATTAATGATCTTTTCTTTGATCAATTCCAAAGGGCTGTTGCTTATCTGCTTGGAGCTGAGGTTGGAAATGATTCTTTACTTGCTTCTAATGAAAAGTGCCTGTTGCTTTAGGAAATCGTTCAAACATCGAAGATTATTGCGAGGGGGTATGAGTCTTTCTGGAAAATGCTTGGCCTAAGAAAGTTTATGGGAGAGAGAAGGTTGCTCTTATGATTCAATCGGAATGGGCAAAGTAATGTTGCTAGTCTTCTTGTAGAAGTTAATGGATCGTTTACAGAAAAGCTGGAGCCCAGCTGGCCTCTGGTCATGGCTGGAAGTGGAAGATGTCGAACGAATACCCTACTGCTGCGAAGGCAGGGTGTTGAACCGTTTGTGCTTGCGCATCTCTGATAAACTACTCAAGTTTATTATGTTTATGTTAACCCATATAAGTAAGATTTAGCCAACAGCTTATCAATTCTCAGGAGGGAAGTCGGGGAAGTTGAAGTCCAGTTTGGGGTAAGCCACTCGAGGCACCTTCATCATTTTGTCCTCAGCCTCAACCCTATATTAGCCTTCACTTCCTCCAATATAAAACAAAGATTTTCCTATGAGTCTGCTAGTCTAAGCCTCTAACTCTTTGGGCTCAATAACCTCTGCTTGGAAGGAGAGGTAGCTAGTGGGCCTAGGGGGTTTGAGCTATTTCTTTTGCAGGCTGCTCGAGAACTCGGTGAGCTAGAATTCGTTGAGTTATAGACTCAATTGAGTCCTGGATTGCATGCGCTGGTGGGTTGGTGGTAGTTCTGGCTATTTGTTAGAGGAGACACAGCCCATCGCTTTGCTTTAATAATAACGAAAGTATAAAATGAACTAATTATAAGTCACAACCCTTAAACTCGTCATTTCTTTCTCAACAATCATGATGCCAAATCAGAGAGTTATTTTGGAGGTGCTTGCCTTTGGAAATGGAGCAACCAACAGAGTTCTTGAGAAATATTGATTTAAATATTATTATTAAATCTATGGGCAAAAACTATCGTAACCGTATTTCAGCCTTTATTCAGATTCCTCCACTTTCAACACTCCACGAAGGCCATTCGAAAAGGAAAGAATCGATCATGAGCTACAACTCGTAGGCAAATACGGTCTCAAGAACAAGCGTGAAGTTTGGAGAGTCCATCTCTTGCTCTCTCGCTTCCGAAAGGCCGCCAGAGAATTGCTTACTCTTGAGTAAAAGGACCCCAGAAGACTTTTCGAAGGTGCTGCTTTACTCAACAGAATGCACAGATATGGCCTCTTGTCAAACGAAGAACTGAAGCTCGATTACGTTTTGGGTCTCACCCTTAACAAGTTTTTGGACAAACGTCTCCAAACCCGCATCTATCAATAAGGTTTCCAAGCAAAGAGCGTCCATCAGGCTCGTGTGCTCATCCACCAAAGGCACATCAAAGTTGGCAAAAACCTTGTCAATGCCAACCAGTTCTTGGTCAGGACTTCCTCCGAAAAGAAGATCAACTTGGCCCCCTTGTCACCCTTCGAGACCAAGAAGCCCAGCCGCACTTCTCGCAAGAAAAACAAAGGAAAGAAACCAGCCGAAGAATGATTCGCCCTTTATCTTCAACTATATACTACTGATCTTGCATTGAATGCTCAAACTGTGTAACTAAGTGCCCCACCTTGAAGCTTTTACTCCTCTGCAAATCTCTCAACAGAGAGCAACTCAAAGGAGGCAATGAGGGTCAGTTTGTCGCTTGAGTAGTAGCTTCGAAATACGCGGGTGTCATGATGTATAATTTACTCTGGTTTTAATAGTTTTATAGATGGAGAACGGAAAGAGATCTGAAGATAACGATACTGAAAGCCTTTAAAGTCAGGTGATCACCTACACTGCTCCTTGGAACATCTTCTCCCTCGGCTTTTCTAACAAGCCTCACTTCCCTTTCAGGTTGGGCATAGGTTCCTTCCTCCCAGACATCAATAACGAGGTACCATCAACTTTACCCAGGTTGAAATCATCCAACTCAACGAGGCCAAGAATATTCAAAAGCGTATGAGCTTCCCACACGAGTATCCTCCAACCAAGCTCATGTTCATCCCAGATGAAGTACCCCATCGTCCATGTAGAATGGAGACAAGCCAGATTTGATGGCTACTTCAGGGGAGTGTTTGAAGATTTGGAAGATAAGAGACAATTAAGTGAGTCTTGAGTTGAACCTTAAAAACGTATGCCTGATAGTAGGTAGGATAACGACTTCTCTGCTCCTCTGACCTCCTTCGACTGGAATCCCTAGCTCAACAACCTCATAGGCACCAGCTCCATAGACACCACTTGCACAATCTGGGACATCTAGAAATCAACAGTTTTCACTCAACTCATAGCTCATGACAAGTAGGTCTACGATATCCACTTCTCCAAGGAAAGGAACATCTTCGCCTCAGTGGGAGCCGATGGCAGCGTACGCCAATTCGACATCCGAGATCTGCAGCATTCCTCTGTTCAATATGAAACTGAAAGAGGGAGGCCCATACTCAAACTTGCTTGGAACAGGAAGTAGCCTAATACTACACTGCTTGCTTGTATTGAAATGGAAGCAAACTACGTCACTATGATTGATTCAAGGTAAGAAGTGCGTTATGCAGAAAACCGGTGATCCCAGTGATGAGGCTGAGCAACCACAAAGACTGCGTGAATGCAGTGGCTTGGGCCCCGCAATCGGCAGTCCACATGTGCACAGTAGGAGATGATAGCAAAGCCTACATCTGGGACCTGGCGAACAACACAAACAAATGCTAGTTCCAAACACCACTGCTTTAGTACAAGGCAGACGATCAGATTTCTAACCTTTCCTGGTCGAGTCTGCAAAAGGAATGGCTTGCGATTTGCTATGCCAATCAGCTGCAGATGCTGAGGCTGTGATATCTTCAAAGGATACTGCTGTTCATTTGCTGCTATTGAGTGCACACTTTATGGATGCTTTGTTGTTGCTAATGTTGAATTGAAACGCCAGGATTAACAAAGTTTGCAATTGTTCAGCTTTATACGACTCAGTTTAGACTGGTATTGGCAAATACTGCAGCTAATTAGCATCTTTTTCGTAACTTTAGCTTTAGCTGGATTAGCGTAATTGCTTACTGATTACAACTATTTGCACACTGTTATACTAATAGATAATGATTAATAATCCAGGCATTATTTTTCTTTTGGCTTTGAGCATCTCGGTAGTGACATTTGCCTAGAATTCACATCTCTCAGCAGAAGTAAACCATTTATCATCAAGTTAGGGCACTAGTAGTATAAGCAAAGCGCAAAGTTATAGTCTAGTGATTAGGGAAAGCTGAAGAAAGATGTAAAATATCTGTACCTTCCTGAAGTTGACCCCAAGACATACCTTGGTGATACCACTCCCAGCCCTAGAATTATGAATTATCTTCCTCTAGTCAATAATGATGGGGACACTGTAACAATTCAAGCCTATTAACCTGATACAAACTCAGTCAAAAAAAAATATCTAAAGAAGCTGAATTACGATAAATTAGCAGCCCAGACAAAAGTAGACAAACTTAGCTAGTTTTTAGCAACAGAAATGGGCCAAGCAATAGTAACGTATTTTGAAGGGTTGGCCAAAGGAGGACTCAACTTCTACAAGCTGACCGAACCTCATTTTAGAAAATGGCTGTCCATCAAAATCATCTCTGGAAATGATGCCAAGATGTATGCCAGGACGATGGCTTAGGATACAGAGCTGTTTAAAGAGTTTTATATCAATGCTAGAAACATGAAGGTGGAATAAATAAATGGAATACCTGCTGCGCCTTAGCCAGCCATCAAATATAGCCCACCTGTGTTGCAGTCTAAACCAAATGCGAAAGCGGCCTAGAACAAAAACAATCAAACTGGATCACGCAAAGTTAACTCTTCAGCACAGTCTACAACAGTAAAGAGCTTATCTGCAGATAAAACTAAGGTAGCAGTTTCAAAAAAATTGCAGGTAAAAGCAAAAACAAAAGATACAGTCAAATTAGATAATTCCAAACCTGCTCTTAAAACTCCGCCAATCAAAAATAGTAATCTTAAATCAAACTAACTGAAGACCAAATAAGCCAAAAAGTTGCAACTTAATAGCTCACAGACTACCACAAAAGTGAATTCTTCACCTCCCTCTATTCAAAATAAAGGAAATCCTGTTACGAAAGCTGCTTTTACTCAACCTGCGCTCATCAAAGATAATAAATAACAAACTTCTCGCAAATTGATCAAATCTGAGAAAAGCAAACAAGCTAAACTTGCTGCAGCTTCAAGCCCCAAAAATTCTTCAGCTAGTTCCTTCAAATAGGCTAATAATAACACAAAAAATAGTAGTAAAATAAACGCAAATACTCAAAAAACCCCACAAAAACCTTTATTAGGCAATAAGTAGCCAAAAGTAGCAGATAAACTCAAAGATAAAAATGGAAGCAATCAAAAAACGTAGAAGAATCCAGCAGTAAAGGCGTTATGGAGCAATCAAAAGAAGGTGCAATATATTTTACCCAAATAAGTTAAAAAAGAGAATAAGCCCCCTAAAAAAGTGTAAATAGCTTCCAAAGAGAACAAACTTTCTGTAGCTACCGATCAAACATTCTAGTAGACTACTTTGAAGGATAGCGAAATTTACGATTTAACAAAATCATTCCCAGCTACATATAAAACAAGCTCCGGTCCCCAAAAAGCCACCCCAAAAAATCCATCAGGTCTCTCAAATAAAAGCGTTTCTTAAAAGGCATCTGGAAAACACCAAAACTAGAAGACCATCCCTTTGAAGCAATTGAGTCACAAATGATCTTTGATAGTGGAAAATCAAGCATAAATTCCTTTAAGTTTGTATATGGATTATAGATTGGAAGTTTCGATGAAGCAAGCCATTTTTCCTGCAGCTAGCTATCTTCTATTTACTGGTACTGCTTTTGATTGAGTATGAATGCAAATGTGAAATCACGCTTCTCTATTATTATTTGCAGTTAGCTCCAAACTTGAAAATGACGCTCTTCGACGGTAAAGGCCTAAACTCAGAAATTGAAACCTTATTAAGAGGCAAACTTGAAACCGAATGCTTTTTGTGTCTTGGTGAATTTGATACTGAGGACTATGCTCCCATGATGATATGCATGAACCAGCACAGCTGCTGCGCCCCTTGTCTGCAATAGCTGCTCAAAAATGACACTCAGAAGCAAGTCACCTGTCCCACCTGTCACGCGCCAGTGGTTAAGAAGGCTGTCACTAAGAATAGACTACTTGTCACCGTTTTTGAGATTGTCAATGCCTTCAAGAAGAATGTGCGTTTACTTGAATAGGAACTTCAATAAACAAAAAAACTGAGTAATCTTGAGCTGAAGACCTCCAATTCTTCCAAAAGTCAGGCAACCTTCAGCTCGTTTTTGGGAACAGATACCTCAAATAAGTTGCAGCCCAAATCCACCATGCTTTCAAACTGTGCCATGTCCAAATCCACCACATGGATTGGCTCTGC
>Ga0316217_10003902_pt1 | contig 16577 bp, 10 predicted proteins | sample 1anoAmetaG_FD_203633 | JGI IMG/M metagenome (GOLD analysis project Ga0316217, IMG submission 203633) | Freshwater microbial communities from Trout Bog Lake, Wisconsin, USA - 1anoA | ecosystem: Environmental > Aquatic > Freshwater > Lake > Hypolimnion/Profundal zone | place: USA: Wisconsin...
ACCGTGATGGACTGCCCGACCTGCTTTCAGAAGATCACCGTGCCCCAGGCTTCGGCCGAGGGCCAGAAATTCATCCTGACCGGTTCCAAGGTGACGGAGAAACCGCTCTTAGCGCACGGCTTGGAGGCGCCGGCCACCGCCGCCACCGCCAAAAGTTTCCCCGGAGCACTCGTGGTGATGATCATCCTGGCTTTCATGGGCACGGCGGCGGCGGCGATTTATTGGGCCACGATCATTCACCCCCGCCATTCGCATGGATCATCCGGCCCAACCACCAATCCGCCGGCCCGCGTGAGCGAGACTGGGGCCAAACCCAAGCCGCCGCCCAAGCCGGCGCTGGTGGCCCCCCCGGCCAATGACACCAATTGGATGCTCGTGTTAACCACCAACGTCCTGAATGCCATTCCCGCTGCGCCGGTCGCCGGCCGCATTCTGGCGCATGATTTCATCGCCGAGCGGTCCTCTTTTCAGAATGGCATCCTGACGTTCCGGGGTGGCAAGAATAACCCGTTGGACTTGATCGCGGTGATCAACCTCAGCGGCGTGCAGCCGGAGGATATCGCGGGCAAAACCATCAACGTCACGACCAATGCCGAAAAGGCCGCGCGGGTGACGCTGCGGTGGAAGGATGAGGAGGGCAATGTGCATAAGCAGAATTATGACAATGGTTACGCCCTGCACCTGGAGTTTGGCGCGCTGGCCAACAACCATCTGCCGGGAACCATTTATCTCTGCGCACCGGACGACGAGAAAAGCTATCTCATGGGCACCTTCAACGCCGACGCCCACAAACCCAAGCCTAAACAGCCGCCCAAGCAATAAGTCCTTTGATTGTCGAAATTGTCAATACCGGCAGCGAGCTGATGCTGGGCCGCGTCCTCAACACCCATCAACAATGGCTGTGCCGCCGCCTGGCCGACCTCGGGCATGTGGTCACCCGCCAGATGGCCATCGCCGACGACGGCCGCGAAATCCAGGAAGCCGTCGCGGAAGCCCTGAACCGGGCCGACCTGGTGATCACCACCGGCGGGCTGGGCCCCACTTCCGACGATCTGACGCGGGAACTGGTGGCAGAACTGCTCAACCGCCAACTGGTGCGCAACGCGGAGGTGCTGGCGCACATTGAGAACTTCTTCGCCAAACGGGGACGCCCCCGTCCGCCCAAGACCGACGTGGAAACCATGGTGCCCGAGGGCGCCGTCGTGTTTCTGAATCAAACCGGCACCGCGCCGGGACTGGCCATGCGGGTGAACGCGGATGAATTGGCGGCTTGGAATGGCACCGCCCAGCACCGACCAGCCGCTTCCTTCCGCCCTCCGGCCGCGCGGCCAAAATGGCTGGTCATGCTGCCGGGACCGCCGCGCGAATTGCGGCCCATGTTCGACGACGCGGTTGTGCCGCTGTTGCAGCGCGAGTTTGCCGCCGAGAATTTTGTCTGCCGTACGTTGCGGTCCACCGGCATCGGGGAGTCGCGCGTCCAAGAGCTGATCGAGACGGCTTTGCAGCCCTGCGTGCAGCGCGGCTTGGGCGTGGGCTACTGCGCCCGGCCCGGCGCGGTGGATGTGCGCTTGACCGCCGCCGGCGCCCAGGCTGGGCCATTGGTTGACGAGGGCGAGGCGGTGGTTCAATCCATCCTGGGGGTGCACATTTTTGGCCATGACGACGAGGACTTGGAGGAGGTTGTGATTGGCCGGTTGACGAAATTAAACAAGTCCCTGGCGCTGGCCGAATCCTGCACGGGCGGCAACCTGGCGCATCGCCTCACGAATATTCCCGGCGCTTCGGCGGTGTTTCTGGGCGGCGTGGTCACCTATGCCGATGCCGCCAAGGCCGCGCTGCTGGGCGTGCGCGCGGAGACGTTGCGGGACCATGGCGCAGTGAGTGAAGCCGTGGCGCGGGAAATGGCCGCCGGCGCGCGGGCCAAATTCGGCGCGGATTTTGCCCTCGCCATCACCGGCATCGCCGGCCCCGGCGGCGGCACCGAGCAGAAGCCGCTGGGCACGGTGTTCATCGCCCTGGCTTCGGCGGAGGGGGTGGAGGTGCAGCGCCTGCTGAACCCCTGGGACCGGATCACCTTCAAGGACGTCACCGCCACCCAGGCCTTGGAGTTATTGCGTCGGCGGCTGACGACGTAAAACGGTGGTGCCGGAGCGCGGCTGAAAGCCAGCCGCAGCAAGGTTCTCCATTCAATGGGCTGGATCCGTTCGGCCGATCTTCTGGCTGGCCACGCGGCTGCGGCTGGTCTTCGACACAGCCGCGCTCCGCCAAAGGGGGCGCTCATTCAAGCTTTGGACCGGGCCGAAGTACTTTGCCTCACACGGCGCGGGCCACCTTCATCCAATGGCCAGCAATTCCACCACAAAGATCAAGGTGGCATTGGGCGGAATGGCGCCGGGATAGCCTTCGCGGCCATACGCCAGCTCTGGCGGGATGGTCAACTGCACCTTGTCCCCGACCTTCATCTGCGCCACGCCCAAGTCCCAGCCGGCGATGACTTCGCCCGCGCCGAGGGTGAAACGGAACGGATCGTTCCGGTCCACCGAGCTGTCGAATTTGGTGCCGTCGGGGAACGTGCCGGTGTAATGCACGGTCACGGCGTCGCCTTCTTTCGGGGCGGCGCCGTTGCCGGACGCCAGTTTTTCAATCTTCAATTGGGCTGGTAACATGCGGTATTTTTGCCGCTGGCGGCTGGCTCGTCAAACAAAGGTTTTTGACAGCCAAGGTTTTGTGCGGAAAAACAAAGCGCGGACGAATTCGCGCCTGGCTTTGCCTTGGGGTTTGGCCGGACCCCGCATTTTTAAGATTGGTTTGAGGCGCTCTGCCGTTTCAAGTGTCCAAACCTGTCAAACCGTCCGCAGAATATTCTTTGACAGCCATTCGCAAGTCGGCTGTCATGGACTCATGGTCACAGCCGAGTTCAAAAAGTCACCTTCCCACGATGTCACGCATGGGCGGTGGTATAATCACAGTTTGGCGACAATACTATGAACATCATCCAACCACTTGCTCATCTTGCCTCGCTCGACATTCAACGCCGATACATCATTAACGCCACTCGTGATGAGTATTTAGTTCCAGAGGAGTTGCTTGATGATGCCCATAGTGTTGTACGTCATATTCGAACCCAGCCCCAGTCCGTCTGTGCATCAGCAGTTGCCGCCATTCTGGCGTTGGAACCACTTTTGGCTGCCGTGATTGTCCCGCCAAATCGGAATGGTATGCACCACTTTATTGAGGATGACACCGCTTGGCGTGCAGCACGAGAGCAGTCGGGACGGTGTCTCGACAGTTTGGGTTTTGATCTGGTAGCGTGGGAACATGCATACAAATGAGCCATGTCGCCCAACATTCTATGGAGCCATCGCCGGTTTGGGTGTTTACCAATAAAAGCCAAGACGATTCAAATGTCCAAACCCCAACCCCTCGGAAAAGTCGGTGGTGTCCTAATTTGAAGTCCTGCTCCGAATAAATGCAACGGCTCCGATCAGGACCATAATAAATATCCAAAATAATTGTTCAGAGCCGTCGTCGTGCCGATAGTTTGCGCCAATGAGACTATGGAAAAACAGGTACGCAACAACAAGAAATGCGCTGGCGTAAATCCGTTGCTCTCGGTTGTTTTTTCTAGGCGGCATTAAGTTCTTTGACGATTCGAACCCGGCCGGCAGTTTTGGCTGATTCGACTGGCGGGGCAACAACGTGATTGTGCGGGTCATCGTTCATCGGTGAGGAGCGATAGCAAATCCCACGGAATTGTCAAACTGTGGATTTGGCGGAAAAACAAAGCGCGGATGAATCCGCGCCGGCACGCCGCTAGCCCGCATTTTTCAGAACTGGTTTGGCGGACGCAGGCAGCTGGCTTAGCGCTGGACACTTTCCGCGTAGCGGCGGACTGGTCTGCCGGGTCGAAGCTGCTGAGCAAAGCCCGGCGTCCGCCGCCTTATAGACGAAAACCCCCAAAACAGAACTGCCATTTTATGACTCAAGTCGCGGCGGTTGCTTCCAGTCGTTTTTTAGATGGCGGCGAACGCCAGTTCGCCGCTACGCCGGGAGGCCGCCGCCGGTCAGACGGTGTACGTGCTGCTGGCGGTGGTGCCGCCGCGGCCGGTCCAATTGGTGTGGGAGAATTCGCCGCGCGGTTTGTCCACCCGTTCGTACGTATGCGCGCCGAAATAATCGCGCTGGGCCTGCAACAGGTTCGCGGGCAAAACTTCGCTGCGATACTGGTCGAAGAACGCCAGGGCGGTGCTGAAGGCAGGCACCGGAATGCCGCGTTTGGCGGCGGTGGCCACAATGTTGCGCCAGCCTTTCTGGCAGCGCTTGATCTCGCCCCGGAAATAATCGTCCAGCAGGAGATTCATCAGCTTGGGATTCTTGTCGTAGGCTTCCTTGATCTTGCCCAGGAAGCGCGAGCGGATGATGCAGCCGCCGCGCCACATCAGGGCGATGCCGCCGTAGTTGAGATTCCAGCCGTATTCCTTGGCCGCCGCGCGCATGAGCATGTAGCCCTGCGCATAGCTGACGATCTTCGAGGCGTAGAGCGCGTCCCGGATGTCGGCGATGAATTGCTTCTTCCGGTCCGCATTGGCGGCGATGCTGGTCAGCGCCGGGCGGGGGCCCTTGAGTTTGCGGGCGGCTTTGACGCGTTCATCCTTCAGCGCGGACACGCAGCGTGAATAGACGGCCTCGGCGATGAGCGTGATGGGAATGCCCAGGTCTTGCGAATTGACCACCGTCCACTTGCCGGTGCCCTTCTGGCCGGCGGTATCCAGGATCTTGTCCACCAGCGGCGCGCCGTCGGTGTCCTTGTAGGCCAGGATATCGCGCGTGATTTCGATGAGGTAGGAATCCAGTTCGCCCTGGTTCCATTCGGCAAAGACCTCGTGCATCTCCGGCGCGGTCAGGCCCAAGCCGGTCTTCAAGATGTTGTAGGCTTCGCAGATCAATTGCATGTCGCCGTATTCGATGCCGTTGTGGACCATCTTGACGTAATGGCCGGCGCCTTGTTCCCCCACCCAATCGCAGCAGGGGACATTGCCTTCCGCCTTGGCGGATACGCTCTGGAAAATATCCTTCACATGCGGCCACGCGGCGGGCGAACCGCCGGGCATGATGGACGGGCCCTTGCGCGCGCCCTCCTCGCCTCCGCTCACGCCGGTGCCGACATACAGCAATCCCTTGCTCTCCACGTATTTGACGCGGCGGTTGGTGTCCTCAAACAGCGAGTTGCCGCCGTCAATGATGATGTCGCCCGGTTCGAGGTGCGGCAGCAGTTGCTCGATGAACTCGTCCACGGGCTTGCCGGCCTTGACCAGCATCATCACGCGGCGCGGTTTCTTGAGCAGGGCGACCATCTCCGGGATGGAGTGGGCGCCGAGCACCTTGGTGCCCTTGGCTTCATTGGCCAGAAATTGGTCCACCTTTTCGGTGGTGCGGTTGTAGGCCACGACGGTGAAGCCGTGGTCGTTCATGTTGAGAATGAGGTTCTGGCCCATGACTGCCAGGCCAATCAAAGCTAAGTCGGCTTGAGATTCCATAAATAGGTCAACCACGATACAAAACCGGCCCGCCGCCGCGAGCAAAAACATTGTGCATTTTGCGCACGCAAATGCCAAATGGCGGCACCGGGAGCGGGAAAGTCGTGAAGCCGGGTCACTTCCGTCGAAGGAGAGCTCACCATGCGGGGTAGGGCAGTTTCAAAAGTGTCATAATTCTCGACGACCCTATCCCCTTTCGCTTTTGCCTCACACTCTTTAGCAGCAGCTTGGCCTGGCGAAGGATGACGATTTGCTTTCGCTTAAAAAGCCCTACGGTTCGCACTGCATTTTGCCACGAGAATTTCTGGGAACCATTCTGCGGCAGTCTTAATTGAGGCACTGAATTCCGCCGGTTATTTTCCACTTCTTAGCCGGCGGCGGCAACGGTGCGCCCTGCCGGGCGCAGAAAAAACGCGGCCGGGAAGAATCCCGGCCGCGTCGCGATTTCTCGGTTCTCCTGAACCGTCAGCGAATCAATAATCCATTCCGCCCATGCCGCCGTGGCCGCCGGGCATCGGGGCCGCCGGTTTTTCCTTTTCCGGGAGGTCGGTGATGAGGCATTCGGTGGTGAGCAGGAGGCCGGCGATGGACGCCGCGTTTTGCAGCGCACTGCGGGTCACCTTCTTCGGGTCCACGATGCCCGCCTTCACGAGGTCCTGATATTCGCCGGTGGCGACATTGTAACCTTCGTTGCCCTTGGCCTTCTTGACGGCCTCGACGATGACGCTGCCTTCCACGCCGGCGTTTTGCGCGAGCAAACGCAGCGGGGATTCCACGGCGCGCTTGACGATGCCGACGCCGATGACCTCGTCCTCATTGGCGCCCTTGACGGCGTCAATGGCGGCGATGCAGCGGATGAGCGCCACGCCACCGCCGGCGACGATGCCCTCTTCCACGGCCGCGCGGGTCGCGTGCAACGCGTCTTCCACACGCATTTTCTTTTCCTTCATTTCGCTCTCGGTCGCGGCGCCGACATTGATGACGGCCACGCCGCCGGCCAGCTTGGCCAGGCGTTCCTGCAATTTCTCGCGGTCGTAATCCGAGGTGGTCTCCTCGATCTGGCGGCGGATCTGGTTCACGCGGCCCTGGATGTCGCTGTTCTTGCCGCCACCTTCGACGATGGTGGTGTTTTCCTTGTCAATCACGATGGTCTTGGCGCGGCCGAGGTCGTTGAGTTCCACGGTCTCGAGCTTGATGCCCAGGTCTTCGCTGATGAACTTGCCACCGGTGAGGACGGCAATGTCTTCCATCATGGCCTTGCGGCGGTCGCCAAAGCCGGGGGCCTTGACGGCGCAGACGTTGAGCGTGCCGCGCAGCTTGTTCACCACGAGGGTGGCGAGGGCTTCGCCTTCCACTTCCTCGGCGATGATGAGCAGCGGCTTGCCGGTGCGCGCGGCTTTTTCGAGCAGCGGCAGCATGTCCTTGAGGTTGCTGATCTTCTTTTCGAAAATCAGAATGTAAGGATCTTCCAGCTTGGCTTCCATGGTCTCGGCGCTGGTCACGAAGTACGGGGAGAGATAGCCCTTGTCGAACTGCATGCCTTCGACCACTTCCAGCGTGGTTTCGATGGATTTGGCTTCCTCGACCGTGATGGTGCCGTCTTTGCCAACCTTGTCCATGGCGTCGGCGATCTTGTCGGCGATTTCGAAATCCCAGTTGGCGGACACGGCCGCGACCTGCTTGATTTCTTCCTTGTCCTTGACCTTCTTGGAGATTTTGTCCAATTGGCCCACGGCGGCCTCGACGGCCTTGTTGATGCCGCGTTGGATGCCGATGGGGTTGGCGCCGGCGGTGACGAACTTCAGGCCTTCGCGATAGATGGCCTCGGCCAGCACCGTGGCGGTGGTGGTGCCGTCGCCGGCGGTGTCGCTGGTCTTGCTCGCGACTTCGCGGACCATTTGCGCGCCCATGTTTTCATAGGGGTCTTCCAATTCGATCTCCTTGGCGACCGTGACGCCGTCCTTGGTCACCGTCGGGGAGCCGAATTTTTTGTCAATCACCACGTTGCGGCCCTTGGGCCCGAGCGTGGCGACGACCGCCTTGGAGAGCTTGGAAACGCCGCGCAGGATGGCCTGACGGGCGGCTTCATCGAACAATAATTGTTTAGCTGCCATATTTTTGTTTAATTATTTAATTTTTGATTTAATTGAATTACTCGAGAATGGCAATGAGGTCGTCGGATCCGAAAATCTTGTACTCCTTGCCGTCAATCTTGATTTCCGTGCCGCCGTATTTGGAGACCAGCACGCGATCCCCCACCTTGACTTCGAAGGCCACTTTCTTGCCGTCGTCATCGGTCTTGCCGGTGCCCAGCACGCGGACAATGCCTTCCTGTGGTTTTTCCTTGGCGGTATCGGGAATAATGATTCCGCCCTTCTTGACTTCTTTTTCTTCGGCCGGCTCGACCAGAATCCGGTCGCCCAGCGGTTTGATGTTCAATGCCATACTATGTGTTTCTTTTGTTGTTGGTTAGTTGCTACGAATCAACTCCCGATCCGCACTCGCGGCGGGAAAATCGGTCTATTTCTTCTCGTCCACCACTTCCGCATCAATCACGGTGTCGTCTTTCTTCTTGCCGTCGGCCTTGGGCGCTTCGCCCTGGGGCTGGCCGCCGGCTTGGCCCTTGTCGGCTTGCGCCTTGGCGGCGCCGGCCTTGTAGAGCTCGGCGCTCACGGCCTGCCACGTGTCGTTGAGCTTCTCGCTGGCGGATTTGATGGCCGCCGCGTCGCTGCCCTTCAGCGCGTCTTTCACGGCGCTGACGGCGCTTTCGATCTTGCCCTTGTCGCCGGCGGAAATCTTGTCGGCGTTGTCCTTGAGCATTTTCTCGGAGCGATACACCGCATTGTCGGCCTCGTTGCGGGTCTCCACTTCTTCCTTGTGCGCCTTGTCCTCCTCGGCATGCGCCTCGGCGTCCTTGCGCATTTTCTCCACTTCGTCCTTGGAGAGGCCGCTGCTGGCCGTGATGGCGATCTTCTGTTCCTTGCCGGTGCCCAGGTCCTTGGCGCCGACATGCAGAATGCCGTTGGCGTCAATGTCGAAAGTCACTTCAATCTGTGGCACGCCCCGGGGCGCCGGCGGAATGTCCGTCAGCTGGAACTTGCCGATGGTCTTGTTGTCCTTGGAAAACTGGCGTTCGCCCTGCAGCACATGGATTTCCACGCCGGGTTGGCTGTCGCTGGCGGTGGAGAAGATTTCGGATTTGCGCGTGGGAATCGTGGTGTTGCGCTCGATGAGCTTGGTGAACACCCCGCCCAGCGTTTCAATGCCCAGCGAGAGCGGCGTCACGTCCAGCAGCAGCACGTCCTTGACGTCGCCCTTGAGCACGCCACCTTGGATGCCGGCGCCCACGGCCACCACTTCGTCCGGGTTCACGCCCTGATGCGGCGGCTTGTTGACCAGGCTATGCGCGGTTTCCACCACGCGGGGCATGCGCGTCATGCCGCCGACCAGCACCAGCTCGTCAATCTTGGCGATGTCCAGACCGGCGTCTTTCAAACAGGCGTGAACCGGCTTGATGGTGCGCTCGAAGAGCGAGTCGCAAAGCTGTTCCATCTTGGCCCGGGTTAAAGTCTTTTGGATATGCTTGGGCCCGCTGGCGTCGGCCGTGATGAACGGCAGATTGATGTCATATTGCTGCGCGCTGGACAGTGCAATCTTGGCCTTTTCCGCCTCCTCTTTGATGCGCTGGAGCGCGTCGGGCTGCTTGCGCAGGTCCATGCCGGATTCGCGCTTGAATTCGTCCAGAATCCAATCCATCAATTTGTTGTCCCAATCGTCGCCGCCCAAGTGGGTGTCGCCGTTGGTGGCCTTGACCTCGAACACGCCGTCGCCGATTTCCAGCACGGAAATATCGAAGGTGCCGCCGCCCAAATCATAGACCGCGATCTTCTCGTCTTTCTTCTTGTCCAGCCCGTAGGCGAGCGAGGCGGCGGTCGGCTCGTTGATGATGCGCAAGACCTCCAGGCCGGCGATCCGGCCGGCGTCTTTGGTGGCCTGCCGCTGCGAATCATTGAAATAAGCGGGCACTGTGATCACGGCTTGCGTGATTTTTTCGCCCAGGCGCGTCTCGGCATCGGCTTTCAGTTTGGCCAGGATCATCGCCGAAATTTCCGGCGGCGAGAACTGCTTGGGCTTGCCATCCACTTCCACTTCCACCGCCGCGTCGCCGTTGCCGGCTTGGACCACTTTATAGGGCACGCGCTTGATTTCTTCCCCGACTTCCTCAAACTTCCGGCCCATGAAGCGCTTGATGGAGTAAATGGTGTTGCGCGAGTTGGTGACGGCTTGACGTTTGGCGGCTTCGCCGACGAGGCGTTCGCCATTCTTGGTGAACGCCACCACCGAGGGGGTGGTCCGCTTGCCTTCGGAATTCTCCAGAACCAGCGGTTCCCCGCCTTCCATGACGGCCATGCAGGAGTTGGTCGTGCCGAGGTCAATGCCTAAAACTTTTGCCATAAAATTGATTGGTTAAATTGCTGTGTTTACAAAATCTCGCTTTGCCCTACTGCAATAAGGATGCCGAAATCGGAGAATACGGCGGAAATGTGCCAAAGCCCTGTAAACAGGGCATGAAACAGGAACACATGAATTTTACCCTGGCGGAAAAACTGCGCCAACGGCGCCACAATGGCACACCATTGTGAGCGATTGGCGCAGTTGGAGCGGCACAGTTTCCGGCGGCAATGGCTCAGGGAGCGGCGTGAAAAGAGAGCCAACCCCAACTTGTGGCTGGCAGTCTGGCACAACGGGCCTTCAAACCGGCCAATTTATGGCGCCTTTGGCGGAACGGATTCCGAAGCCAGGACCATTTCGTCCAATAGCTTCTTGAAATCGGCCAGCCCGGTTGAGGGAATGATGATGGTGTCGCGCCGGCCTCCCACGTCCTCGGTAATGCGGAGGAAGCGTCCGCGGGGATTCTCCTTGAGCGAGAGAATGAAGTTCTTCCGTTCGATTTGGAGTTCACTGCTCTTGAGCGTGTCCTCGACCACCGGGGGTTTTGGCTGTGCGTATTTATTGGGGGCACCGTACCCTTGAGCCTGGTATGGTCGCCGACCGTAAGGTGATGGCCTTTCGTTCGATATCATATTATTACCACTTTCCTATGGCTTAACTTTGCGCCGTTGACCGCAATTGTCAAATTGTCAGCGCGTGGTTAATAGCAATGGCAACGCCGTGGCGCAAGCCGCAACCAGCGCACATTCATGCGTTTAAGCCCTCCGCGCGGGCGTCATCAGGCGGGGCCGGAATTCACAAAATATTTGCCGCCAGTTCCGCCAAATCGGAACGCTCGCCCTTTTGCAGTTCGATATGGGCGGCGATCGCCTGGTCCCGAAACCGGCTGATCACATAATTGAAACCGTTGGACGAAGAATCCACGTAGGGATTGTCAATCTGGTAGGGATCGCCCGTGAAAACGATTTTGGTGCCATGACCGACGCGCGTGATGATGGTCTTGGCCTCCAGCGGCGTGAGGTTTTGCGCCTCGTCAATAATCATGAACTGGTTGGCAATGCTCCGGCCGCGAATGTAGCTCAGCGCCTCCACCACGATGCTGCCACTGCGCATCAAATCGCCGCTGCGGCGATGATCATGACCCATGTTCAGATCGCTCAGCATTTCCAGCGCGTCATGGATGGGCTGCATCCACGGCGCGAGTTTTTCATCGAGCGAGCCGGGCAAAAAGCCGAGTTCCTTGCCCATGGAGATGGTGGGCCGCGCCACGATCAAGCGGCGGAATTCGCGGTCATTGACCACGCGCTTGAGGCCGGCGGCCATCGCGATCAAGGTTTTCCCGGTGCCGGCTTTGCCCATGAGCGTGACCAGCTTGACGCGCTCATCCAGCAGCGCATCCAGCGCGAAGTGCTGCTCGCGGTTGCGCGGCTTGATGCCCCAGACGCCCTCGCGGCTGTCGTGGATGGGAATCAGCTTGGTGCCGGTCGGGTCCACCTTGGTCAGCACCGCCTTCTTGGGATTGGTCTCGTCGGTCAAGGTGCAAAACTCGTTCGGAAAGTACCGTTTGCCGCTGTCGAGTACCAGTTCACCCTTGGCTTTGAAGGCCGTGATCTGCTCCGGCAACACGGCCAAGTCCACCATTCCGGTATAGAGATCGGTGATGAACACGCGGTCCGTCTCATAATCCTCGGCCATCAAACCCAGCGCATCGGCCTTGATGCGCAAATTGATGTCCTTGGAAACCAGGATGGTCGCGTTCTTGGGCTGGGCCTGCTGGACGGTGGCGGCCAGGGCCAAAATGCGGTTGTCCACGGAATCCTTCGGGAAAATGGTTTCCCCGTGGCCATTCTTGTGAAAGGCGATTCTCAGTTTGCCGCCGTTGGGCAGCTCCACGCCCGCGCTCAAACTGCCCTCCCCGCGGAAGCCGTCCAGCATCCGCGACACCGTGCGGGCATTGCGACCCAGTTCGGTGGATTCACGTTTGAAGCGGTCAATCTCCTCGATCACTTCAATGGGCACCAGCACATTGTTGTCATCGAAATTGACGAGCGAATTGGGGTCGTGGAGCAAGACGTTGGTATCAAGGATGTAATTTTTCACAGCAGGAATAAACGGCAGGTGGCACGGCCGCCGCGGGTGCGGCGGGCGATGGAAGGTTCAAACAACAACATTAATCAGTTACCCGGCTTCGTTACCCAGAGTTTTTTCACACTCCACCCCGGAGTCAACGATAAACAGTCGGCGGCAGGTTAAATTCCTGCAACAATCGGTGACCAAGCCCGCCCGAGTGCGGCAGACGCCGGCGCCGGATCGCCACCGGCCAGCGCCGCGGACTGCGGGCCAGGCCGTTTCAATCCACCGGCAGCCCCATTTGCCGGTACCGTTGCAGCTTGTAAATCAGCGCGCGGCGGCTGATCCCCAGGGCCTTGGCGGTTTCGGTGCGGTTGAACTTGTGTTGCGCCAGGGCCGCCAGAATCGCCTGGCGCTCGATTTCGTCCAGTTGCTGGGCCTCCAAGGCCGCCGGGGGCACGGGAGTTTTGAGCGCGTCCCGGAACTTGGCCGGCAAATGTTCGGGCAGGATCAGCTCGCTCTGGGACAACAGGACGGCGCGCTCGATCGTGTTGCGCAGTTCGCGGACATTGCCCGGCCACGCGTAGTTCTGCAGACAGACCACGGTGCCGTCGGCCAGCCGGGTGCGGTGGGGCGCCAGCTTGCCCACAAAAAAATTGGCCAGGGGCAGAATGTCCTCCCGCCGCTCCCGCAGGGGCGGCAGGTGGAGCTCCACCACATTCAGCCGGTAATACAAATCCTCGCGAAACCGGCCCTGCCGGACCTCCTCTTCGAGGTTGCGGTTGCTGGCGGCCAGGATGCGCGCGTTGCTGCGGATGTCGCGATTCGAACCGACGCGCTGAAACCGGCCATCCTGGGTGATGCGGAGCAGCTTGGCCTGCAAGCCCGGGGACATTTCCAGAATTTCATCCAGGAAAATGGTGCCGCCTTCGGCCTCTTCAAACCGGCCGATGCGCTGGGCGCTGGCGCCGGTAAAAGCGCCCTTCTCATGGCCGAACAATTCGCTTTCGAGCAGCGTTTCGGGAATCGCCGCGCAATTTACTTTCACCAGCCGGCCGCTGGCGCGCGCGCTCCAGGCATGGATCACATCGGCCACCACCTCCTTGCCCGTGCCGCTTTCCCCGGTGATCAGCACCCGCGCCTCCGACGGCGCCACCAAGGACACCTCCTGAAACAGCGCCACGGTAAGCGGACTTTGCGCGATGACGTCGGCCGGCAGCTTGCAGGCGTGGCTGAGGTTCAGCGGCGCCGCCGGAGCCACGCCCGTGGCCTGGCGCACCGTGGCCAGCAATTCATCCAAATCAATCGGTTTGGCCAGGTAATTCAACGCGCCGTCCCGCATCGCCTCCACGGCGTCCCGAATGTCCGCGTAGGCGGTGACCAGCAGGATGGGGAGGGCGGGGAATTGCGGCCGCACCCGGCGCAGGGTATCCAGCCCGGACAATCCGGGCATGCGCACATCCGAGATCATCATGGCGAAATTGCCGCCCGGCAACCGCGCCAGCGCCTGCTCGCCGGACTCCGCCAGCTCCACTTCAAACTGCTGGCTGCGCAGAAACGATTCCAGCAAACTGCGCTGGCCGGGGTCGTCATCCACCACGAGGATGCGCGGCGGCGTTGGACTGGCTTCAACTGGCACGCCGAGAAGCTAGCCCAATCCGCCCCCGGCCAAAAGAATTTTTACCGGTCCTGGGTGCCTTGCAATCTGCTTTTCATCGCAACCTTGCCTGGCTATAATGCGTCCATCCACAAGTTATGACACACCAATCACGCCGATCCTTCTTGAAAACAGCCCTCCGCAGTGGCGTGGGGCTGGCGGTTTTGCCGAGCCTTATGCCCGCGCGCCTGCTGGGCGCCAACGCGCCGAGCAAAAAGATCCAGGTGGCCCAAATTGGCTGCGGGCGCATGGGCCGCAGCGACTTGGGCAACGTTCTCAACGAATCTCTGGCGCGCGTCGTGGCCGTCTGCGATTTGGACTCGCACCGGCTGGCCGAGGGCCGCAAGATGGTCGAACAATTCTATGCCGAGCGCGGCGAAAGCGGCGTCACCGTCAAGACGTTTCACGATTACCGCGAGGTCCTGGCCTCGCCGGAGATTGACGCGGTGGTGGTGACCGTGCCGGACCATTCGCACGCGCGGCTGGCGATTGCCGCGGCGATTGCCGGCAAGCATATCTATGTGCAGAAGCCCGTCACCTATAACATCGCCGAGGCCATCGGCTTGCGGCGGGCGGTGGAGGCGCGCGGAGTGATTTTGCAGACGGGATCGCAGCAGCGTTCGGAACGGCCTTGGGGCAGCTTCCGGAAGGCCAGCGAGGCGGTGCGCAACGGCCGCATTGGCCAGTTGAAGACCATCAAAATCGGCGTTGGACTGGATAAACCCAGCGGCCATGCGCCCGCGCCCATGCCGGTGCCGGGCAATTTGGATTATGAGCACTGGCTGGGTTCCGCGCCCGAGCAGCCCTACATGGAGCTGCGCGTTCACCCGCAAAGAAGCTTGGAAGGCCGCCCCGGCTGGATCACTACGGAGGATTTCGGCTTGGGCATGATCACCAATTGGGGCGCGCACCATGTGGACATCGCGCACTGGGCCATGGGCCAGGAACTGGGCGGGCCGCTCACCGTCGAGGCGCAGGCGGCATTCATGCAAAACGACGCTTGGACGGTTCATACCACCTATCATGTCGAAATGCAGTATCCCAAAGCAGTGCAGGTCATCCTGGACAACAAATTTGAAACCGGCCTGCGGTTCGAAGGCGATGAAGGCTGGGTGTTTTGCACGCGCGGCGAGGAAAAGGTGACCGCGAGCGATCCCAACGCGCCCGGCGGACGTGAGAAGCTGTTACCGTTGCGCGCCAGCGACCCGAAAATTCTGACGCCGCTGGGCGCCGACGCGGTGCGCTGGGCGCCCAGCAAGTCGCACCACGGCAACTGGCTCGAGAGCATCGCGGCCAACCGCCAGCCGATTGCGCCCATTCAGCAGTCCGCCCGCAGTTTGGAAGCCTGCGCGGCGGCTTGGATCAGCATGAAACTGGGGCGGAAATTGAATTGGGACGCCGCGACGGAACGTTTTACGGGCGACGACGCGGCGAATGCCCTGCGCAGCCGCAAAGCGCGCAAGTCGGAATACGATTTTGAACTGGTGCTGCAAAAGGCGGGCATCGCCTGAGCGGCTCAATCCGCCACCGGCACCACCAGGCTGTCCATGATGTAATCCTTGCGCTCGGGCGTGTTTTTGCCCATGTAAAAACTCAGGATGGGCGCCGACTCGGCGCGCGGGGCGTATTCCACCTGGCTTAGGCGCATGTTTTTGCCGATGAACTGCGCGAATTCCTTGGGGCTGATTTCGCCCAGGCCCTTGAACCGCGTGATCTCAGGCTTGCCGCCAAGTTCCGCCACGGCTTGGTCGCGTTCGAGCTCGCTGTAGCAATAAATGGTTTTATCCTTGTTGCGCACCCGGAATAGCGGCGTTTCCAGCACGTACACGTGGCCGTCGTGGACGAGCGGCTCGAAAAACTTGAAGAAATACGTGATCATCAAGTTGCGGATGTGCAGGCCGTCCACGTCCGCGTCGGTGGCCAGAATCACCTTCTCGTAGCGGAGGCTTTCGGTGGTGTCCTCCACGCTCAGGGCCTGCATCAGATTGTACATCTCGTCGTTCTTGTACATCACGTCGCGCTTGAGGTCCCAGACGTTGAGCGGCTTGCCTTTCAGCACAAACACGGCCTGGTTGCTCACGTCGCGGCAGCTCGTGATGGAGCCGGCCGCCGACTGGCCTTCGCAGATGAAGACCATCGTGCCCTGGCCCTTGGCCCGCTTTTTGTCGTAGTGATGCTTGCAATCCTTGAGCTGCGGAATGCGCAGGGAAATGGCCTTGGCCCGATCGCGGGAGAGCTTCTTGACCTCCTGCAATTCCTTCCGCAACTGCTGCGTGTCTTTGACCTTGGCGAGGATTGTCTCGGCGATCTGCTTGTTGCGCTGGAAGAAATGCAGCAGCTCCTCGCGCACGCTGTTGACCAGCTCGGTGCGGATTTCCGTGTTGCCCAGCTTGTTCTTGGTCTGCGACTCAAACACCGGGTCCTTCAGCCGGATGGCCACCGCGCCCACCATGCACTCGCGCACGTCGTCGCCGTCAAACTTGCCGTTGCCATATTCATTGACCGCCTTGAGCAGCCCTTCGCGAAAGGCGCTCAAGTGCGTGCCGCCATCGCTGGTGTACTGGCCGTTCACGAACGAGTAAAACGTCTCGCCATACCGCGAATTGCTGTGCGTGAAACAAAATTCCAGCGTCTTGCCCGCGTAATGCAGCGGCGCGTAAATCGGCTCGCTGCCGTCCTCGGCCAGGTCCTCCATCACCAGGTCCATCAGGCCGTGGCGCGATTGAAACACCTTGGGCTCGGCCAACGCCGGCGTTTTCAGGATCAGCTTCAGCCCCGTGTTGAGGTAGCTGTAATGGCGCAGCCGCTTTTCCACGTGTTCCAGCCGGTATTCGCTCTCCTTGAAGATGTCCGGGTCCGGC
>Ga0316217_10003903_pt1 | contig 16573 bp, 13 predicted proteins | sample 1anoAmetaG_FD_203633 | JGI IMG/M metagenome (GOLD analysis project Ga0316217, IMG submission 203633) | Freshwater microbial communities from Trout Bog Lake, Wisconsin, USA - 1anoA | ecosystem: Environmental > Aquatic > Freshwater > Lake > Hypolimnion/Profundal zone | place: USA: Wisconsin...
GCCAGCTTGCGCCGCCCACGACCTAGCCGACCTCGAGAGAGAGACCCACGATGCCGTCCGAGACCACCCCGAAGGCCCAGCTCTGGGGGGGCCGCGTCGCCAGCGCCCTCCCCGTCCTCGGGCTCGTTATGAGCGCCTCCATGAAGCTCACCCACAACCCGGGCATGGTGCCGATGTTCGTCGGCAAGTTCGGCTACCCCGAGGGGCTGCTCTCGCCGATCGGCGCGACCGAGCTCCTCTGCGCGCTCCTCTACGCCGTCCCCAGGACGAGCGTCCTCGGCGCGGTCCTCCTCACCGGCTACCTCGGCGGGGCCGTCGCCACCCACGTCCGCGTCGGCGACAACTTCGCCGCGCCGCTCGTGCTCGGCATCCTCGTCTGGGCCGGGCTGTTCCTGCGCGACGCCCGCCTCCGCGCGCTCCTGCCGCTGACCAGGCCCGACGCCGCGGGGTGAGCCGCGGTCGGTGAGGCGGCTCCCGCGCGGGCAGCCGCCCACCCCCGGCCTCAGGCCACCGCGACGTGCTCGGCGACCGCCGGCTTCGGCCTGCGCGCCTCGACCGCGTTGAGGTTCACGCTCACCAGCTTCGACACGCCGCGCTCCTGCATCGTGACGCCGTAGAGGACGTCGGCGAGCTGCATGGTCCGCTTGATGTGCGTGATGAGGATGAACTGCGAGGCGTGCGTCATCGTGCGGATGGTCTCGTTGTACCGCGCGACGTTGGCCTCATCGAGCGGGGCGTCGACCTCGTCGAGGATGCAGAAGGGGGAGGGCTTGATCTGGAAGATCGCGAAGATGAGCGAGACGGCGGTGAGCGCCTTCTCGCCGCCCGACATCAGCTCGATGCTCGACAGCTTCTTGCCCGGCGGCTGCGCCAGGATGTCGATGCCGGTCTCGAGCATGTCGTCCGGGTTGGTGAGCCGGAGCGAGGCCTGCCCGCCGCGGAACATGCGGGGGAAGATCTCCTGGAACTTCTGGTTCACGGCCGCGAACGTGTCGGCGAAGAGGCGCTTGGACTCGCGGTTCATCTGCGAGATGGCGCGCTCGAGGTCGGCCAGGGCCTTGTCGAGGTCGGCCTTCTGCTCGCTGTAGTAGGTGTAGCGCTTCTCGGCCTCCTCGTGCTCGCGGACGGCGTCGAGGTTCACGCTCCCCATGCGCTCGATGAGGTGGGTGAGCTCCTGCGTCCGGGCGTGCGTCTCGGCGTCGGGCGGCGTGCGGAGGTGGTAGTCGCCGACCACGCGCGGCAGGTGCAGGCCGCGGAACTTCTCGGCCACCGCCTCGAGGAGGTGCTGGAGCGTCAGCTGCTGCTCGCGCAGCCCGAGCTCGTGCTTCGCCAGGACGGCCCGGAGCTCGTCGACCCGCGTGCGAAGCCCCTTGAGGCCCAGCTCGCGGCGCGTCAGCTCGGCGCGGTGCTCCTCGAAGACCGCCCGCGCGGCGACGAGCGCAGCGTTCTTCGCCTGGGCGGAGTCGAGCGCGTCGCTGCGCCGCTCGGAGTGGAGGAAGAGGGCCGCGGCGGTCTCGCCGAACGACCCGGCGTTGGCGGTCCGCTCGTCCTCCAGCCTGACGGCGCGGGCCTCGAGCTCGCCCGTGCTCCGGGCCAGCCGCTGCAGCGTCCCTCGCGCCGCGCTCAGGCGCTCGCGGATCCCCGCGATGCGCACCCGGTGCTCGGTCAGGTCGGCCCGGGCGTTGTCGAGCTGCGTCCGCCAGGCGGCGACGCCGGCCTCGGACGCCTCGAGGCGCGCGGTCAGCTCCTCGAGCCCCGCCTTCGCCTGCTCGAGCACCTCGGCGGCGCCGGCCTTCTCCTGGTCGGCCTCGCTCACGACGTCGCGCAGCTCCTCGAGCTCGCCGCGCACCCGCTCGGCCCGCTGCATCAGGTTCTGCTGCTGGTGGTGAACGGCGCGGAGGTCCTTCTCGGCCGAGACGAGCGAGAGCTCGTCGGCGTGGGCCTTCCTGCGCGCGGTGTCGAGCGCCGCCTGGGCCTCGACGAGCCCGCTGCGGAGGGCCTGGTGAGTCGCCAGCAGCTCCGTGACCCTCGCGTCGAGGGTCCGGACCTCGTCCCCGAGCTCGCGCGCCTCGCGCTTCCCCTCGAGCATGCCGGCGGCGAGCTCCTCGCCCGTACCGCCCGAGACCCGCCCGTCCGCGTGCAGCACGGTGCCGTCGAGCGCGACGACCGGGACCGGCGTCGTCAGGGCGGCCTGGACCTCCCACGCCGAGGCGAGGTCGGGCACCACGAGCGCGCCCCCCACCAGCGTGCGGACCAGCGCCTCGTCCTCGGGGGCGAAGCGGAGGACGTCGATGAGCCGCGTCCGCACGCCCTGCATGGCCGGCACGTCCGGCAGGGCCTCGTCCGCCGCCACCACGCGCACCGGGTGCTCGCCGATGATGGTCGCGCGCCCCGCCTTGGCCGCAGCGAGCTCGACCAGCAGCTCGGCGCCCCGCGCCACGTCCTTCACGACCACGTCCTGCAGGCGGTTGCCGAGGAGCCCCGCGAGCGCGGCGACGTACTCGTGCGGCGCCTCGACCCGGTCGGCCACCAGGCCCGCGAGCGTCGCGTCCTTCTTGCGGAGCAGCGCCTTCACCCCCGCGCCGACCCCGTCGAGGCGCGCCTGCACCTCGAGGAGGGCGTGCATGCGCGAGCGCTTCTTCGACAGCTCGGCCTTCCCCGCGTCGAGCGCGAGGTCGCTGGCCGACAGCTCGACCCGCAGGCGCGAGAGCTCGGCCTCGACGCGGGCCTGGTCCTCCACGCTCGCGGTCTTCCCCTCGCGGAGATCGCGGGCGGCCTCCTCGAGGTGGGCCGCGCGGGTCGCCTGCTCGGAGACGAGCATGTGGAGCTCCTCCTCCTCTGCGGCGAGCTTCTCGTGCCGCATCCGCATCTCGACGCGGCGCCGCTCGAACCCGACCAGCTTGGCCTCGGCGCTCGCGATCTGCGCCTCCGCCTGCGACTTCCCCTGACGGAGCTCGCGCAGGGCCTTCTCGGCCGCGTCGTGCTGCGCCAGCACCTCGGCGAGCCGCCCCTCCTTCTCGGCGACCGTCCCCGCCTGCCCGGCCTCGGCCTCCTCGAAGACCGTCAGCTCGGCCTGGACCTGGTCCCGCTCGTGGGAGAGACGGCCGACCTGCGCCGCGATCTCGTCGGCCTCCTTGCCCGCCTGCTCGGCGCGGCTGCGCAGAGCGCCGAGGCGGTCCTTCGCGCGGAGGATGGCAGCCTCCTCCGTCCGCACGTCGTTCTCGGCCGCGAAGTGCTCGTTCTGGGCGACGTCGAGCCGCCCCTCCGCCTCGTGCGCGAGCTGCCGCAGCCCCTCGAGCCCGGCCTCCTCGGTCAACAGCTCGACCCGCACCTGGTCGGTCGCGAGCGTCTGCTCGCTGACGCAGGTCGACTCGTACTGGATCCAGCCGACGGTCTCGAGGTAGCGGTGCGACGCCTCGTAGAGCTGCAGGTCCTCGAGCTCGGTCCGGTAGGCGAGGTACCGCTCGGCCTTGGCGGCCTGGCGCTTGAGCGAGCCGAGGTTCCGCTCGATCTCGGCGACGATGTCCCCCACGCGCAGCAGGTTCTGCTGCGTGAGCTCCATCTTCCGCTCGGCCTGCTTCTTCCGCGACTTGTACTTGGTGATGCCGGCGGCCTCCTCGATGAGCAGGCGGCGGTCCTCCGGCTTGGCGCTGACGATGAGGCCGATCTTCCCCTGCTCGACGATGGAGTAGGCCTTGGTCCCGGCGCCCGTCCCGAGGAACAGGTCGGTGATGTCCTTCAGGCGGACCGGCGTCTTGTTGATGAGGTAGTCGCTGTCGCCGCTGCGGTGGAGCCGCCGGGTGACCGCGATCTCCGGGTAGTCCTTGTACTCGATGGGGACGTCTCCCGAGTCGTTCTCGAAGGTGAGGGTGACCTCGGCGAAATCGTGGCCGGAGCGCGACTCGGAGCCGCTGAAGATGACGTCCTCCATCTTCTGTCCGCGCAGGTGCCGGGCCGACTGCTCGCCCATGCACCACCGGATGGCGTCCACGATGTTCGACTTGCCGCAGCCGTTCGGGCCGACGATGGCCATGACGTCGTGGTCGAAATTGACCACTGTGCGGTCCACGAACGACTTGAACCCGACCATCTCGAGGCGCTTGATCTTCATGGTGCTCCGAAGGCGGGGCCTGCCCGCGTCCTTACCGCCCAGGTCACGTGGTGACCGGGGTCGGCGCCCCGCGGTCCTCGAGCTGGCGCGATGCCCGCTGGCCTGCCGACCGAGCCGCACGCGTGGTGCGGTTGGAGCGCGCAGTGCGCTCCGTTCGGAGGCGAGGTTCAGCGTTGCTCGAAGGCGACGAGACGTCCCGCGCCGAGGGCCCGGGTGGGACCTCGAAGAGGGACCTCAGTGCTTACGCGGGAGGGGGGTCCGGTTCAAGCGAAATGGCCCCGGGACGGGCCGGCCGGCGGGGGCGGCGAGACGGGCCGGTCGATCGTCACCGCTTGACATAAGGCCCGCGCGTTCATAACTCCCGCACGCCCCTTCGAAGTCTCACGCCTCACTCTCAAGACCCGATGCCCACCTACGAGTACATCTGCACGAGCTGCAACAACGCATGGGAGGAGGTCCAGAAGATCTCCGAGCCGGCCCTCGAGGCCTGCCCCGCCTGCCACAAGCCCACCGCCAAGCGCCAGATCAGCGCGGGCAACTTCATCCTGAAGGGGGGTGGGTGGTACGCCGACCTCTACTCCTCGTCCAAGCCGGGCGCGAAGAAGGAGGAGGGCGGGGGGGGGAACTCGACCTCATCGTCCACGGAGACCAAGGGGGAGACCAAGGCCGCCCCTGCCAAGGAGGCCTCGACGCCCCCCGCCGCGGCGGCCCCCGCGGCGAGCAGCGGCGGCGGGAGCAGCTCGGCGGGCTCGAAGGACTGAGCCCCCGGGGCGCGCCCGACGCCGCGCGCCATTGCGGCGGCCCAGGGCATGCTTACAGTCGTAGGCGGAAAGGGTGTGCCGCCATGCGCGAAGCCAATGTGTCGTCACGGTTACTGGGCTACGTGCAGCTCCAGGTCGGGGGGCGGCTCGTCGCCGTCCCGGTGCAGGCGGTCCGCCTCGACGCCGACGGCGGTGAGACGCCGGGCGGGTTCTACGCGGAGGGGACGCAGATCGGCATCTACGTCGACGAGAAAGCGTCGCAGTCGGACGTGGCCGACCAGATCCGGCGCGCATCGGACGACGCCGTCCAGCACATCGCCAAGAAGATCCTCAACTGACGATCAGGTCTCGGTGGTGGCGACGGCCCGGGCCAGGACGTCGATGGCCTCGGTCAGGCGAGCCCGCTCGCCGCGGGGGACGCGCTCGAGCAGGGTGTTGAAGGCGCGCTGCGTCTCGCTCGTCACAGCCTCGGCCATCCGCTTCCCCTTGGGGGTGAGCCGCACGTCGGTCTGACGGCCGTCCTCGAGGTCGCGCTTCCGGGCGATGAGCCCCGCGCGCTGGAGGCCGGCGAGGTTGCGGCTCGCCGTCGAGGGGTCGATGCCGAGCAGCTGCGCCAGGACGGAGGTCGAGACGACGCCGCGGGCCTCGATGAGCTCGAGGGCGTCGGCCTGCTGCGGCGTGATGTCGCCGGCGCGGGCGCGCTCGCGGCCGATCTTTCCTAGACCACGGGCGCAGACTTGAACGGCACGGGCGAGACGGAGCGGGTCAGCCATGGCTTGCCGTGCCTGTACTCCTCAAGGATTGAGCGGGCGTCAAGAGGCACGGGCCAGGTCCGTCGCCGCCGCGCGAATTCTGCGCGGTCCGTGGCGTGGCCTAGCGGTCGGCGCGGCGCCCAGGTCCGCCGAGAAGCCGGCGTGACCTGAATGTGGAGAGCCAGAGCGCGACGGGTCGAATTCAGGCTAAGCTTGCCGGCGATGGGGCAGGACGACAAGGGACGCCCGGAGGGCGCGGCGGTCGATCAGGCGGCCGCCAAGGTGAGCGACAGGCCGGCGAAGGCGCCCGCGAGCGACATCGGCTCGGTGCTGGCGCAGCGGTACGAGGTCGTGCGCGAGCTCGGTCGCGGCGGCATGGGGGTCGTGTACCTCTGCCGCGATCTCGTCACCGAGGAGCGCGTCGCGCTGAAGCGCCTCCGCTCGCCGGAAGAGATGAAGGGGCCGGCGCGCCCCGAGGAGACCTGGTGGTTCCAGCAGGAGGCCCGCGCCGTCGCCGCGCTCGACCACCCGGCGCTGGTCCGCGCGCGCGACTTCGGGACCCTCTCGGACGGTTCGCCGTACCTGGTGATGGACGCGCTCCCGGGGAGGAGCGTCCACGAGTGGATGCACACCACGAAGATGTCGTGGTCGCTCATCTGGGCGCTCGTCGATCAGGTGCTCGCGGGCCTGGCCCACGTCCACGCGCGCGGCGTCCTGCACGGCGACATGAAGCCGTCCAACGTGATGCTCGACCTCGCGAGCGGCGGCCGCGGCCCGCGGGCCTACATCCTCGACCTCGGCCTCGCGTGGCTGCGGCAGGCGCGCCACGACCCGAGGCTCGACGGGGCGCCGAGCCCCGAGCTCGCGGTCCACGCCGGCGCCGGGACGGTCGGCTGGGTCGCACCGGAGCAGATCCGCAAGGCCGCGACCTACGTCGGGCCGCCGACCGATCTCTACGCCCTCGGCTGCATCATCTACCGCATCGTGAGCGGCAAGGAGATGTTCGAGGGGGCGGCGCAGGACGTCCTCCGCGCCCACAAGCGGGACCCCATCCCCCCGATGACGCTGCCGGACGGCTTCCCGCGCGAGGTGGAAGGGTACGTCCAGCGCCTCCTCGCCAAGCGCCCCTGGCACCGCTTCGACCTCGCCGCCGACGCCCGCCGCGCCTGGCTCGCCCTCCGGCCCAGGGACGCCCTGCCCCTCGAGGAGATCATGGAGGGGACGCGCGAGGCGGCCAGCGGGGCCGTCGGTCGCGCCGTGGCCGCGGGCAAGTCGCTCGCCCCGGGCCTGCTCGCGCTGCGCCTCTCGCCGCTCGTCGGCCGTGAAGAAGAGCGCGCAACGCTGATGGAGACGGTGCGGGAGGTGGCGGCGGCGCGGGCCGGCTGCCACCGGATGGTCGCCCTCATCGGCGAGGCCGGGGTCGGCAAGAGCCGCCTCGCCGAGTGGCTCTGCGAGGAGGTCCACGAGTTCGGCCACATGATGCCGCTCCGAGCCCGTTACGGCCGCATCCCGACGCCGCTCGACGGGCTCACCGGGGCCATCAACGCCCACTTCGGCCTCGAGGGGGCCGACCGCTTCCTCGTCGAACAGACGCTCATGACGCGCTGGGAGGTCGCCCCCACCGACGACGACGCCCTCAGCTGGGTCGCCGCGACGGCCGAGTGGCTCCGCCCGACGCCCCCCGGGACGCTCAACCCGATCGGCCCGACCGGCAAGCGCTTCGTGCTCGACAACCCCGAGCTCCGCTTCGTGGTCATCCGGAAGATCCTGGAGCGCATCAGCCGCGACCGGCCGGTGCTCATCTGGTTCGACGACCTGCACCTGGCCTCGCCCAACACCTTCGAGGTGATCTCGCGGCTCCGGCGCGACGGCGCGGGGCTCCGGCTCTGCCTGGTCGCCACGGCTCGCAGCGAGACGCTCGAGACCGACCTCGACGCCGCGCTGCGCATGGAGGCCATGCGCGTCGAGTGGTCCGGTCGCGTCATGGACCTGAAGCCGCTCGGCCCCGGCGACACCGACGACCTCCTCCGCGCCACCCTCCCGCTCCACGCCGACGCGATGATCCGCGCCAAGGAGCAGAGCCGCGGGAACCCGCTCTTCGCGCTGCAGCTGCTCCACGCCTGGGCGGGCGGGGGCTACCTGACGATGGAGGACGGGCAGTACCGGGTCCCCGCCGAGGCGCTGCAGGGCCGCGCGATCACCACCTCCGAGCTCTGGGACGAGCGCCTCCGGGCCGTCCCCACCGAGCTGCGCCTCGCCGCCTACGCCGCCGCCTCGATCGGCGACGATATCCGGGGCAACGTGCTGAAGTCGCTCATCGCCGCCCTCGGGATGGACGCCCGGGACGCCATGAACGCCCTCACGCGGGCGCAGATCCTCCTCCCGCTCGCCAACGACCAGTACCGCTGGCCGCACGCGCTGCTGCAGGAGCACCTGATGCAGCGCCTGCAGGAGCGGAGCGACGCCCCCGCCATCTTCCGCCTCGCGGCCAACGCGCTCGCCAAGCACCCTGCCGTGGGCTCGCGCCGTATCATGAAGCACCGGGTGACGAACCTGCTCCGCGCGGGGGACGACGACATCGCGGCGGGGCTGATGTTCCAGTTCATCGCGGGCTCCTGGCGGCGCGGCCGCGACACGGCAGCGACGCTGCGCGACCTCGAGCTGCTCGACGGGCGCGTCACCGGGCACGCCGCCGCGGAGTACTCGCTCTGGCGGGCCGAGGCGCTCCGGCACATCGGCAAGCTCGACGACGCGCGCGGCCACGCCGAGTCGGCCAAGATCGCGTTCGAGAAGTCCGGGGACGCGGCGCGGGCGGCGCAGTCGCTCCGCCTCCTCGGGCATATCGCCTCCGACGTCGGCTCCCCGGTCTACGGGCGCCAGCTCGTCGCCGAGGCGATGCAACGGTTCGAGGAGATCGCGGACGAGCAGGGGAAGGCGCAGGCCGAGGTCGTCCTCGGGGAGATCGACTACCTGCTCGGCAACCACGCCAAGGCGCGCACGGAGCTCCACGAGGCGAGCGCCCGCTGCAGCGCGACCGGCGACGTGCTCGGGAGGGCCCAGTGTCTGCTCCTGCTCGCCCTGACCGAGACCGCGGCCGGGGGGCACGAGCACGCGCGGACGCTCCTTCACGAGACCCGCGACGAGTTCGACCGCATCGGCTACCAGCTCGGGCTCGCGCAGTGTGACACCGCCCTGGCGCACGCCGACTATCGCGCGCTCGACGCCGGACGGGCACGCACCCGCGCCGCCTCGGCGCGCGTCTCCTTCCGCGAGCTGCAGAACCCGCGAGGGGAGGCGGCCTGCGAGCGCCTGCTGGCCATGCTCGACTTCGACGCCGACGACTACCCGGGGGCCTCGGCCCACGCGCAGCGGGCCGCGTCGATCTTCGAGCGCCTGAACGACCCCTGGGGGGAGCTCGAGTCGAGCCTCATCCTCGCGCAGGTCGCCCTGGCCCGAGGCGACTCCGACGCCGAGGCGCGCGTGGCGGCCTGCGACAAGGTCGTGCTCGACGAGGCCGAGCCGCGTCAGCACCGGCACCTCACCCGCGCGTGGCTGGCGCAGCTGACCGGCGAGTGGCGGATGGCGGCCGAGGAGATCGAGCGGGCGCGCGCCTCGTTCCACGACTGGGTGCAGACGGGCGACCACACGCCGGCGCTGCTGAAGCGCCTCTCCAAGCTCGACTGGGACGGGCCCGCGCGCGGGCGGATCGGGACGTGGCTGCAGGGGGTCGAGCGGAGCGAGGCCGATCTCTCCCGCTTCCTGGTCGACGCGCCGTCCTCTCCGGGCGACCCGTGAGCGCGGCCGCAGGGGCGTGACGGTGCGCCACGGCGAGCCCTGATCCCGTTCGCCATCCGGTTGCACGGCCGCCCCCCGACGTGTAAAAGCAGCCGCCATGAGCACCGCCCAAGATCCCGCCCGCCGTCTCAAGCAGAAGCGCCGTCGCCAGACCCAGCTCGCGGCCTGGCGCGCCAAGCAGGCCGAGGCCCCCGCGGCCGAGGCCACCAAGTCCAAGCCCGCCGCCAAGGCGTAGCGCAGCCCGGAGGCCAGCGTGGCGGACGAGACCGCGAGCGTCCAGGAGACCTACGCGCCGCACAACGAGTGCTTCGGCTGCGGCCCCGCGAACGCGAAGGGGCTGCGGCTCCGGAGCATGCCGTCCGGTGACGGGCTCGTCTGCGACTGGACCCCTTCGCCCGAGCACCTGGCTTTCCCCGGCGTGCTGAACGGCGGGATCTGCGGCGCGCTGCTCGACTGCCACTCGAACTGGGCGGCGGCCATGCACCTCATGAAGGCCGGGGGCCTCACCACGCCCCCGTGCACCGTGACGGCCGAGTTCGCCGTGAAGCTGAGGCGACCGACGCCGCTGGCGCCGCTCCACCTGACCGCGCGGGTCGTCGCGTCCGAGGGGGACCGCGCGACCGTCGAGGCCACGCTCGAGTCCGGCGGAAAGGTCACGGCGACCTGCCGGGGCGTCTTCGTCGCGGTCCGCGAGGGGCACCCGGCGTACCACCGCTGGTAGCCCCGCCGCTGCTGCGGCCACCGATCAGCGGAGCCCGACCTCCACGATGGCCCGGCTCTGCTCGTCGAGGGCCTCACCGCGCGCGTGGACCTCGCGGAGCGCGCTGTCGTCTAGGCCGGCCTCGGCAGCGCCGATCGTCGTCACAGCCGCATAGGCGCGCGTCAGGCTCGCGATGTGCTCCGTGATCTGACGGTCGACCATCGCCGTCACCAGCGCCGCCGTGTCGCCGCGCCGGGTCGCTCCCGCGTGCATCGCGAGCCGCGCGTCGATCAGGCGCTCCAGGGACCGCCAGGACCGCTCGACGTTCGCTGCGGTCTCCCGGTCGAGGAGCCCGGTGTCTCCGCACCGCAGGAGCGTGACGCCGTCGAGCAGGGGGCCCGCGATGGGCGGGCCGAGGCGCGCGGCGGCCGACTCCAGGGTCATCACCCGCGCATCGTCGGCCGCGACGAGGAGCGGTAGGGTCGCGAGGACCGCGCACATGAGCAGGGCGACCCCGCGGTGAACGAGCGCGGAGGCGCCGTACGTCGCGGCCAGCGTCCCCGCGGCCCCTCCGGCGAACAGCGCCAGGCCGACGTGCACCCCCTTCGCCCGCGCGCTCCGGACGCGCAGCGTCCGCTCCGCATAGCCGAGCCCGACAGCGAGCGCTCCGCCCAGCGCCGGCAGCACGCCCCAGGCGACCGAGCTCGCCAGGGCCGCCACGGCCCCCGCCATCACCGCCACGCCGTTCACGCGCCCGGACGCCGCCACCGCGAAGGCGATCGCGAGCGCCACCGGTACGATCGCGCCCAGGACCGGTCCGCTGCGCCCGGCATAGGGGAGGGCCCCGAAGAGGCAGGCCGCCGTGCTCAGGAGGAGGGCGGGGCTCATGGCTAGTAGGCGGCCTTGGCCGCGTTGGCCTGGCTGTGCGCCGCCTCGCTCTTGGCGGCGATGCGCCCCGCGACGCTCGAGGGGGCCGCGCGACCGAACGTGTCCAGGGTCGCCCCGTAGCTCGCCGACTGCTGCGCGAGCGCCGCCGCGACGGGGGCCGGCGCCGCCGAGGCCGCCGTGCGGAGCGCCTTGATGTTGCGCTGGATGAGGTCGCTGGCGCGCGCCTGGTCGCCGCTGGCGTAGGCCTCCGCCGCCTCGATCTGGCGCTCCGACGCCTCCACGCTCGTCGCGCGGGCGAGGACGGCCTCGTTGCGCGACCGCATGACGTCCGCCGCGTCAGCGGTCGCCAGCACCTCGAGCCGGGGGATGGTCGCGTCGCCGGGCCCGCCCGTGGCGGTCTTCCAGGTGAGCGAGCCCGTGAGGTCGGCTGCCTTGCCCGCCTCGAGGTCCGTCGTCATCTGCACCAGGACCCGCTTGGCGTCGTTCGCGAAGAGCGCTCCGACCCGGAGGTCGACGTCGCGCCCGTGCACGTCGGCGTCGGCCCCGGTCGCCCGCACGAAGCGGACCCCGTCGGGGAGGTGGAGGTGGACCACGGTCCCCTGCGCCACGGTCGTCGCTGTCTCGACCAGCTCGCGCCGCAGGAACGCCGTGAGCGTCGGGCCGTCGTTGACGAAGCCGAAGTTGCCGTGGCCCGAGCGGGCGACGCCCCCCATGTAGGCCTCGTCGAAATCGAGGCCGATCCCCATCGACGAGACGGTGATGCCCCCCTCGGCGCTGGTGCTCGCGAGCCGCTCGGACCGCTGCCGCGACGAGTCGAGCCCGTCGCTCACGAGGACCACGCGCCGGACGCGCCCCTCGAGGGCGTGCTCGCCGTGGCCGGTCGCGAGGTCGGCCTGTTCCAGCGCCTGCAGACCCGCCGTGAGCCCGAGCGGGATCGCCGTCCCGCCCCCCGCCGACAGCTGGTCGATGCGGGCGTCGAGGCGCGCCCTGACCGCCCCGACCGCCGTCAGCGGCTGCACGACCTCGGCCGTGCTGGCGTAGTGCACGAGCGCGATCTGGTCGTCGTCGCGCATGTCCCGGACGAGCTGCTTCACGGCGGTCTTTGCCTCGCGCAGCTTCTCCCCTTCCATCGACCCCGACGTGTCGAGGACGACCACGAGGGAGAGCGGCGCGTGCTCCCCGGCCGCCGCGTCCGCCGTGAGCGTCACGTCCGCGTAGAGGGGCTGGTTCCTGCCGGCGAGCGCCCGCGCGTCGCTCAGGGCGAGCGTCCCGTGGACGTGCGGCCCCGAGAAGCCGACGGTGTCCGGCCCCGGGGGAGCGAGCGCGAAGGGGCCCGGGCTCGCGACGGGGAGCGGCGGGAGCGGCTCGACGGGACCGGGGAGCGGCGTGGCCCCCGCGCTGGTGTGGAGGAGGAACAGCCCCCCCGTGGCGAGCACGACCACCCCCGCGGTCGCGCTGTGGCGTGCTCGACGTGTCGCGAACCAGTCTCCGAACAGCATGGGCTCTCGCTCTCCTTTCAGGCAGGTCCCCGTTGAACGGGCGAGGCGCGGCAACGATCTCCGCGCGCGCTACTTTTCCGCCGCGCGCTCGGCCATGATGGTCGCCCCATGTCCGACGCCCTGACGGTCCGCCCCATCGGTGTCATCCGGACGCCGTTCCCGGACCGGGTCAGCGCGCCGCGCCAGACGTACGTGGCGCGCGAGGCCGAGGGGACGATCGTGCTCGAGGCGGGGCGCGACTTCGAGCACGCGCTCGAGGACCTCGAGGGGTGGGAGTACCTCTGGGTCCTCTACTGGTTTCACCTCAACGAGGGGTGGCGACCGAAGGTGCTCCCGCCGCGCTCGAACGTCCGCCGCGGCGTCTTCGCGACGCGCTCGCCGCACCGCCCGAGCCCCATCGGGATGAGCGTCGTGCGGCTGGTGCGCGTCGAGGGGCTGTCGGTGCACGTCCGCGGCGTCGACATGGTCGACGGCACCCCGGTCCTCGACCTGAAGCCGTACGTGGCGACCGCCGACGCGATCCCGGACGCCCGCGCCGGCTGGCTCACGACGCCCGACCCGATCGCCCCCTACGAGGTCGCCTGGTCGGACCTCGCGCGCGAGCAGGCCGCGTGGCTCGTGACCGCCCACGGCGTCGATCTCGTCACCCCGGTCGAGCGGACCCTGGCGCTCGGGCCCGAGCCGCACGCGTACCGCCGGATTCGCCGCGACGCCGTCGGGGCCGTGCTCGCGGTCAAGGACTGGCGCGTCCGGTTCGAGGCGGCGGAGGAGGGGAGGCAGGTGCGCGTCACGCGCATCGAGACCGGCTACCGGGACCGCCAGCTCGCCGAGGGGACGACGCCGGGGCTCACGCCGCACCGGGAGCTGCTGGAGCGGTACCGCGGGCGGTAGCGCGCCTCGTCTGGCCGAGCGCCGCGGGCAAATGCTACGTTCCCGCCCCCAGCCGCACGCCAGAGCCCCGCGACCCGGCGGTCGTCCGGACCCGGGCGCGCCGCGGGAGACGGAGAGCGAGCAGGCCATGTACGGACGCGCGCAGGAGATCTACGGCAAGGCGCTCGCGGAGATCCGCGAGGCGGGGCTCGAGAAGAAGGAGCGCCTGATCACGACCCCCCAGGCGGCGGAGATCGAGGTCGCCGGCGGCACGCGGCCCGTCCTCAACTTCTGCGCGAACAACTACCTCGGCCTCTCGTCGCACCCCGCCGTCATCGAGGCGAGCAAGCGCGCCATCGACCGCTACGGCTTCGGCCTCTCGTCGGTCCGCTTCATCTGCGGCACGCAGGACGCCCACAAGACCCTCGAGGCGAAGGTGAGCGCGTTCCTCGGCACCGAGGACGCCATCCTCTACAGCTCGTGCTTCGACGCGAACGGCGGCCTGTTCGAGACGCTGCTCGGCGAGGAGGACGCCATCATCTCCGACGCCCTGAACCACGCGTCCATCATCGACGGCATCCGGCTCTGCAAGGCCGAGCGGCACCGCTACTCGAACGGCGACATGGGCGAGCTCGAGGCGGCGCTGGTCGCCACGAAGGGGAAGCGGCTGCGGATGATCGCCACGGACGGCGTCTTCTCGATGGACGGCTACGTCGCGAAGCTCGACCGCATCTGCGACCTCGCCGAGAAGTACGACGCGCTCGTGATGGTCGACGACAGCCACGCGAGCGGCTTCGTCGGCAAGACCGGGCGCGGGACGCCGGAGCACTGCGGCGTGATGGGGCGGGTCGACGTGATCACGTCCACGCTCGGCAAGGCGCTCGGCGGCGCGGCGGGGGGCTTCACCACGGGGAGGCGCGAGATGATCGATCTCCTCCGTCAGCGGTCGAGGCCCTACCTCTTCTCGAACACCCTCGCGCCCGCCATCGTGGGGGCGTCCATCGCGGTGCTCGACCTCATCGGCACGAGCACCGCCCTCCGCGACAAGCTCATGGCCAACGCCGCGCAGTTCCGCGAGTCGCTCACGCGCGCCGGGTTCACCATCAAGGAGGGGTTCCACCCGATCGTCCCGGTCATGCTGGGCGACGCCCGGCTCGCCGCCGAGATGGCCGCGGCCCTCCTCACCGAGGGGATCTACGTCGTCGGCTTCTCGTTCCCCGTCGTCCCGAAGGGGGCCGCGCGCATCCGCGTCCAGCTCTCCGCGGCGCACTCCACCGAGCAGGTCGAGCGCGCGGCCACGGCCTTCGCGAAGGTCGGCCGGTCGCTGGGGGTCATCAAGGGGTAGCGGCCCCGGGCCGGTCGCGTGACGCGGGCCTCACCCCGTACAGGTGAGCCCGCGCGACCCGCTCCCGAGCATGAAGCGAGGGGCCGCGCACGAGACCGTGCAGCCCTGCGCGGAGCCGCAGGACTCGACGCCGCTCGGCACGACGTAGGTACAGCCCGAGAGGCCGCACTTCACCTTCACGCCGTTGGAGAGCGTCTTGTCGAGGGCCGGAGCGGAGAGCTCGCACTTGCCGTCGAGGTTGACCTCGCCGTCGGGGCACTGCCCCGCGGTGGGGCAGACCCCGTTGACCCGGGGACCGCTGTCCGCGCAGCTGGGGACGCACTGGCCGGTCGTGGCGTCCGGCGCGAGCCCCGGCTTGCAGGTCGTGTACTTGTGGACGGACGGGGCCTTCCTGGCGTGGGCGCGCTCGGTGGCGCGCACCTGCAGCACGTACGCCTCGGCGATGTTGGCGCGCAGGGTCTTCTCCCAGATCCACGCGTAGCCGTCCGTCCCCCACTTCTTCCCCCAGCTGTTGTGGATCAGGTAGAACGTCCCGTGCGGGGTGTCCTCGTAGCCCGCGAGCACGATCGCGTGGGCGGAGCGCTGCGACGACGGGAGCGTCCTCCAGTCGAAGCTCGGGATCATCGACTCGCCGTCGGCGTTCTTCTTGGTGTGCATCAGCCCGTGCGCCGCCTTGATGGCGAACCAGACGTCCTGCCCCGCGGCGAGCGCCGACTTGATCTCGTTCATGCTCCCGCCGTCGAGCCGGGTGATGTTGGTCAGCTCGATGAGCGACTCGGAGTCCGCGTGGTGGAGGAGGGCAGGGTCGACGCGGACCTGCCCCCGCTGCCACTCGTTCGCCAGCTTGGGGTCGAAGGCGAACGTCGGGAGGTCGGTCAGCCCCTTGCCGACGTTGTCGTTGTCGGCCAGCGCCATGCGGGGGGTGTGATACCGGGCCCACGCGTGCATCGGGCTCAGGTTGCCGGGGTGCCCGAGGAGGTGGGTCGCCGCGTGGTTGGCCGCGGCGATGAGCGAGAAGGACGTGCAGGTCGCCGTCCGCCCCTGGTTCAGGACCGGCCCCTCCGTCCCGTCCTTCCGGTGGTCGATCATGGCCGGGAGCTTCCGGCTCGACCGGACGGTCTTGAGCTCCTCGGCCCCCACGACCGACCTCGCCGCCCAGCTGACGCTCGCGTAGTCGTCCGTCAGGCAGTCGAGCAGGACCTTGTCGCCCCCCCCCAGGTCGATCTCGCCGCAGTGGCCGTTCTCGTCCTTCACGGGGGTCAGCTTGATCTCCTCGGGGACGCTGTCGAAGCTGATGAGCCTGGGCTTCTCATCGTGCACGGGGACGGGGGCGGTCAGCGCCTCCAGGAAGCCGCCGGTCGGGCTGGTCTGGTCCACGTGCCCGGGGTGGAGCGGCTTCCAGCCGTCCTCCGGCGCCCCTGGCGTGGCCGACGCCGACGCCACCGCGGACGGCGCAGCGGAGGCGCTGGCGGCGGGCTCTGTCGCGGGGGCGGGCGGCGGCGGCGACTTGCAGCCCAGCACGGAGGCCGCGAGGAGCGACGAGAGGGCCGCCACGGACAGGGCATCGGTACGGAAGGAGCGCGGGGAGGGCATTGAGGCTTCCTTGCAGTGGGAGACGCCGAGACTACGCCACGTGGCGGTCGGCCGGGCGGGGATCGGAGGGCCCCCCACGCCGGGGGGAGACCCTGCGCGGGCCCCCCGTCGGACGGTCCTCGTGCTCTGTTCCCTAGGTAGACGAGGCAGCCCGCGCAAACCTACAGCGGCGGACGGCGATCAGGACCGCCGGGAGCGTGATGAGGGCCGTCGAGAGGCAGCAGATCTCCCCCAGGACGGCCAGCAGGCCGAACAGGTA
>Ga0316217_10003904_pt1 | contig 16561 bp, 6 predicted proteins | sample 1anoAmetaG_FD_203633 | JGI IMG/M metagenome (GOLD analysis project Ga0316217, IMG submission 203633) | Freshwater microbial communities from Trout Bog Lake, Wisconsin, USA - 1anoA | ecosystem: Environmental > Aquatic > Freshwater > Lake > Hypolimnion/Profundal zone | place: USA: Wisconsin...
GGCGGGCGGCCCGCACGCGGCCTGGATGCGCGCCAACGGCACTGCGGAGTTGCTCTATCGCGGCGACGGCGAAGCGTGCCTGGATCTCAACCTTAGCGGTTATCATGTGGGAGTGTGGGGCGCCACGAGCACGAACGGCGGGCCGAACCTCTCGTTCTACGGCGGCTACATCAGCAATTGCGCCACCGCGTATTTGGATGATTCCGGCGGCGGCAACACCGGGCAGGAGTTCACTCGGATCACGCTGGATGGCGACATCGCTGTGGATCGCACCAGCACCACCACCGGCAATGCCTCGCAATTCTTTCATTCCTGCCAGATCACCGGCCACAGTGGGCGGGCGTTGCACATGACCGCCAACTCCGGCTCCACGCCAACCGGTTCCAAGATGCAATTCCAGAACTGCAATTTTTCCGGCACGCTGCAAGTGGATGGCGGTTTTGTCAACGTGGTGAATTCCACTCTCACCGTTCCGGCGGGCAGCAACCACTGCGTGATGGGCGCCGGCGCCATTTACGCGAATTTCACCGGCTGCAGTTTCAGTTCCACGCAGAAGATCAGCAACGCGGCCGATGCGCGGCGGTTGATCGTTGATGGCCGGCGCGCCAGCACCAGTCCCCTGCCGGTGGTTCATTGGTCGGACATCCAGACGAACTGGGTTGCGCGCCGGCCGGCCAAACTCGATCTGTTTGTGGCGACGGATCCCGCCTGGGGCGCGGTGGGCGACGGCGTGGCGGATGACACGGCGGCCATCCAAAGCGCGTTGCACGCCGCCAGCACGAACGGCGGCGGCATTGTCTATCTGCCCGCCGGAAAATACCAGGTCACCGGCACGCTCGACGTGCCGGGCGGCGTCGAATTGCGCGGGTCGTATCCGTCGGTCCACGAATCACCGTTGTATGATGGACACGTCAAAATCACTCTGTTGCAACCTTATGCCGGGGCCGGCACCACCAATGGTCCGCCGGCGGTCGCCTTGGAGGCAAATGCCGGCCTCGTCGGCATGACCATCCACTATGAATTGCAAGACACCAATTGCACGCCGTATCCCCCGACCATCCAGGCTCGGGGCGGAAATATTTATGCCATCGGCGTGCTTTGTCCCAACCCCTATTGGCTTGCGGATTTGAACACCTACACCTGCACCAATCACTTTCTGCAACAGGTGGACGGCTGGGCGTTGCGTTACGGCTTTACCATCGGCCGCGGATCGTGCGGCACGCTCGTCCAGTGCATGGCCAACGAGACTTACTGGTGGGATGCCAACTTTTCTGCCAGCCAGGATAACGGGCCTTTGCGTGCCATCGCCGATTCCTTTGTCTATCACAATCAGGAGTGGTTTCTCCTGGGCGACTGCACCGAACTGCTGGTCAAGGATTTCGATATTCCCTCGCATATCTTCATGCACTGCATTGACCAGAATGGCCGCGGGCCGTGGATTAACGGCATCATCACCGAGTGCGACGCAGCCGTCGAATGCTTTCAATTCGATGCCGCTGCGCCCTGTCAGATCAACCTCGTGAACCCGGAATGGATGGTGACTTTGTCCGGCGGCTATGGAGATATGACCAATTGCGGCGTGGTCAGCCTGCCGACGTTTCAAGGCACGGCGCGGTTCTTCAACTCGCCGTTGTGGGGGTCGCGTCCGTGGGATTACTGGATTCAGGGCGGCGACGTGGGATTTGAACTGGTTCACATGGGCTATCTTAGCACCCATGGCACGAAGGTGGATGGCGGGGTGTTGCATCTCATCAACTGCGGCTTCGAGGGCAGCAGCTCCTCGGCCTACACCGTGCCGTTCAATTCCGCCAGCGCGGGGGTTCCGGGAAAACTTTCCGAAATCATCGGCTGCTACGCCTGGACGGGCGTCACCAACTCGAAGGTCAACGTGAATAATCCGATCAACTGCTGGGGCAACTTTGGCATCAATAATCTGGTCACGTACACGCCGTTTACTGTCAGCCCGCCGCAGTTGCAATTCCGCCCAAATCTGCCGGCCAAGACCATTACACTGTCGTGGACCAACAATCAGGGCGCGTTCAGTCTTTATTCAACGCCGAGCCTGGCCCCGTCTGCCTGGGCGCTGGTGACCAACCCGCCCTATTTTGCAACGAATCGCTGGACAGTGACCAATTCGACCATCGGGGTGCCGCAACAATTTTACCGGTTGCAGCCATGAGAATATTGAACTGGAGAAGCGATTTGGCACAATTACCTCCTGATTTGGCGCGCCAGCACCGCCATAGAATCAGGTAATGGAAGCATCTTGCGTTGAGACGCTGCCAGCCGGTCATGATTTATGAAAAGCACTTTATGCGAACCCATAAGGAATCGTCGTGTTTTACAATGGCAAGAACAGTGATCCACCGAACGGCGGCGACCCGGAGTTTTCGATGGGAGCCTATGTGGGCGTTGTGCGCAGTCACGCACTGCCGATGAACACGCGTAACTCGCGAGCGCTTGGCTGCTGACAAATGAAACCAAAATCAGCTTGGCGTCGGCACGGAAACCGTGAAGACCTACGTCAAGAACACCTGCAAGAAACTGCATGTGCGCAACCGGCTGGAGGCGGTGGCGCGCTTTGGCCACAAATGCCCCGCTTCATTCTTCCACGGCCACGGTTTTGCGGGCGCCCCTATCCCACATTTAGGGGAATAGCCAAATTTGGGCGGCGTGCTAGGCTTGCAACACGCACACTCATTGATCCCAAGTCGCGCGGGTGCCGCGCGCTCCGGCGCACGCTTGAGGCATTGGAAAGCCTGAAGACAGGCACGTTTTTTCTGCCAATTCCGGCAAATGCGCCGCGCTCTTGAGACGATGTGGAAGGTCCAGCATGGCGGCGAGCCGCTCATTTCCGGCACGCCCCACGATGGGAAAGTTCGCGTGTGGATGATTCAGGGAAAGTTTTGAGAGAACTGACAGGAAATGGAAATGCAAAATATGACAAGAGCAACGCTCAAAAAAACCATCATTCTCACGGCTTTGGCGATGTCCCCTTTGGCCGCCTTCCAAGCTGCCGAGGTAGCGAAGCCCGTGCCGGCCACCGATGTGGCGGCGGGGACGCCAGCCACGGTTCAGGATTCCAAGATCGTTCTTCCTCCAACGGCGAAAGTATGCATTGACACTGCGAGGGTCATTCACACCATGGCAGGCGGGGCTGGGGCCTCTTGGCAAGCCATGGGCCCCACGGCTTTTTGGTATGATGGTTTGATTCACAGGGATAATCGCCACGCCCGAGGCAGCGGATACGGCGGCAACCCGCCCGCTTCTCACACCGCCGCTTGGAATGACCTTTCCGCTGAGGCCCGCTGGTTGGGGTTGGACTTTATCCGCGTGGAGATGGACATGAAGATGTACGAACCGGAGCGTGAAAAGTTCGATTGGGACAGTAGCGACATGCAGGTCCTTTACCGGATCCTTGACCATTGCCAGAAAAATGAGGTGGATGTTTTCCTGACGCAAATGTGGGCGGACGTGGAATGGAATGCCCTCCCGGGAATCAACCGGCTGCAGAGCGCGCCCAAGTCGGTCGAAGATTTTTCCAAAGGCATCGGATCGTTGCTGGAGTATTTGGTGAAAACCCGGCATTACACGTGCATCCGCTGGCTCTGCATCAACAACGAACCGGGGCGGGGCGGCAGTTGGTGGCTGGGCGCGGATGGCAAATCCGTCAGCCTCATGCCCGCGCTCCACGCAGTGCGGGCTGGATTGGATAAACGGGGTATCCCGGTGCCCCTTTCCGGGCCGGACTGGACGAATCCGACGTGGGCGCAGGTGGAGAATACGCCGGAGTTCGATTTTGGTGACAAGGTGCTGGGCGCCCTCGATGCCCACAACTACGAGGCTTCGCCGTCCACTGACCGGATGAAGGCCTGGGCCGACAAGGCGCATGCGCGGGGCATTCCATTCCTGCTGACCGAATTTAGCAGTAACCCACCAAAAGCTTATTCCGCCCAGCTCCTGAACGCGGAAAAGATGATCGCAGGTATGAATGTGGGTGTGGATGCCTTCAACCGTTGGAGTTTTGTCAATCGGGGTGATTTGGACGGAGAGTGGAATCTGGTTCGCACTTTTGACCCCAAGACGTGGAATTATTTCGACCGGGCCACGCCGGAACCGGTTCCTTACTTCGCCTACGGGATCATGACCCGTTTTCTGGCGAAGCACTCCTCGGTCCTGAAAATCGAGAATAATAATCCCCGCTTGTCGGCCGCTGCGGTCCGGAGTCCCAAAGGCAATCTCTCGGTCTATGTCCTGAACAAATCCGCCACCGCTGAATCGGTGACCGTGCAGGTGGCAAATCTAGACCACGCCCCAAGTTTTCAAAAGTATCAGGTTACCGAAGGCTCCTGTGCCAAGGAGGATTTTCAAATGAATCCCCTGGGAACTTTTGAAGTTTCCGGATCAAGGACAGATTTCACGGACAACCTGCCGCCACAAAGCATTACGGTCTATTCGACCTACAAGCTGATGCACAAGGACCCTGGCATCACTGGCGATTGATTGCCGCTCCAGCGTCACAAGTAATTTCATGGTGCGGAATTACCTGCGCGGTCATAAAACCAATTTCTCATGGGTTCAATAAAAATATGAATGAGGTGGTCTTGTTGAGAACAACCTGTCCCGGCCGGCAAAGGCCAATAAACCGCCTAAAAGTCAATAAACAATATGAAAAAAACAGCCAAAAGTTCACTTATCTATATGAAAACTCGGTCGGTCATTCAGGCGATCTTCATGGCGGCGGCCGTCCCTGCGTGGGGCGCGGTCAATCCCGTTGAACTGCCGCTGCCCATGGTCGGCACGGATGGTCATGGCCATGCGTATCCTGGCGCGACCGTTCCCTTCAGCATGGTTGCAGTCAGTCCGGATACGCGGCTGGATACTTGGGACGGATGCTCGGGCTATCATTTTTCGGATTCCACGATTCTTGGCTTTAGCCACACCCATTTGAGCGGAACGGGTTGCGGGTGCATGGGCGATATCATGCTGATGCCCGCGGTGGGTGAAGTTACTCTGGATGCCGGTACGCCCGGAAAGGGCTATGCCTCGCGCTTTTCGCATCAACAAGAAAAGGCTGTTCCAGGATATTACCAGGTTTTCCTGGAAACTCCGAAAGTGAATGCGGAACTGACGGCGACCGAGCGCTGCGGGCTGCACAAATACACCTTTCCGCCATCTGACGCGGCGCATTTCGTCCTCGATTTGGTTCATGGGATTATGTGCAAGGCCACGGCGTCGTCCATCAAGGTTGAAAACCATACGACCATCAGTGGGTTCCGAACTTCTGAAGGTTGGGGCGGAAGCCGGACGGTGTATTTCGTGATGGAATTCTCTAAGCCGTTTGGTTCGTTTGGCATTGAACGTGACGGTCAGCGGCTGGCCAACGATTTAACGGACGCGCATGGGAAAAACCTCAAGGCGTTTGTCAATTATCACACCAAAGCCGGTGAAGTTGTGCTGGTCAAAGTCGGCATCTCGGGCACGAGCGTTGAAGGGGCGCGCAAGAACCTCGCGGCTGAAATTCGCGGCTGGGACTTTGCGGCGACGCGCGCGGCGGCGGTGCGGCAGTGGCAAAAGGTGTTTGACTTTGCCGAGGTAGAGTCGTTTGATCCTCATATCTGCGCCACGTTCTATGCGAATCTGTATTTATCCTGCCATGCGCCGATGCTGTTTAATGACGTGGATGGGGCTTACCGGGGCTACGATCATAAAAATCATGGCGGAAGTTTCCAGAACTACACCACCTTTTCCATCTGGGACATCTACCGCGCCGAATGGCCGTTGCTGGCGATTTTCCAGCCGAACCGCGTTAACGACATGGTGAACACCCTGCTGGCCGGCTATCAGGAAATCGGGCAGCATACCACGCCGATATGGCCGTTGTGGGGCAATGAAACCTGGTGCATGATCGGCTATCATTCGGCGGACATGATTGCCGAGGCGTATGTCGAAGGCTTCCGTGATTATGATGCGGAGGCGGCCTATCAAGCCATTCGCGACACGGCCATGCAGGATCGCAATGGGTTGGATAGCTATAGAAAAATTGGCTATGTGGCATCCGAGCCCAAAAAGACGGCGACGTCCAGAACTTTGGAATATACAGTTGACGATTGGACGATTGCGAAGATGGCGGAGAGCCTTGGCCATGCGGAGGACGCCAAACTGTTTTACCAGCGCTCGGCGAATTACCGGAATGTGTTCGACCGCTCGACCGGATTTTTTCGCGGACGCAAGGCCAGCGGCAAATGGCGGTCACCTTTCGCACCCAGCACCCTGGTGAACGATGAATACACCGAGGCCGATGCCTGGCAATATCTCTTCGCCGTGCAGCATGATGTGCCCGGCATGATTGCCCTGCAAGGTGGCGACCAGGGGTTCATTAACAAAATGGACAGCATGTTTCTGGCGGATTCGAACTTTTCGCCCTATATCCCCGACATCACCGGCATGATTGGCCAATACTCGCAAGGCGATGAGCAAAGCCATCACGTCGCCTACCTGTACGATTACGCGGGCGCGCCCTTCAAGACCCAGCAACGCGTCCGCCAAGCCATGGCCGCGTTTTTCGATGACACACCCGCCGGCCATTGCGGCAATGTGGACTGTGGCCAGATGTCGGCGTGGTATATCTTCAGCGCGCTGGGTTTTTATCCGGTGAATCCGGTCAGCGGAATATACGCCATTGGCAGTCCCGTGGTCAGCAAGGCGGTCCTTCATCTGAATGCCAAATTTTTCCCAGGCCGTAAATTCACCATCGTTGCGGAGAAGAATAGTGTGGACAACATCTACATCCAGTCGGCTACCCTCAATGGTCAGGCGTTAAATCGCCCTTGGATTACCCGCGCCGAAGTGACTGCGGGTGGCACTTTGAAGCTAAAGATGGGACCGAAACCTAATCCTGATTGGGGCAGCGCTCCGGCGGCCCGTCCGCCTGCGACCATGCCGGCTAACTTTGACTATCCACCACTGCCACCTGTAGCCAGTGAATGAACACAGCCGATTACCGAAACGGCTGGAGCTTGTAAATTTTATGAAACACATGAACAGACAATCGCCCTTACTGATTCTCGCGGCTGGCGTATGCCTGTTGGCGACGGCCCCCTTTGGTTTGGGAGAGGATTTGGCGCAGGAACAACATTACGGCTACACCGACACGCCGTTGCTGCCGGGCACGCAGTGGCGTGTTAGCGACATCAACCGCCCGTTGCCTCCGGTGGTTGATCCGGGGCCGGAAACACCCCCGATCGCGCCACCTTCGGATGCCATCAGTCTTTTCGACGGAAAAGATTTGTCCCAGTGGCGTAATGTGAAGGATAACGCGCTGGATAATGGCGTTATCAACGTCAAGAAGAATGGCGAAATCAGCACCAAACAAGAATTTGGAGACTGCCAGATTCACGTGGAATGGGCAACCCCGGCGCAACCCGATGGCGATGCGATGATCTGGGGCAACAGCGGCGTCTTTTTTCTGGGCCGATACGAAGTGCAGATCATCCAAACGCGGATTTATGCCGACGGCATTTGCGGCGCCATTTACGCCCAGACGCCTCCGCTGGTGACAGCGGCGCGCAAGGCTGGCGAATGGCAGACGTTTGACATCAGCTTCACCGCGCCAAAATTCGCGGACAAGAAATTGCTTCAACCCGCCTATTTCACCGTCTTCTGGAACGGCGTGCTGGTGCAAAATCATACGGCGTCGCTCGGTCCGACGAAACACCGGGCCCTCGCCAATTACGAAGACCAGACCGCGCGCGGCCCAATTATGCTCCAATCCCATGGCTCCGCTGTGCGCTTTCGTAATATCTGGGTGAGGCCGGTAAGCACCGCAAACTGAGTCCAATCAACCAATCCCTGTCGCCGATGTGCTCATAAGACCAGCCAAACCTGAAACCGAACCAGGCGTGATCCGAGTAATTTTATGTCCGCTATAAACCGTCGCGAATTCTTCAAGACCTCCACAGTTGCCGGCGGCGCGCTGCTGCTGGCGCAAGCCAGTTCCGCTGATTCAGCCGAACCCGCCCGCAAATTGATCGAGCTCATATCCGGGCCAGCCGTGGCCGGGCCAGAGCTCCCGGATCTCTCGCCCGCTCGCTGGATTTGGTATCCCTCCGGTCGCACGCTGCCCAGCACCTTCATTCTTTTCCGCCGCCAACTGCAACTGGCCGCCAAGCCCCGGCGGGCCGCGGGCTGGATTTGTGCCGACAGCCGCTACCGGCTGGAAGTCAATGGCCGGCGCGTGCAATGGGGCCCGCCGCCTTGTGATCCCCGCTGGGCCGAGGCCGACCCGCTGGACTTGACGGACCATCTGCAACCGGGGGAAAATGCCTTGGCGGCCACGGTTATGTTTTATGGCGCCGGTGATGGCACCTGGCCTTTGGGCAAGCCGGGTCTCCTGTTCTGGCTGGAGATCGAACATGCCGACGGCCGGATGGAGAAGTTGGTTTCGAACGCCGACTGGCAGACGTTGCTGTGCCGCGCCTGGCGTCCGGGGCACCCCAAACGCTGGTATCTGCGCGCTTTGCAGGAGGAGTTTGATGCCCAACTTTATCCGCATGGCTGGTCGCAATCCGATTTCCAAACGGATTCCCGCTGGCTGGCGGCCATGCCGCTGGGCGGTTCGCCCAACCAGCCGGCGCTGGCCACCAATTACACCGAATATCAGTTGGATATCGGTGGCGGACCGGCCGACACCCAACTGCGTCCCCGCAGCATTCCACTGTTGCAGGAATCGCTTGTGCCCGTTACCAGACTGGCCGAAACTTACTGGCTGGATTGGCGCATCACGCCGCAGGACTATTTCGATTTTCGAGTCCCGGACGCCTACCAAGCCCAACGCGGAGACTTGGCCGGGGAGACGGCCCCCGGCCAGTGGCGGGTGGAATTGGATGGCAAACGCGGTTCGGCCTTGACCTTCGAGTTCACCGATCAAATTATCGGCTGGCCCGGTTTTACGATTGAGGCGCCCGCCGGCACGATTATTGAACTGCTCGTCCATGAATCCCACGCCCTTGGCGCATCGCCGCTCTTGGACACGCATTTTTATTCTTGGACGCGCTTCACCTGCCGCGAGGGCAGGAACGAATTTGAGACCTTCGATTTCGAGAGTTTGCGCTGGCTCCAACTGCACATTCATAACGCCAAGGGGCCGGTAACCATCAGCGATGTCCATATCCGGCGGCGCGTTTTTCCGTGGCCGAACCAGCCGCAATTGCGCACCAGCGAAGCGGCGCTGCAGCGCCTGTTTGATGCCTCCTTCAATACCTTGAGCGCTTCCGCCCAGGAAACGCTGATGGACGGCGGGGGCCGCGAGCGCCAGCAATACAGCGGCGACTGCGGACACCAATTGCACGCCATTCACCTGGGCTTGGGGGAGCGCCGTTTGGTGGCCCGCTACCTGACCACTTTCAGCCAGGGTTTGACCAAGGATGGTTTCTTTCTGGACTGCTGGCCCGCTTATGACCGGCTGGCCCGGTTGGTGGAACGTCAGTTCGACCTCTCGGGCTGGGGCCCGATTCTGGACCATGGCGTGGGGTTCACTCTCGATTGCTGGCATCACTACAACTACACAGGCGAACTGGAGGCGTTGCGGGAGCCGTATCCGCGCCTGCTCCGCTTTGCGCAGTACCTCCAGAAACTGACCGGCGCGGATGGCTTATTGCCGGTGGAAAACATTGGCATCCCGTCCGTCTGGATGGACCACATCGCTTATCAGCAGCAACGGCACAAGCAATGCGCCTTTAACCTCTATACCGCCGCCGCGATGGAAGACGCCTTGGGACCCATCTGCCGCGCCTTCGGCAATAACAGCCAGGCTGAGTCCGTCGAGCAGTTCGGCCGGGAATTGCGCGAAGCAACGGTCCGGCGGTTCTGGAGTCTGGAGCGAAAACTCTTTGTCAACAATCTGCCGTGGCTGGCGCAGGACAAAACCCCGCGCACCTGCGACCGCTCGCTGGCAACCGCCGTTCTCTTTGATCAGTGTCCGGACAATCAAAACGCTGCCGCCCTGCGTTCCCTGGCGGAGTGTCCGCCGGAGATGGGCTTTTCCTATCCGGCCAACGCCGGTTGGCGACTGTGGGCCCTGGCCAAGGGCGGTCGCGCGGATATTATTTTGTCAGACCTGCGCAAACGCTTTGCGACCATGGCCTCGGTAAAATTGAACAACACGTTGCAGGAGGACTGGACTGCGTCGCCGGACAACGGTCAGGAATGGAGTCATTGCCCAGTGGCGCCGCTCTACCTTGCCTACCAAGGCTTGATGGGGCTGAAGCCACTGGAGCCGGGCTTCAAACGCTACGAACTCCGGCCGCAACTCGGCGATTTGGCTGATCTCGAACTGACCGCCTTTACCGTGCAGGGGCCGGTAAGTCTGCGCTCACGCGGCAAGCCAGGCGCACGCGAGGTGGTTTTGCAGTTGCCGTCCGGTGGTCAGGGCGAATTGGTTTTGCCGCAGGACGAAGTGGTTCAACTGCTGGAAGCGGCCACGCCGGCTCCAGCGGGGAACCGCCGCTACAAGCTGCCGTCTGGCGGCACCATGACGCTTCACCTGAAGTATGCGTAGCAGCGGTCCAAACGACTTCTTCATCACACCGAGGATGCCATATGAACTGGACAACGCCATCGGCAGCCCGGTCACATTTCTGGAAAGCATGGTTCGATTTCATGGCCAGTGGTTCCTATACTATGGCAGCGGCGACAAGGTGGTCTGTGTGGCCACCTGCAACCAGCCCGGCTTTGAGCAAGCTGCGAAGAAATAAGCCAACCAGCTTTGCCATACGCAAAAAATATAGAGGTCTCAATATGTTTATGAAAATGATCATGGCGGTTCTTGCTTGCGCGCTTTGCGCTGGCCTTATGTCAGCCGGTGAGATGGAAAATAACTTTGTCAATCCGCCGGACTCCGCGCGGCCCGGTGTGTATTGGTATTTCTTGAATGGCAATCTCAATGCCAAGGAAATGACCGCCGACTTGGAATCCATGAAGGCGGCGGGGCTTGGCAACCTGATATTTCTGGAGGTGAATATCGGCGAACCACCGAAGGGTCCGGTGGCGTTCATGAGCCCCAAGTGGCAAGAGCTTTTCGTCCAATCCGTCCGCGACGCTGAACGCCTGGGCATAGACATCAGCCTTGGGATCGGGCCGGGCTGGTGTGGCAGCGGCGGACCTTGGGTCAAGCCGGAGCAAGCCATGCAGCATCTCGACTTCAGTTCGGTCGAGTTAAAAGGGCCGCAGCATTATTCGGCGATTCTTCCCCTGCCAAAACAGCGTTCTACCCAGTGGCATACGATGGCCAGTCCCTTTTACGAGGATGTGGCGGTCTTCGCCTTTCCCAGCCGCAAACCGGTTATTGCCGACATTGGCGAGAAGGCGCTGTTCTTTAGGAATCCATTTTCCAGTATGGCTGGGGTCAAGCCCTATCTGCCGACATCGGCAAGTTATTTGGAGCCGGGGCCGGCGGGCGTCATCCAGCCGGAGCAAATCGTGAAGCTTACGAAGCAGCTTAAGCCCGACGGAACCCTCGACTGGAATGTGCCGGCCGGGGATTGGACGGTTGTCCGCATGGGACGGAGAGTCACGGGGGCGAGCAGTCGGCCCGCGCCTTCAACCGCGCTCGGCTTGGAATCTGACAAATTCGACGCGAAGGCGTTGAAGGATCATCTCGGCCACTTCGTCGGAGTTCTGCTGGAAAAGACCAGTCCGCGTGCGAAAGCGCATGGCTGGACCACCCTGCACATGGACAGCTGGGAATCCGGTGCTCAGAACTGGACGTCTTCGTTCCTTGACGAATTTAAGAAGAGGCGCGGCTATGATGCCCGGCCGTGGCTTCTCACTTACACTGGACGGGTGGTCGAAAGTCTTGAGAAGTCAGAACGATTCCTCTGGGACCTCCGCTTGACGGCTCAGGAACTGGTGCTGGAGAATCATGCCGGGGTCGTGAAGAGGTATGGTCATAAGAACGGCCTCTCGCTTTCGATCGAACCCTACGACATGAACCCCGCCGGCGACCTCGACCTGGGTGCGGTGGCGGATGTGCCGATGGCGGAGTTTTGGAATAATGGGTGCAACACGGCTTTCAGCGTTTTCGAATTGGCCTCCGTCGGCCATGTGATGGGGAAGCCGGTTGTTTCCGGCGAATCATTCACTTCCGATGGCGCGATGGATGCTTATCCGTGGTCGTTGAAAAATCAGGGCGACTGGGCGTTTTGCGCGGGCATCAACCGTTTTGTTTTCCACACCTTCGCGCACCAGGCGCTGGGCGACGCCTACAAGCCCGGCATGACCTTTGGGCGGTATGGTGTGCATTGGCACCGCAATCAGACTTGGTGGCCCATGGTGTCCGCTTACCACCGCTATATTGCCCGCTGTTCGGAACTGCTCCGCCAGGGAGTCGCGGTTTCCGATGTGCTGTATCTCACCCCCGAAGGCGCGCCGCACGTGTTCCTGCCGCCGGACAGTGCGGTGGATGGAGCCGGGAGCAAATTCCCGGACAAGAAAGGTTATGGTTTCGACGGATGCTCCCCGAAGATACTCATGGCCAGGGCTAAAGTGAAAGACGGGCTGATTACTTTCCCGGGAGGAAGCTCGTATCGTCTGATGGTTCTGCCGCAGGTGGAAACGATGACTCCAGCAGTGCTCGCCAAAATACGGGACATGGTGAAAGCCGGGGCCACCATTGTCGGCACGCCGCCGGTCAAATCACCCAGCCTCTCGGGCTATCCTGCCTGCGACGGAAAAGTCCAAGCGCTGGCCAAGGATCTCTGGGGAAGCCTGAACGCGCCGCCGGCGGCGACGAAGCGCGGTTATGGGAAAGGCGCTGTCCACTGGGGCGGTGAACTATCGCCGAAGACTTCGAAATTCCAACCCGATTCTTTCTCAGAGAGTGCATGGATCTGGTATCCCGAAGGGAACCCCGCCCAAAGCGCGCCGCTTGCGACAAGGTATTTCCAACGCATCATCTCAGTGGACGCCACGAAAATCCTGTCCTCCGCCACCGCCGCGGTAAGCGCGGACAATACCTTCACATTGTGGATCAATGGAAAGAAGGTCAGTGCAGGCGACAATTTCAACGTCACTGTCAGGACCCCGATCACGTCCTTCCTGCATCCGGGAGTGAATGTTCTTGCCGTTGCCGTCACCAACAGCGGGGAAGCCCCCAATCCCGCCGGATGGATTGGTTCATTTGACCTCAACTACAAGGATGGTTCCTGCGAGGTTGTTAAAACAGACAAGGCGTGGTCGGCTGGACTGACCGCCCAGCCGGGCTGGGAACAGGCCATGACGAAACCCGGAGATTGGAAGGATGCCTTGGTGCTGGGCGCTTATGCCATGTCGCCGTGGCACCGCAGCGGAGAGAGCCAACCCCTTCCGTCGCTCTATCCATCCTATGATCTGACGGCGGCGCTGTTGAAGGAGCTGGGCGTGAAGGAGGATTTCACCGCAACCGGGCCCGTGCGCTACGGCCACCGGCAGGCCGGGGATCGTGATATTTATATTGTGGCAAACCGGACGGGTGATCCGATCCAGGTGGACTGCCGCTTCCGGGTCGGCCAAGGCAGCGCGCAACTTTGGGATCCCGTGACCGGTGAAGAGCGACCGCTGCTGCAATTCGAGCGAGCCGATGGTCTGACGGTCATGCCCATGGAGTTCGCAGCTTTCCAGAGTTTCTTTGTCGTGTTCGACAGGAAGGGCGAAGCGCCCGCATCGAAAGCGGAAAAGAATTTCCCGGAGTTGAAGCCGACTCAGGAACTTTCCGGCGCCTGGGAAGTGGCGTTTGATCCGAAATGGGGCGGCCCGGAAAAGATTACCTTTGACACCTTGCAGGATTGGACGAACCGGCCGGAGTCAGGGATCAAATATTATTCCGGCATTGCCACTTATCGAAAAACCATCAACCTGGCCCAGACTCCGCAAGGTAAAATGTATCTGGATTTGGGAGTTGTCCACGACATGGCGCGGGTCAGGCTGAACGGGCAGGATCTCGGAGTGGTGTGGTGCGCGCCGTGGCGGGTAGAAGTCACCGGGGGCATCAAGACCGGCGACAACCAGCTTGAAATTGAAGTGGTCAACCGCTGGGCCAACCGGCTCATCGGCGACAAGCAGCCTGCCGATGCCAACGTGCGCACGGTGGAATGTCCGCCCGGTTTCCTTGGTGGGGAAAAATTCAAGGCGGGCCGCTACACCTTCAGTACGCACGATCCTTACAAGCAGCAATCGCCCTTGGACTCGTCCGGCCTGCTCGGGCCGGTGACGTTGCGGGCCGTGCCGGATTTCAAACAACCTGTGTCCCGTTAGTAAGGACATTATGAAATCCCTGTTCAATATCAAGCAACTCTGTCTGTTGTGCCTGGTGTTGACCATCGTCCCGGCGCCGGCTGATCCGCTCCGGGACGGCTTTGAGCATCCGTCCAGCACGAACCGAACGCAGACCATCTGGTTCTGGCTCAACGGTCATATCAGCCGGGAAGGAATCACGGCGGACATCGAGGCCATGTCCAAGAATCACATTCAGGGCGCGTTGATGTATGCCATTGGACACGAGAGGATACTGGGGCCGGTGCGTTTCATGTCCGACGAGTGGATTGATTTGTTTCTGCACACCGTGCGCGAAGCCAACCGCTGCGACACCCAAATCGGCATTCACAACGGAGCCGGTTGGTCTGCCAGCGGCGGACCGTGGATTGACGCCGAGCACAACATGCAGATTTTGACGATGAGCCGGACCTATACGCAGGGCAGCGGCGCGGGGCAGGTGCTGGTGTTGCCCAAACCGTGGAGCAACCTGGGTTATTACCGCGATGCGGCGGTCATCGCTTATCCTTCCGGCCCCACGATGGCCGAGGCGAAGCCCGTGATCACCGCTTCCAGCGAGATTGATGGCGCGTTCCTGATGGATGGGCGGCCGGACACGCAAGTCACCCTGCCCGGAGTAACGTCCGGCCAGCGGTTTATCCAATTGAATTTCCCCGCGCCGATTACCGCCGAAGGTTTGTGGCTCTCCTATTTCGGTTCCACTCCAGGCAGCGGCGGCGAGCTTCAGGTATCCGATGATGGCCAGAATTTCCGGACGGTGAGCCGGTTTGATTACTATTTTTTCCTGAATTTCAAATTTGGACAGGTTCAGCTCAGCTTCGCCCCCACCACGGGAAAAGTTTTTCGGCTGAAGTTCGATAAGGCGGACGGCGAAGCGTATCACATCGGCGAAGTGGAGTTGGTGCTGGCTCCGACGGTGAAGGGATTCATGTCGAAGGCGGGTTATTTTACGCCAGTGGGAGGAACTGGATCGCGAACCGGGCATGACGATGGGACCCAACGGTATTCACATGGAGCGCAGCAACACTTGGTGGGAAGAAAGTCCCGCCTGGATTAGTTATCTGGAGCGGTGCCAGGCGCTGCTGCAACAGGGAAACGTGGTGGGACAGGTCGTGGTACTGACGCCCGAGTGCGTGCCGTGTCAAATGAGCATCGTTAACGCCCTCGACGCTTGGGCCAAACGGGAACTGCCGCAGGGAATCAACTGCGTTTTCTGTCCCCAGAATGGTCTGTTGCAGAAAGCGCGGCTCGAAAACGGGCGGATTCGTTTCCCGTTGGGCGAAGGGTATCGGCTAGTGGTGTTGCCGGATGCCAAAATCAGTTCACCGGAATTGCTCGCCAAAATCCGGAAGTTGCTGGCAGGCGGCATCACGGTTTATGCCCCGCAGCGACCCGACCGCGCCTTTGGTTTGGGAGATCATAACGCTCGCGATCGGGAGATTCAGAAGTTGGTAGCCGCGATTTGGGGCAAGGTGGATGGCCTGCAGGTGACCAGTCGCAAGGTGGGTAAAGGGTTGCTGGTGCAGGGTGTCTCGCTTGCCGAAGCGATACGCCTGGCCGGAATCCAGCCGGATTTCGACTTTGCCAACGCGGATGGCTCTCCGGTCGAGACCTATAACGTGGTCGGCAATGTACGGCAGGTGAATGCCATGCATCACCGTGCCGGCGGGAATGATTTTTACTTTGTGGCCAATCACACCCAGCAGGATCAACGATTGGTCTGCCGGTTCGGCGTGTCTGGCATGATGCCGGAACGTTGGGATCCCGTTGCCGGAGGCACGGAACAACTGGCGGCCTGGCGCGAGGTGGCGGGGGCCACGGAATTGCCTTTGAATCTCCGCCCGGTGGAATCGGCATTTATCGTCTTCCGTTCCGCCAAAGGTGCTAATTCCATTGTGTCAGTAAAGCAGGCGGACAAAGAACTTTTCCCCGGGTTGACGAACCAGGTCGGTGCGAACCCGGTCGGCGCAATAACGGTGGCGCGGGATGTGGTGGATAACTTCACCATGGCTGCCTGGGTGAAAGCTGGCGGTGCGATCACGCTGCCGGTTGAAACGGCCACCGGAGTGGGTGGGGATCCGGGACGATACGCCGTTTATCCCGTGCCGGGGCATGAGGTCTTTGGGGTCAATGACGCCGGCGCCGGCTTCACCGTTGCGGCCAATGGCATCACCGTCATGGAGCACGGCGCAAATCGCTTCGTCAACGTGCTGGTTTATCCGGCCGCTCCGGGTTCCGGCTGGAATCATGTGGC
>Ga0316217_10003906_pt1 | contig 16555 bp, 13 predicted proteins | sample 1anoAmetaG_FD_203633 | JGI IMG/M metagenome (GOLD analysis project Ga0316217, IMG submission 203633) | Freshwater microbial communities from Trout Bog Lake, Wisconsin, USA - 1anoA | ecosystem: Environmental > Aquatic > Freshwater > Lake > Hypolimnion/Profundal zone | place: USA: Wisconsin...
TTATGAACGACACGAGTTAGCGTTCAGGTAGTTGATCGTGCTTCGGGAAATTGACGAGCAAACCGTCGGGCAGAGAGCGTTCGCAAACGGGGGTTTTTCAGCGGAATCCACGTAAAGCGAATCGGTCGCATGCGCTTTCGCGTCAGCCCAGCCATAAATCAATTGCACGGCGATAAAGACGAGCGCTGGAACAATCCCCCACCAAGCAAGAAATGTCTTATTGACTCTTGGAGACGGGGCAGCGCTGTTGGGTGATTGCGAAACGCTTGAAGGAAAAGGTTCCATTGTGGATTGCATTATTGAAGCAACTTTCTTCGATTTCAAGGGACGATGGACTGCGGCAATTGGACCAAAGGCAATCAAGTGGTTTACGCGTTTGAATTTCGCCAAACTCCGCGCCACCCCATGCACGCCCGCCCCTTCACGGTTATAATCTCCCCCATGTTGGACGATTTCGCCGCTTACCTGCAACAGAACACTGGCCGCGCCTTTGCGCTGCATCAAAAGCATATCAATCCGGTCTTTGCCAAGATGCTCAAGACCATCGGCTTCGATAAAACCTATGTGCGCGGCGAGGGCTGCTATCTGTGGGATGATGAAGGGAATAAATATCTCGATCTGCTCACCGGCTGGGGCGTGTTTGCCCTGGGACGCAATCATCCCAAGGTGCGCGCCGTGCTGCATCAGGTGATGGACTTGAACCGGGCCAACCTGGTGCGCATGGAAACCGGGCTGCTGAGCGGGCTGGTGGCGGAAAAACTGACCCAGCATACCTCGCCGGATTTAACGCGCTGCTTCTTCACCAACAGCGGCGCGGAAACCATTGAATCGGCCATCAAGTTCGCCCGCGTGGCCACCGGCCGGGAAGACATTATCTACTGCGAGAACGCCTTTCATGGCTTAACCACCGGGGCGCTGGCGATTAATGGCGCGGAGTTTTTCCGCGAACGCTTTGGACCACTGCTGCCCGGCACGCGCAAGGTGGCCTTCAACGATATCGCCCCGCTGGAAAAGGAAATTGCCGGCAAATCCGCCGCGGCGTTTATCGTCGAACCGGTGCAAGGCAAAAGCTGCGAAGTGCTGGCGGATGGCTATTTGGCCGAAGCCCAGCGCCTGTGCCGCAAGCACGGCACGCTGCTGATCGTGGATGAAGTGCAATGCGGCCTGGGCCGGACCGGCAAATGGTTCACCTATCAATACTGGCCGGAAGTCGAACCGGACATTTTATGCGTGGCCAAGGCGCTATCCGGTGGGTTTGTGCCGGTGGGCTGCGTGGTGACCCGGCCGAGGATCATGGATGCGGTTTTTGATTCCATGGAACGCTGCGTGGTGCATAGCAACACGTTTGGTCAGAACGATCTGGCCATGGCCGCGGCGCTGGCGACTTTGCAGGTGATCGAAGAGGACAAGCTGGTGGAAAACGCCGCCACGCTGGGAACCTACACCATGCAGCGGCTGGCCGAAATCGGCAAAACCTGCCCGTTTGTGTCGGCGGTGCGCGGCCGCGGTTTGATGTTCGGCATCGATTTCGCCCGCCCGGAATCTTCCATCAAACTGAAGATGGCCTGGGACATGCTCCACAAGCTGAACTTCGGCGTGTTCGGCCAGATGATCATCATCCCGCTGCTGCAAAAGCATCGCATCCTGACACAGGTGGCCGGCTACCACACCGAGGTGATTAAATTCCTCCCGCCGCTGATCGCCACCAAAGAGGATATGGATTGGTTTTTGAGCGCGATGGAAGACGTGCTGGCCGATACGCAGCGCATCCCCGGCGCGGCGTGGGATACCGTGGCGGGACTGACCAAACGCATGATAGCGTGATATACTGTGCGGCGAAACCATTAACTGGGAAACCGCATCCCGGATTGGAGCACTTCTATGCCCCAGGAAAACCTGCCTGCCGCCTTGGCTTTGCCGGCGGCAGTTTCAGGCCAGCACGGTGCCTGGCACGCCACCGCGAACAAGCTCTGGTCCAGCGTGCCCTTTCTGTGGTGTGTGGTGCTGATCGTCTATGCCCTGCCGATCAGCCAAGACCTGAAGAAGATCGACCGCCAATCGGATCGCACCCTGGGTAATTTTTCCACATTTCGCGATGCGGCTATCGCCATGTCGTACGGGCAGGACATCTATGCCAGCGGCAAGGGCGAGTACATTTATCCCCCGCTAATCGCCTTCCTCTACCAACCATTGGGACGCATGCCCCTGGCCGCCGCCGCCTTGGTCGGCCTGGCCGTTAATCTGGTACTCTCACTGGCAAGCTTATGGCTGGCAGGTACGGTGCTGTCGCGGCGATTTCTCGGCCGGGCAACACCCCTGGCCGTTGCCCGCATCGCAGCGGTGGCGGCGCTGCTCACCGCCGACAAAATCCGCGCCGAATTTCACATGTGGGAAACCAACGTGCTGATGCTGTTCCTGATCACCGTGGCCTTGGCGTATGCCCGCCGCCGGCCAACGCTGGCCGGCGCGGCGCTGGGGCTGGCGTTCAACATTAAATACCTGCCGCTCACGTTGCTGCCCTTGCTGTTGCTGCGGCGGCGCTGGCGGATGGCCGGAGCCTTCGCCGGCGCGGCGCTGGCGTTTGCGCTCTTGCCGGCCCTCACTTTGGGTTGGCGCGGCAACTTAGCCGCGCTCGCCGCGGCTTATAGCGGGCTGGCGGGACTGTTTGCCATCACCGTCCACCACGCGGCGCACGTCTTTCCCATGACCGACATCCGCTCGTTCTCCGCCACCAGCGGCATCGCTCGCCTCACCGGCTGGCGCGACCAATATGCCCTGGCGGCAGCGGCGGCGTTGGGCCTTTGCTTCGTCACCGCCGCTTTGCTCACCTACAAGCGCAACCGCCTTCCCAAACTGCGTTGGCCAGTGGCCGCGTTACAGACGGCCGCGCCGTTTTCAGCTTTGTTCAGCCTCGAATGGGTGGCCGTCATTTTGCTAACCCTGATCTTTTCCCCCTTCACCAACTCCCAACATCTCTACCTGCTCCTGCTGGCCAATGCCACCGGCGCGGCCTTGCTCCTGTCCGACCTGAAACCCGCCGGCCGCTGGACGCTCATTGCCGGCCTGGCGGTGATGTACCTGGGAATCACGCTGCCCCCCGGCGGCGAGTTTTTTCACACCGCACAAAACTTCTCCAAATGGATCGGCCTGCCCGCCTGGTCCATGCTGGTCTATTGTGCCGCGCTGATATGGGCCGGCTTGCCAACGGTTAACACGCCACCTAATCCAAGTGCCGAACCTGCGGTGGTCGGATTTAATAGGGTCGATTCACCGCCAAACCTGGGATGACCGCGAAGTGATGGTCGTTCAACGTGGCCACGGGAACCCGCAGTCGAATCGCGGTGGCGGCAATCAAGCAGTCCTGCCATCCGATCCCGCCCGATAAGCGATGTCGTCGCAACAAGTCGAGGGCGGTGACGCAGTCGGCTGGCTCAAGGTGATGGATTTGGAAGTCCGCCAATAGCCGATCGATTTCGCGCTGCTCGCGAGTATCGCGTGCCCCGGTCAGTATTTCCGCGGCGACAACCGTGCTGGTCTGCAAACCCACCGCGGCACGCACGAACAACAAAAATTCGCTGGCCTCGCGCCGGCCACGGAGATGGTCGATAAAGATGGAACTGTCGATGAGCAAATGGACCCCTGTTCTGGGTTATTAGCTTCGCCGTTCCATCGCGCGCCGCAGTTGCAGCGATGCCTCTGCCGCGTCGGGTAGATCGGTACGGTCTTGCCACAGTCCGAAGCCGGGCAAATCCTGATCGTCCGGCACCAGACGCGGCTCGAATACCACGCTGGTGCTTTCCGGCAGATCTACCTTTTCGGTCGGTCGAAAGACACCGTTTTCGTAAATGGCTCGGATCGTCATCACGCAACTCCGTCGGTTTCCACGCCTGATTCTATCCCGGCCAACTTGGCGCGTACATCGCCGTTTACTGCCGGGCCGTGCGAATTGCTTCCACAAACAACTTAGCCGCGGCGGTGATGGCCGGCCAATCATCCTTGGCCAGGGCGTCTTTGCTCACCAGCGACGAACCGGCACCAACGAACATCGCACCGGCTTTGATCCAATCGCCAGCGTTTTTCTGATCCACGCCGCCGGTCGGGGTTAAGCGTAGCTGCGGCAACGGAGCCAGGATATCGCGGAAATAGCTCGGGCCTAAAACCGTGGAAGGGAACACCTTCACCACATCCGCCCCGCTGCTCCAGGCACGGAGAATTTCCGTCGGCGTGAACGCGCCGGGAATGCTGATCTTGCCATAGCGAATCGTCGTTTCCACGATTGATTGGTCGAACACCGGCGACACCACAAAGTGCGCTCCGGCGGCGATGGCATCGCGTGCGGTGGCGGCATCGATGACCGTCCCCACGCCGATCACCGCCTTGTCGCCAAACGCATCAGCCAGCAGTTCGATGCCGGCAATCGCCTTGGGCGTGGACATAGTGACTTCAATGGCCGGCACGCCACCGGCCAGCAATGCCTGGGTAATGCCCACCAATTGATCTTTGGACTTGGCGCGAATCACCGCGACGACGCCGGCGTCGGCCACCTGTTGGAAATATTGTGCTTTGGTCTTTGCCATGATGCGGATGTTTTATCTTCCCGCCGCCGCAAAGACAAACAGACGGTTAGCCGCGACGCGCAGCGGAGCGCGTCGTGGGGTGGCCAACGCGCTCGGCTGCCGCCTCGCGGCTAACCTTGCTGCCCCGCAAACAGCACGGCGCGGCGTTCGCGGCCTAGCGAAATGATCACAATCGCCCCGACAAAAATAATTGCCGCCGATACGCCCATCACACGCGGGTAGGGATAGTGGTATTTTTCCGCCAGGGTGGTTTGCAACCAGGCGATGCACGCGGCCAGCAGATTACCGCACTGGTAGGAAAAGCCCGGCAAAAAACCGCGCACCTGGTCGGGGGATAGTTCGCTGATATGGGCCGGGATAATTCCCCACGCGCCTTGCACGAAAAACTGCATGATAAACGCGCTGACGATGATGGCGTGAAGCTGATTGCTGCCGGCCCACGCCGGGACGGCCGCCAGCGCGCCGACGAAGGCGATCACCATCATCAGCCGCCGGCCGAATTTGTCCGAGGCCATGCCAAATAAAATGCCGCCCACGATCGCGCCCACCATCATGATAATGACGACGGTGGCATACGTTTTGGCCGGCAGCCCACGGTAATGCTTCATGAACGTGGGGTATACATCCTGCGTGCCATGCGAGGAGAAATTCAACATCGCCATCAGCAGGGTGAGATATATCCAAATGCGCCAATGCGAGCCGATAGCCTTGCCCAGTTGCGACCAGCTTTCGGCCTTGGTTTTGCGCCACACCTCCGATTCCTTGATGGCCACGCGGACGAACAGCGCCAGCAGCGCCGGCAAACCGCCCAAAAGGAACATCGACCGCCAGCCAAAGCGATCCAGCATGGCATACGCTGCCGCCGCCGCCAGCAGATAGCCGAAGGCGTAGCCTTCCTGCAAGAAGCCGCTGAGCACCCCGCGGAACTTGGCCGGGACTTTTTCCATCACCAGCGATGCGCCCACACCCCATTCGCCGCCCATGCCGATGCCGAACAACGCTCGCAGGATCAAAAATGTCTTGAGATTGGGCGCGAAGGCTGTGGCCACCTCCACGGCGGAATAAAACACCAGGTCAACCATCATCGGGATGCGCCGGCCATAACGATCCGCCAGCAGGCCGAAAATAAATGCGCCCACCGGTCGAAAGCAGAGCGTGAGAAAAACCGACGCCATCACCGCCGTGACCTGCACATGAAACCCTTCCGCGATTTTCGGCGCGGCGATCACCACCAGGAAAAAATCGAAAGCATCCAGCGTCCAGCCCATAAACCCGGCGGTGCTGGCAAAAATGGCCTGCCGCAGGTCCGTCGCCGCGGGCGGCGCATAATCCAACGGGATGACCTGACCACGCGCGGGGGATTGTTCAGCCATGCCTGCTCCCTGCGGCCGATGGAAATGTTTCCGGCCGACAGTCCTACAGTTTTCCGTGAAACCGGGCAAAGAGCAAGCGAAAAACGCCGCTTCACGGTAATCTATCGAGTCGTACGCCGACCGGTTGGTTCCGGCCCGCAAGACCAAGGAGAGTGAATGGCCGTGAAAGACATTGTGTTTACAAGATGGACGCTGTTGATGGTTCCGAGCCTGACGCTGGCAATTCTCGCCGGTTGCAAAGTTGGGCCGGATTACCAGCCGCCGCACACCACCCTGCCCAGCCAGTTCAGCGAGCTATCCGCGGCGACCCGGCCGACGACGCAGGCGGCGGTCATGGATCAACCGCCGATTGATCTGAACCAATGGTGGAAGACGTTTAACGATCCCACTCTGAATCACCTGGTTGATCGGGCCATTAACAATAATCTGGACTTGAAGTTGGCCACCGCCCGCTTCTACGAAGCGCGGGCACAGCGCGGCATCCAGATCGCTGGGCTGTTTCCCACCGCCAACGCCCAGGGCGCTTACACCCGCACGCGAGGCAGCGGCAGCACGTTGCAAGGCCAGCAGTCCGCCGAGTTTGGTTTTCCGCTGGTCACCGATGATTACAACGCCGGATTTGACGCTAGTTGGGAAATCGATGTTTTCGGCGGGCAGCGCCGCAACGTCGAAGCCGCTACCGCCGACGTTTATGCCGCCGGTGAGGATCGCCGCGATGTGCTGGTATCGCTGCTGGCGGAAGTGGCGCTGAATTACATCGAGTTGCGCGGCGAACAACATACGCTGGAAATCACCAACAACAATCTGGTCAGCCAGCGGCAGACACTCGACCTGCTGCGCAGCCAGTTTGATGCCGGTTCCATTCCTTACCTAAACGTGGCCCAGCAGGAAGCCGAGGTGGCCACCACCGAGGCCAATGTGCCCACGCTGGAAGCGCAGATTCGCCAGAACATTCATCACTTGGGCACGTTGTTGGGCGTTGATCCCGGCGCGCTGTCGGCGGAACTCACGCCGCACGATCCCGTGCCGCTGGGGCCGGCGGCAATTCCCCCCGGCTTGCCCGGCGATTTGTTGCGCCGCCGCGCCGATGTCCGCCGTGCCGAACGCCAGCTTGCCGCCGCCACCGCCCGCATCGGTGTGGCCACCGCCGACCTGTATCCCAAGTTCGCCATCAATGGCTCGGTAGGACTGGAATCCGACCTGCTGCACCGCTGGTTCGACTGGAGCAGCCGGTATTACAGTTTCGGTCCCAGCGTGCAGTGGCAGATTCTGGACTTTGGCCGCATTCGTTCCAATATTAACGTCAATGAAGCCCGCGCCCAGGAAGCTTATTTCACCTACCAAAAAGCCGTGCTGCAAAGCCTGGAAGCTGTGGACACCGCCCTGGTGAACTACAACCGCGAACAGGTGCGCTGGCAGGCGTTAAGCCAAGCCGTGGCGTCCAACCAAAAAGCTTTCAGCCTGGCTGATGAGCTTTACCGCAAAGGGGCTACCAGCTATTTGCAGGTGCTGGACGTGCAGCGAAATCTGTTTGCCGCCCAGGACGCGCTGACCCGCAGCGAACAGCAGGTGGCATTGAATTTGGTGGCGTTATATAAGGCATTGGGCGGCGGCTGGGACGTTCCGGCCACTGCGCCCAAGAGGTAAAGTTCTATGTCGCTTCCCATTGTCGTCATGACCGAAGGCTCGGATGCCGCCCCGCTGGACTGGCTCAAGCAGCACGCCCAGGTGATCGCCATCAAGGCGGATGATCCCGGCTTTGCTGCGGCACTGGCTTCCGCGCAAGGTTTGCTGGTCCGCACCTATACGCGCGTCAACGATGCCCTGCTGGATCGCGCCCCCAAACTGAAGGTGGTTGGCCGCGGCGGGGTCGGCCTGGAAAACATCGACGTCGCCGCCTGCCGCCAACGCGGCGTGCAAGTCGTTTACACCCCCGATGCCAACACCTGGGCCGTGGGCGATTTCGTCTTCGGGTACATCCTGCAACTGCTGCGGCCGTGGTGCTTTTTCAAGGATCACGCCCCATCCCCAGCGGAATTCAAAAAGACCCGCGACACCGTGCGCGGCCGCCAGCTTAACGAACTGACCATCGGCATCCTCGGTATGGGCCGGGTCGGCCGGCGCGTCGGGCACATCGCCGCCAATGGCTTTGGCATGCGCGTCATCTACAACGACCTGCTAGACGTGGCCGAGCAATTGGGCTTCCCGGCCACGGCGGTGGATAAGCCGCAACTCTATTCGCAGGCCGATATTCTCACCATCCATGTGGACATGCGGCCAGGCAATGAAAACCTGGTCGGCCGCGCGCAACTGGCCCTGCTCAAGCCGACGGCCATCGTCATCAACGCCGCCCGCGGCGAAGTGCTGGACGCCGCGGCCTTGGCCCAGGCGATTCGTGCCAAAAAGCTTGCCGGCGCCGCCCTGGACGTTTACGCCCCCGAGCCGCCGCCGGCCGACTTCCCGCTGCTGGGCCTGGACAACGTGCTGCTCACGCCGCACCTGGCCGCCCGCACCACCACCGCCATGGCCAATATGAGTTGGGTGGTGAAAGACGTGATTGCGGTCATCAGTGGGCAGGCTCCCCAGTATCCCGCCCCGTGACCCGCGTGCGGCCAAGGGCAGCGCTGCGGCCGGGTTTACCGATGGCCACAACACCCTGCACTTTTGACGAAAGTGAACCCTCATGTAGTTCAACATCATCCTGCCTTCCATCGGTCACGGGGATCAAGACTATATCTGTCACGCCAAATTGGCTTTGAACAGTTTGAACAGATTTCGATTTTCGGCGCACAGAGCATTATTACGTAAACTCATAAGACATGCTCATTGCGATGGTTACGACGCGCATTTACAAAGCTTGTTTATGCATTTCCTTGAGCGCGCCAAAGAATCGGCGGCTCGATATCCCGCGAGTTACAATAATCTTGCCTTGATGGTTTTTATTAAACTTGTTATGATTGATGCAGCCTCGGAATGCCTTTCAAAAGAAATCGGCGATGGTCTTGCCACCGAACTTCGGGGGTTTTACAAGAGCGGCGCAATGGGAAAAATTTGTGTCCCGTTATCTGCCGTTGTTGAAAACCACGATTCCAAGTTGATGCCCCGAGAAAATCGGGAAGGTGAATCGGGATCTAAATCAATGTTCGCTTGCTTCGTCCTTGGCTAATTGGGTCTTCTCATGACGCCGGCCATCACCACCACCATGCAGCGAGTGGCGATATGGCATGGCTTGCCATCCGTAACCTAAATGAGTACAATTGATCCCAATATGGTTACACCACCGGCAACCACCACCGTGGGGCTGTTCGGGCGCACGCGCGAGGCGGTGCTGGGCCTCTTGCTGTTGCGGCCGGATGAGCGGTTCCACCTGCGGCAGATCGCCCGCTTGTGCGGCACCGGCTTGGGGGCGGTGCAGCGGGAGCTGGCGGCCTTGGTGCATATGGGCATCCTGCACCGGGAAGAAGAAGGCCGGCAGGTTTATTTCCGGGCCGAACGCACCAACGCTTTTTTCCCGGAATTACAGGGATTGGTCGCCAAGACCAGCGGCGTTGTCGGGGTGCTACGCGCGGCGCTGCTGCCGGCGGCCGAGCGCGTGAAACTGGCATTGGTGTTTGGGTCGGTGGCGCGGGGAACGATGAACGCCGGCAGCGACGTCGATCTGCTAGTGATAGCCGACGACCTGAAAGTACGCGACCTTGCTGCGTCGATCCGGCAGGCCGGTCAGGCACTGAATCGCGAAATCAACCTAAACCTTTACCGCCCGCAGGAATGGACGCAACGCGTTGCCAACGGGCATCTGCTGGCGCAATCGATTCTAAGCAGCCCGCGCTTGCTGCTGGTCGGAGACGAACGTGAGCTTAAATAATTCTGTCAAATGGGGCGAGAAACCGAAAACGCTGGTTTAACCGCGTTCGCCGGATAAACTCTACCTATGGCCCTTTTGCTCGGCACCAATCATCTGTCCAAGTCCTACGGCATGAAGATGCTGTTCCGCGATATCTCCATCAATTTTGATGATGGTCAGCGCGTCGGCCTGATTGGGGCCAATGGCTCGGGGAAAAGCACGCTGCTGAAAATCCTGGCCGGGCTGGAACATGCCGATGAAGGCGAGATCACCACCCGCCGGCAATTGCGCGTGGCTTATCTGGCCCAGGAGGATGTTTTCGCTCCCGAGGCCACGGTGCTGGCGGTGGTGGCCCAGGCCGCGCCGCAGCACGACCAGCACGACCGCGAGATTGCGGCTTCCATCCTGCTGGGCAAAATCGGGTTTAGCGATTTTGAGCAGCGCGCGGAAACGCTTTCCGGCGGGTGGCGTAAACGCCTGGCCATCGCCCGAGAGGCTATTACCAATCCCGACCTGCTGCTGCTGGATGAGCCGACCAATCATCTGGATGTCGAAGGCATTGAATGGCTGGAAAAGTTTCTCACCGCGGCCCAGTTCACTTATGTGCTGGTAAGCCATGACCGGTATTTTTTGGAGAACACCTGCAATCGCACCGTGGAATTGAACCGCGCTTTTGCGGATGGATACCTCAGCGTGGACGGCAGCTACAGCGAACTGCTGGAAAAACGCCAGGGATATTTGGATGCCCAGCAGAGCCGGCAGACGGCCGTGGCCAGCCGGGTGCGCCGTGAGGTGGAATGGCTGCGCCGCGGGGCCAAGGCCCGCACCACCAAGGCCAAGGGGCGCATCGAAGAAGCCGGCAAACTGATGGACGAACTGGCCGATTTGAAGGATCGCAACACCGCGGCGGGATCGGCGGGGATCGATTTCGCCGCCACCGAACGCAAAACCCGCAAGCTGCTGGCGTGCAAGAGAATCGCCAAGAGCCTGGGCGGTAAGCGGCTGTTTAGCGATCTGTCGCTGGTGCTTTCGCCGGGAACCAAGCTGGGATTGCTCGGCCCCAACGGCAGCGGGAAAACCACGCTGATCAATTTGCTCAGCGGCGAAATGGAGCCGGATGCCGGGCAGATTGTGCGTGCCGATGTTTTGCGGACGGTGGTGTTCGATCAGCGCCGCGCCCGGCTGGATAAGGATTTGACGCTGCGCCGGGCGCTGTCACCCGGCGGCGATAACGTCAGTTTTGCCGGCAATACCATGCACGTTTCCGGCTGGGCACAGCGCTTTCTGTTTCGCACCGAGCAACTGGATCTGCCGGTTTCCGAATTATCCGGCGGCGAGCAGGCCCGCGTGGTCATCGCCAACATCATGCTTCAGCCGGCCGATCTGCTCATTTTGGACGAACCGACCAACGATCTGGACATTCCCACGCTGCTGGTGTTGGAAGAAAGCCTGCTGGAATTTCCCGGCGCACTGGTGCTGGTGACGCACGACCGTTACATGCTGGATCGTTTATGCACCGATCTGCTGGCGTTGGATGGCAAAGGCGGCGCCCATTTCTTCGCCACGCTGGAACAGTGGCGCAACGCCCGGCGTGAAGCCGAAATCGTTCGCCCCAAACCCGCCGCCGCAGCGGCCGCGCCAGTGCCGCGCGGCGTGAAGCTGACGTACATGGAGCAGCGTGAACTGGAACAGATCGAAGGCAAGATCGAGGCCGCCGAGGCCAACGCACACCGCCTGCAAAGCCAGATGAGCGATGCGAAGGTTCTGGCGGATCACGAAAAGTTAGCCGAGGTGTGTCATCAATTCGCCGCGGCGCAGGAAGCCGTACACACGCTGTATGCGCGTTGGGAAACACTGGAAAAGAAGCGCGAAAAATCTTCCTGACCCATTGGGGGCGGGTGCGAGTTGCGCTTGGCCGGCGCATGGACAGCCGCACCAACCTGCGCACCGTCTTGGTGCGCGCACAATGCCAGCCAATATTGTGTAACTACTTAATAGCACTAAAATCAGCGCCGCTGCACCGCTAACGGGTCGGAAGCTCCGGCACCACCAGCCGTTGCGGCCTTGGCTGGCTCAAATCACCGTGCCGCACCCAGTACAAGGCGTCGGCAAGGCGGATCCGATTCCCGGCCACTTCCTGCCGCGCCGGCGAAACCACGGGCCATTCCAGGCCACCTTGCGATGAAATGGCTTGGCCCAACAACCTCCGCCGAGGCGGCCGCTTAAATGATGCAGTGCTTATCGTAAATACAGTCGCAGCCGCGGGTGACGTGCGATGTTAGTGCTATTAAGTAGAGTCAACTTTTTAGTGCGATCACTTGCCCAGCCGATCCTTGATCGTGTCGTACGCCGCCGGCGGCTGGCCGTGGATGCTGTAGTACAGCGCCAGGTGATCGGCAGGCAGGACCACGAAATCGGTCACGCCGTCCAGCTTGGCGCTGGTCAGGGAAACCGGGCCGTCGCTGGTGCCGATGGCCGAGGCCAGATAATCCACTTCCCGATCCAGTGCGGTTTTGAGTTGCTGCACGGCCCAATACTGGCACATCCCCGGCGGCAGCAGGGCCAGGGCCGAACGCAGGAAATCCTCGGCCAAGCGCAGGGTGATCGGTTTGTCGCCGGCAATGATGGTGTATGTGACGCCGGCGCGGCGTGGGCGGGCATTCAGATGCGTCAGGTAAGCCGATCCCGGTTTCAAATCCTTCCCGGCGGCGCTAATGCCCCGGTAAACACTCAACGCCGAACTCCAATCGGGGTCTTGCCGCAGGTGTTTGAAGCTTTGCACCACCGCCAGGATCGGCTGGAGCGGCGCCCAGCTTGAGCCATGCGTGGGCGGGGCCACCATGATCAGGTGATCGACATGGCCATCGTAGCCGTCGCCTTCCAGGTAATCGCGGGCAATCAACCCGCCCATGCTGATGGTCACCAGATCGATATGCAGCCCGTGATACGCGGCCTGGACGTGATTGATGGCCTTGTCCAGCAACCGTTCACTTTCTGCCAGAGGCTGTTCGGAAGGATAAGCAAATAGGGCCACCTGGAAGCCGTCTTTGGTTAGCCGGTCGCCAATGGCCATGCAGCTTTGCGTGCTGCCGTCCAAGCCGTGCAGGACGATCACCAAGGGCTTGGCGGCGTCGATCTCCTGGGGCGGAAATAGCCCAAACCGCGGCCGCGTTTGCGCCGAATTGGCCAACGCCAGGTGGGCCAGGGCAAGCTGCCAGAGGATGACACAGATAAGTGACTTTTTCATGATGGCGTTCGGCTAAAAGATTATACCACAGCGGCGAAAGCTTAGTCTGGCTTCCCCCAGCATGGTGGAGTTTATATCATGCCGGCATGTTGCCAACCATCAAAACTCCCGGCGATACCACCTGGTTCGTTCATGATCGTTTCGGCATGTTCATCCACTGGGGCTTGTACGCCTTGGGCGCACGCCATGAATGGCTCATGAATAACGAGCGCATTCCGGTCGCGGAATACGAACGCCGCTATTTCAAACATTTTGACCCCGACCTGTACGATCCCGGCCAATGGGCCGACGCCGCCGCCGGGGCGGGGATGAAATATTTCGTGGTTACCACCAAGCACCATGAAGGTTTTTGCCTGTGGGACAGCAAGCTGACCGATTACAAAGCGCCCAACACGCCGGCCAAGCGTGATCTGCTTAAGCCCATGGTGGAAGCATTCCGCCAGCGCGACCTGCGCGTGGGCTTCTATCATTCGCTGCTGGATTGGCACCACCCGGATTATGTGCTGGATAAGCACATTGGCCCCTATCGCGATCACCCCGATCGCGAGAAAATGAACGTCGGCCGCAAGCAGGCCAATTATGCCAAATATCTCTACGGCCAGACGCAGGAACTGCTGACCAAGTTCGGCAAGATCGACATCCTCTGGTACGACTTCAGCTATCCCAAGCCCGATGGCAGCGGCAAAGGCCGTGCCGACTGGGACAGCGAAAAACTGTACAAGCTGGTGCGCAAGCTTCAGCCCAAGATCATCCTGGATGACCGGCTCGATCTGCCCACCGGCTGGGATGTCAAAACGCCTGAACAGGTGCAGCCGCGTGAATGGCCGCTCGTGGATGGCAAGCCGGTGGTATGGGAAGCGTGCCAGACTTTAAGCGGAAGCTGGGGCTACCATCGCGACGAGCAATCCTGGCGCAGCACCAACCAGCTTGTTTGCACGCTGATCGACTGTGTGAGCAAAGGCGGAAACCTCTTGCTGAACGTCGGCCCCACCGGCCGCGGCGAACTGGACGAACGCGCCCTGGACCGCCTGCGCGGCATCGGCCAATGGATGCGGCTACATTCGCGCAGCATCTACGGCTGCACGCAAGCCCCGGCGGAATTCCAAGCCCCCACCGACACGCGCTTCACTTACAACCCGCTGACCAAACGCCTGTACCTGCACATTTTCGCCTGGCCGTACAAGCACATTCATCTGGACGGCCTGGGCGGCAAGGTGGAATACGCCCAGCTTCTCAATGATGCCAGCGAAGTGGGTTTAGGCATGGACGATTGGCACGCCAAGCAAGTTGCCCATAGCGAAAAAACCTTGACGGTGGTGTTGCCGCAAGTGAAACCGAATGTGGAAGTGCCGGTGGTGGAGTTGTTTTTGAAATAGAACTACTTATTCAACTCATCCAGCAGCTTGCCGATGGCAATATTCAACTTGGCGTCGGTTTCGTAGGTGCCGGCTTCCAGTTGGGCGCGGACGGCGGTCACTTTGTCGGTGCGGATCGTGGCGGTGGATTGGAGCGTGTCCAGACGGTTGACGCCGGACAGTTCGACGCGATCGGCGGCGCGGGCCACGGTGGTGGCCGGGGCGGCCAGCGGGCGAATGGGGGAAGTGGGCGACGTAGCCGCGAGCGGCAACGACGAGTTTATCGGGTTAATCGGATTCATCGGCGGCTCCGCGTCAGACGACCGGGCGGCATACGGGTTGTTCAGGCGGACTGAGCGACTCAATCGCTCATCGCCCGCCACCGCGCAGTGGTCGTACTCAAAGCTATCGTCACATCGTACCTGGAACCTTGAAGTGGCTTGAATTGATCGGGAATTGACGTAAACCCTTGCAGGATCAAGCGTTAGCGATCGCGCGGAATCACCGGTCAAAAAATTCCGCGCCGGCCGAAAAAATTCTTCCCGGTTAAAAAACTGTTTATTCCACCCAAGCCACCCATTTTGACAATGCGGCTGCCGCATCATATTGCGGGCAATTCGTATTATCGGACGGCGGGTTATCGGACATGAAGTTTTATTCGCCGCGAACCATGCTCTTGCCATGCAAAATCGATTCGGCCATGCGGTCGGCCATCACCTGGTTGCGGAAGACCAGCGGCAGCAGGTAACGCAGGTTTTGCTGCGGGCCGCGGAGATAATCGCCCAGCGTGGTGCGCCATTTGTGCCGGTAGACATTCAGGGCGTCCTGCAAGTGTGTTTCGTGCAAGGCTTTTTTCATCACCTCGGCGGCGAAGACGGCCGACCAGCAGTTGGGGTAAATGTCTTCGGCACTGGTGGAATAGAACCCACCGGCCGGGCCGACCAGCAGGGTGCGGTTGGCCACGCCTTCATGGGCCAACGCGCCGGCCAGGGGCAGGGTAAACTGGATCGGCGTTTCCAGGGGCCAGTCGTTATCGCATCCGGCCAAGGTGCCGGCTTGGCGCAGCATGGCGATCCACATCTGCAAAAGCTGCTGGGAATCATGGTTACCGCCGCGCGGCTGGCAGACGCAAATCTGCGTGGTGGTTTTATGCCGCAACAGCCAGCCCCAGCAAAGCGCGCTGCCCAGGTTCAGCGACATCGGCAGCAGCGGACGCGAATCTTTCTCGACGACAACCTTGGCTTTGACCTTGGCCAGCGTATAGCGATGGGGAATGTCATGGTCCCAGCTTTCGGGCAAGCCCAGCAGCTTGGCCTGGGCCGGATCCACGCGGTCGGACAGCACCAGCGCCTTGGCCCGCACCGGCTGCTTGCCGAGCATGGCATCCACGCCGGTTTCGTCCAGATTGAGGATTTGTACCTCGCCCGGCGCGACCATCTTCACGCCGGCATCTTTGGCCAGCTTGACGATGGCCAAGCGGATGTCGCGATAGCTGCCCACCAGGCATTGGGCGGCGCGGGCGCGGTATTCGGCAAGGACATTCGGCTCATTGGAAAGAAAGCGCAGCCCATACAGCGGTGTCAAATCCAGCTTGCGTTTTAGCGGCGACAGCAGGGGATGCAGATCAAAAAAATCGGGATTGACCAGCACCAGCCGGTCGCACGCCAGCGGTGCCGCGCAACTGGCGGCGGGCGTGGCATGAATAACCGAAACACCGCTCTTGCCCGCCAGCAGCGTGGCGGCCAGAAAAGCGCTGGGATGCTCGCCAATCACCAGCACGTCGGGATGAAGCAGGTTGCGTTTGGCCATAGCCGATGGAAGGGATGATACCAGCAAGAAGGCAGGAATGCGCCAGTGCGGGAAGGTTAGCCGCGCCCCGGAATGTATGTACTCATACATGAAGGGAAGCGGGTGTTGTGGCACAAGACACGCTCCCCTGCGCGACGGAGTACCGTCGCTTCGGGTCGCGGCTAAACGGAATTGTTAAAGCAATATGTGCTCGGCCACACGCGATGGCGATTGTTCACGCGACCTTGCGCCAATAACAGACGTTTTGCCTAAGAGGGTGTGTGAGAAGCCAATGGCCCCACGACGACATGATTTTCGCCTCGCATCAAGTAGCGACGACGAGTCATATCAATCAAAAGATATGGCGAGGA
>Ga0316217_10003908_pt1 | contig 16547 bp, 13 predicted proteins | sample 1anoAmetaG_FD_203633 | JGI IMG/M metagenome (GOLD analysis project Ga0316217, IMG submission 203633) | Freshwater microbial communities from Trout Bog Lake, Wisconsin, USA - 1anoA | ecosystem: Environmental > Aquatic > Freshwater > Lake > Hypolimnion/Profundal zone | place: USA: Wisconsin...
ATTAACTAAACTTCTAACCCTTCACCAAATAAGGCCTTTAATTGAGATAACAATTAGGAGTTTAGTACCTAAAAACACTTAAAGACAACTAATAATAAATGAAAAAATTTTAGTAACTTGCACTTCATGGACACACGAAATAGTATTACCAGCTAAAACTGAAGGGAGTTATTGTCCACTCTGGAACACCAGATGTTGGCCACTATTATGCAATCATCAAGAAAGACAACAGTTGGATTAAGTTTGATGACTCAAGAGTCACCTCTTTTGGCGCCAATATGTTCGAAGATGAGTGCTATGGAGGAAGTTGGGTTGCAGACGAATGGGGAGGATCAGGATCTAGTAAAAATGCCTATGTGTTAGTGTACTAAAAAGTCATGAAAAAAGACATCTAATTATAAGTAAACCTAGATGAGAACACAATTGAAAAGAAAGTAGTTCCATTCCAGTAATTCACCAAAATAACAAATACTCCTGATTGGTACAAAAAAGTATGGCTAGATAACCACTCTTTGATGTTGGAACAACATCTCGTTTCATAAAATTATACCAAATAGTTCTTAAACTTTGTTTGTAAGATGCTTGAACTAATTGAGTCTACCTCAACCATTGACCTGATATCATAAATTTTCTTCAAAATTTCAGCATTGTCAGGAGAAGTTGGCAATTTACCTATTATCTTTGAGAAAAATTTACATTTAATCAAGAATTAGCACTTTAAGACCTATGTCTTGGCTGATTCCAAGCGCACATTTAATCTCTTGTTCCATCAACAGCCTAAAATCAGGTAATTCGCCAGCTTCTATATCGAAAGAATCATCATTCATAATTACCTCAATGGAAACGAATAGTAAAGAGGAGAAGTTAAAAAGTTCATTTAAGGGTATCTCTATATGTTGCATAATGAAGCTGCTAAAAATTGGCTCAGGATAGATGGTTACTTCAAAATGTTCGAAAGAATAATTAGATCGGCATGTACAATTCCTTAGCTCCTACCACTGTATCAGTTCTTTGTAGGTAATGATGTTTTAGCTTTTTTCATCGATTTCATACTTTAGAAGGCATCACCACTGACTCTAGTCCAGAAAAAGTATTCTTTAGGAACCAAAACGAATCCAGTAAACTTCAGTGCGGGTTTAAGCATTGTTTTTATGTTTATTCAAAGGGTAAGAATAATTCTATATAGTCTTTTGGAATGATAGGAACTAATTACGAAAGTCCAAGTATCAATGTCAACTATCTCCATCATCTAAGCGATAACTCAATCCTTTGCTTAAGCTGCATGACTTTTTATTAAAAAATGATCAAAGAAAATCAAAACTCTTAACTGATTTCAGCCATTATTTAAAGACTTTCTATTCAAAATTTAGCGTTTTCTTAATCTATTGCCCGTGTGCTTTTAAAGATTGTCACAGAAAATACTTAGATTTCAGATTAGTTGGATACTGTTTTGCTATGTATTAGTAAGTTTTTAAGAATAAATGATCAGCTTTGGACTAGAAGAGCAGAGGCTGTTTTAGGCGTTCCAACACCTTTTATATACCAGAAAAATATACTCAATTCAATTGACTAAGAAAAGTATGTTTATCCTTCAGTCCTGTAGAATATGTTCCCTATTGAAAGTTTGCTAAACTATGCACACATTAATCGTTTAAGGTATATATTTACTTACATAGAGTGCCATTAACAATTTTGAACATTTTGAAGACAATCCTTGAAGGTACCTCCGTAAGCTAGTAATCAATGGATTACCTACTAAAACTACCATCACCTTCTTATACTCACTTAAGATATGTTGACTGGGTTCGTCCCTATGTAAATAACGTGATCAATCACTTAAATCTTTCAGATAAAAAGAAGGAAGAGGTTATCAATAAGATTACAATTTGCAATCTCTATCTTGATGATCTAGATAAACGAAGAAAAGATATGTTTGTGTTTATTTTGGGATAGATTGAAGAAAGAGAACTGATCTATAGGAGGAAAAGTTAAGTTGCTGATGTTGAGTTCAGTATTTATAACGTACCTGTCTATGTTGTTGACTCTCTTCCCAACGGCAATGGCAATTCCACCTTTGATAAATATTTGCACAACAGTCGCCTTGAAAAACCAGTGACTGAAAACTCCAACATTCTAAGGTTTTTCAAGCAAAGTGGTAAACCCTTAGCAATAAAAGCTCAAGCAGTTTAATAACATGAAGATAAGTAGTTGGTTGGCCTCTTTGATTAAACTCCTTACAATACCTCAACCACCAGCCAAGTTCAAACAGAAAACATAATTATCTAAACAGCACCCAAAAAATAAGAACAAAAATTAGTTACAACCATGTAAGTTTAAGAAACAAAGGCAGAAAATAATTAAACTAAAATATAGGAATAAATCAAAGAGGAAGTTAACATTTAGGGAATCCGTCTTTCCAAAGACTACCTTAGATGCATTTAAGTAGCGAATAAAAGTGATTCTGGGAAAGTGACCATTCTTAATTTCAACAATCCCACACAATCTAACGCTACTCTCCCAACAATAGTCAAGTTTATGGTATCAAAGACCAAATAATAGTTTTATTATACAAAATAGAATCCTTACAAGCCTTGGGGTGATGACAGCTTTACTGACTATGTATTTAACTATGTTTAAAACCCTAAACTTTACTTCAGGCTATATCAGAACCCTTTTGCTCAAATAAACCATGAAACAACTCGAATGAACTAAACAGCCTAAAATAAGGAAAACATCCCCGAGAATAGAACTGATATGGATATCTAAGAGAAGAAGACTGATAATCATGTCCCCCCTAACAATTAAGTTGATGGAATGAAAGAATGTCCAGTGTGTACCTATTTGAATCCGATTAGCTTCACGCATTGTGAAATTTGCGAATCTGCCCTTTGAAAGAGTGATCACCTATATAGATAAATATATAAAAAGTATGAGCAATCATTGGTATTAAATTAGTTGCAAGACAATCAAAAAGATGGAGATGAAAACTTTTCAGTAGGAAACTGGAGCATTTCGACCTGATTGATTACAATTTGAGACTAAAATTTGTTCTAAATTTTCTATTCTGTGTTAGGCAGCCAATTGAAGAGTCCTTTTGATGTGATGATACTTATTTTACCGTTGAATGTAAAGGCGTGGGTGAATGGTACCATTTTTATGTTTATTTATTTCTACTAAACTTACTTCACCACTTAGAAATCCTACTCAATTTTCTAGGTAGATTCGATTTTTAAGTCTTTCTCAGGAACATTTAGCTTTAAATACTGACAATAGTATTTGGCTAGTACTTCGTTATGGCTAAATATGTAAACCCCTGAAGTACTACCTTATTTAGAATCTAGAAAGACAGCTTTGATTTCGGCAGGCATTGAAAGAGATTGTTTTGAGTGCCAAAAAGTTTATGTTTCCATGTCAAAACTAAATCATCAGTGATTTACATATCGATTGAGGTAACAGTTTGCAGCATGTCTATCCCTCCAAAAAGTAAAACTTTATTTCCAACAATCAAAGCTTTTGCGTTGGATCTCTCATTAGGAAGGTTAGGAAGAGGAGACCATTTTTACTCCTAAAATGAGAATTTTTAACACTGGCTAAGTATTTCTCCTGCCTAATTCTTGCCACCAAAGATGTAGACATTTTTGGATGTCGCACAGATTGCAAAGTTGTATTTTTTTGCTGCCATTTTAGCAGCTTCTATGGCTTTGTTTGTCCCAGCATAGTAAATATAACTTGCCTTTGAAGGTTTTTATTGAAGTGAATCAATACCACCACAAATAAAGTACTTTCCTTAAACTACTTTAGCCACTCCCATATGGCACCTAAGCCTAAGAGCCATTGGAACTACCTTTTTCTTGAGTACCCATTTAGTCAAATTTAGCTCCAAAATAACTGGGAAGTTGTCAGTTCCAAAAATATGATATCTTTCAAAGTCATTCAAGTTATTTTCTTGCTTAGGCAATACGCTTTCATCGTAAGATACCTCAAGGGTTTAGGTTGCCATTTGATAGGAGTTAATATCTTCGATCGAAACAAACTAATTGTAGCTGAACTGGTGATCTTTCCATTTTTTATCCTTGAAAGTATATTTTTCAAAATTGTCTTGAAAATCACCTCCAAACACATAAATAGTATCATTGAACTTGACCCCTTTCTGCAAAAGTCGATCATTTTTCATGTTAGAGTCCCAAATGTAAGTTTATTCTGCCAAATTCAAGCGAATTACAGATTTCAAAGATCCTGATTCCATATTACCACCCATAATCAAAATTTCATTAGGCTTAACGGAAAAAATTAGACCTACTTCAATGCCTCTATGCAACTTGACCTAAGTTATGCAGTTCTTACATTGAGGCTTTCCCAGTAATTTTTGAAAGGATCATAGATTTAGATCGATTTTGACCTTTTTTTATCACCTGTGTAACCACCAAACACATAGATTTTGTTCTTGAAAATTAAAGTAAAGCCGGTTGACCTTGGATGTTTCATGGGAGTAATCTACCTCCACTTTTCTAAACTGATTATTAAAATTTTTACTTTATTAAATGCTGTATTGCTCACAGGAGCTCAAAAGATCTTCCTCTTCTCCTCTACCTCCAAACACGTAAATGTATCCCAACTTTCCGATTTTGAAAAAAGCGCCCATGTGACTGTATCTCTTTTGCCTCATGGGAAATAGCTTCTAAAATTTATTGCCTACCAAATTGTTTCCACCTTTCTTCCTTCTCATCTGAGGCTACTCATTTGCAATTGAAGCGACTCTGAAGTAAAAGGCCTCATCTGAAACATAATCAAAGTTAAAATTGACTCCTCCTGACAAAAAGATAGTCTCGTCACTTATAAAGGTAATAAACATAAAGTTATAGGGAGGGCGAGAATTGTTATTGAATAAGCTGGAGGCTAACATCTCTTGTGACTCCTCAAATATCACATCTTTTGGCTGATATTTGTTGGGTGTATTTGGCATTTGAGTTCTGTTAGATAAAAGTGAAAACTGCATTTTTTAGCAATCCAAAAGCAGAATTTTCCTTTAATTCTCAGATTGGCCAAAAATAAATGCTTTACCTTAAGGTACATGCTTCATGGCCTAGTGTTTAAGCTCTTATGTAGCAGCAGTCATTACTCGATCTTACTGTTTCTTCGTTTCCACCTACTACTTCGCTAGTCCCATTTGCAATATTTAGTTATTTTTCTAAATTGGAGAAAGCTATTCTTTTGATATAGCTCCTTCAATTTGAACAGTAGATTTGACTTCAGGGATTGCGTTTAGTTGGATATCTTTTAGGACCTTTGTTTATGAGACGATATAGTTGGAACTCGGTGGAACTACGTTATCCATTTGATTCGAGGAGGATCCACAGCCCATTTCAAAGACGGTAATTTAGAAATTATAAAGGAATTAACCAAAAATAATTAATAAGCGTCAATATAATGATAGTATAAAATGAATCACACTTGAAACATAGCACTTCTTATCTAAGACTACACACTTGTGAAATTGAGAGTATTCTTTGTTGGGACTTATAGCAGCCAGTGGCCCTTTTTGGTTGGGCTACTGTTCAGTAGATACGGTACCAATGATAAATTTTTATTTATCTTTAGCATTCCTGCTTTATTGTTTGAATTCGCATAGTTAGTAACCGAAAATACACTCAAAGTATGCTTGTCTTAGTCCACTCCATGAGGCAACCCATCACGAGTATTAATGAGCATTTCTATCAAATTTTGTTCCAGAAATAGCTAGATCTACTCGTCAGTGCATTTTTTCGATTAGTAATTCAACCTTTTCTCATCTTTTGTACCAGACCACAACAAATCCATCACTACTTGACTGTTTCTAACTTTCACTGGCCTTACTACCTCTTTGATGTCGATAAGACTTTCGATCGAACCGATTCCACTATGAATACACAAGAACTTATCTTCGATTGCTGCAGCCAAAGGCAAACAATCGAAAAAGCTATTGATGTAGTTAAATACACTATTAATGTCGTTGATATTTTAGCCGATCCTGATTGAGCACTCTTCTCCCAGCCCACAAATGCGATTTATTGTAGAATCTTCATGCTTTCCTCTTAAAAGAGTTATGTGTTCGGGATATCTTATTTTGAGAGCCATCAACAAACAAACAGTTTAAAGAGAGTTAAACCCTTTATCTACGTAATTCCCAAGGAAAACATATTAGTTGCTTTACATTTCATGCTAGTCAGGGAAACCAAAACTATCGAATATTCGAAGTAAATCAAAAAATCTGCCATAAATGCTTCCAAATATCTTAACTGGAGGGCGGACACCGACTAAACTTGACTAGTTTATGACTAGTTTAGAGGCTTACTGACACAATCTGATAACTTTGTCTTTTTTAAAAGGGAAGAGCGTCGAAGTGAGAGGAGCCTTTTGCTGTCCATTCGCAAAGAGAGTTTGCAAGATTCCCTCTGCAAATTCAAGATTGGATATATCATGAAACTGCATATCTTGCTGAGTAGTTATGAGCTTCTTGCTTTCTTCTAGTAAACTATTGAGAGGAACTTTCTGTATTTGCATGATATTAGGGTTTTCTCCTGTAGCCACAACTGCTTGCTTACTCATCTTTATGCTTTTAATTGAGTTTATTATGCGAGTGGGAGTCAAATCTCGTTATTTTGCTTCTTTATTGATATTGCTGGTACCAGATCTTATTCTAGAACTTCGAGCAACAGTTCTTTCGTTTTATATTCCCATAACTTCTCTACGTATCTGAGCTACCTTCAGATATTGGTTGTTGCTATTTTAAGCTTGGCTCATATTTTGTATATTGTCATTAGGGGCTAAAACCTTTCTCTATTAAATCTCATTATGAGTATTATCTTTTTCTATCCAATTATTGCTCATGGGTTTGCTGTTGGGAAGACTCAAGTTTAGATCAATAGTAATCATGCTCTCCAAAGGTTGAGACGCAAGTTCAGGTTAGAACCCTCCATGAACGAAAAGCTGAGTTTTGTTATAGATAATTGCTGCATGTCTATAACGACTAACTGAACTAAATTTACTCCATTACGACTTTTAGGTGTCATAAATCTAAACCAATGAGACTGCTTCTTAAGGGTTATTGGATCTACCTCCCATGATTACCAAATTGCTGCCCATAAAGCTCACAACGTGCTGGTATCTACAAATAGGAGTGTAAGTCTATGATTTAGGGGGTGTAACCCAGTCCCAAGTCCCATCCCGATGCTTTCTTAGTCCCCAAATGTCGTTTAAAGCAGCCATAGCTAATTCTCTCTGTGAGCCATTATGGTCCCTCTTAGTCTATTTTCTTCCTCCGAAGACCACCATCATCCCAAAAGCTGAACCTTATTCACAAATCGCTGCAGAGTGATAAACTCTAGCACTTGGTATTATTTTGTTTGGAAATTCGTATTTCTGCCAGCTAAAAGGACCTTTCAGAATGTTTAACAGCCACACGTCATTTTAAGCTTTGTTGCCCGAATTTCCCCCAAAAACGACAATATGTGGTTTATTGAAAACCATCGTATGTCCATACCGTTGGCCAGGAGTGCAATTTTTATTGGAAACTTCAATAATGCGCCAAATAGGACTGAATTAAATGTTGATTACTCTTTTCTGAGGTCCAAAATATAGAGTTCATCCTTAAGTAGACCTTGATTTCCCGATGCAGCCCCCCCATAGATGATGAGTTGCATATCTGATACTGCTACGGCTGCATGGGCTGCCCTCTCTGCAGGTACAAAATCATGCCTGAATACTAATTTCGTCCACTTGGAAGTGGGAAAGTCATAGACATAGGTTTAGTTGGTGATTACGAATCTTCCTGAATCGTCTCATTTATACCTGCAATCAGTACGGCGCCCCCAAACAGAACTGCCTTGGTAGAGGAAACCATAGAGAAAGTGTGGCCGAAGCGAGGAGATGGGATGTCTCCAGTGACCTTTACTTTTTCGAATGGAAGTTTTTTCATTTTGAAAACTAACGTTCAATTAATTAAATGTTTTAGCAATAAATCAGATCTTGGTAGCGTTAAAATGCCGATGAATAATAATCAATCATTCCGCCAAGTTACTTCAACCTAATCTGTCCTAAATCTTTGGGTCACCCAAGAATCATCTAAACTCGTAGCCTTTTTGCTGACGGCATATTATAGTGCACCTGCATATGCAATCATAGCTCCATTATCAATAGCATAACGTTCATCAATTCCTCCCATCTTTCCATTCCGATCTTTAACCATTTGCTCTATCATTTCCTGTAACCTTCTATTGCACCCCACTCCTCCCACAACAATCACTTCTTTTGACCCACAATGACTCATCGCTCTTTAAGTAACTTACACAAGCATTGCAAAGATTGTCTATTGAAGAGAGAAACATAAATCTTCAAGTTTCAAGTTTTAAGGCAGCTTGTGCCTTAGCTTTTATCTTTGAGAGACTTTTCCTTTCTTTCTTTTACGTCTCTCTAGCTATTACTAAACGCCCTATTATTATAGACTAGGCGGATCAGGCAATTTAAGATGAGGAAGAAGCTCTAAGACATCTTAGAAGTAGCTCAAAATGCCAGAAAAACTCATATCCATCCCTTTTACGGTATAAGGCACGTCAATTAGCACTTTTCCAGATCTAGCCATTTTTTCAATGTTGAAGCCAGGAGCTGGATCATTAGATATGTTTGCTATTCTAGCAAATCTATCCAAGCAGTTTCCTACAGCTATGTCTAATGCCTAGCCAAAGATACGATATCTGCGAGCGGCATAGGCTATTACTTGAGAATTACCACCACTTACATATAAAACGGTGGGGTGGACCAAACCTGTTGCCAACCTCCCCATTTAAATGTGCCCAATACAGTGGTTAACTCCGATCAAAGGAATTTTCCATAAAAGGGAGAGTGTTCTGGCGACAAGTGCACAAACATTGAGAGGTGGTCCCATACCTGGTCCTTTTGTGTACGCAATTAAAGCTGGGTTATTAAAAAGAAACCGATGTCTTGCTTAAGCGACAGTTTAGCTTAGGCTAAGGCTTCCTTCACAAGAGGAATGATTTATTTGATATGGTGTTAAGCTGTTTCTCTTGGAAGGAAGCCCGTTCCAGGAGGAGTCACAAAGGTTTTGCGAGGGTTAGCTAGGATGTTTCCCTCAAAATCGACAATACCTGAATGTTGGTTTGTTTACCTACTCCTACTTTATTTGCACTGCCTTCGATCCCCAAAACAAACCTGGGTTCGTGCTCTTTCTCCATTATAAAATATATAAATCGGATATGTCAGCACAAATCCATTAATTTCTAGACAATCTTTGCATACTCATGAAAAAAGGAATGTTTGTGGAAGTATCCAATAAGTCTTCTGATATTTATAGTAATTGTATTTATCAACCTCAGTATTGATATGAAAAAGGTTCTACTTTTTGAGAAGATAGAAAATATCAAAGCCGCCAGCCATTTCTAGCACAAACTAATTGACTCAATTTGGCAGATAATGCAACTCAAACGCAAAGCTGAAAAGGACTATGCAGTTAGCTTGTAAGCAGTCAATCGATAATTAGAGCGCTATGTTATTCAAGACAACGGCTTTCTGACTGAAATAATCAAAGCTTTCCAGTCTTATATCACTGTCATCTATCACAATCAAACTGTATTGATTGAAGGATATGATAACTAAATACTTAGCTTCCTCTTACAAGCTAAACAATCAAAAATGGAAGAAAATCTGCTGAATAGGGTGAAATACTTTGACGAAAAGATGAATGAATGCCAGGAAAAGATATTTAATGTACTTGTTTGATAACAAAGCTTAAAAAGACCATCCGCTAAAATGAAACTTAAAGAGAGCTGGTTACACACGAAGTCAAACTCAATTCGAGAATCGGCGGACTAACCTAAAAGAATAAAAAAGAGTATGCCTAAAAATACAATGATCTTTCACTAATAAAGCAAGGGAATTAGGAAAAATTGGAGGCAGAGGTCGATGGAATGATGGAACTGTCTATGGAGCACAATCAAATTCTGAGAGATTTAGATTAATACGAAACGGTCTATCTATAAAAGAAAGGAAGTGATGTCTTCGACAATTTTATGCGAGCTTTTGTCTTAGAGGTATCTTTTATAAGGAGTATGCAGTTCGATGTAGGGAACATACTGCAAAGAATCAAAGATAAACAGTAAGAGCACAAAAAAGTAGCTCTATAGGCTTTAAAAGCCAGAATGAAGAAAGAATCCTCCACTGTGAAAACTTTCATCAAAGACGCATACAAAAAAATAACAAATAGTTTCATGTTGTAGATTGGCTAGTCTTACATAAACAAAAGGATTAGGGATAAATGGGGACGTATTTGCGAATACTATAACTCTGCTTGTTGATACTTATCAATTCATCATTAGATTCTTTCTCTATCTATTCAGTTCCCTAATTGATTGGCTTCAGAGATCTTCGGAGCTAAGCTATGTTGAAGAGAGTAATAAAGTAAAACATTATCAGCACTCGCATTTAGAGGGTTGAGGATCTGCTTCTTTAGTTTTGCCAATTTTAAGAAGCGGAGTGTTTATGTGCTATTTTTAAGATTAGTCTTTAACCCTTTTAGAAATGGCATAGAAAGCTTCTTGAATGCCTTAGCCAGTTTTTGCACTTACTTCATGGAACAAAATTTGGCAATTTTGGGATGAAAATTTATCAGCCAAAGCCAATCCTTCACTTTCAGATACCTCTCGTGCGGCTAACAGATCTTTTTTGTTCGCAATAATGATTTTAGGCACATTCTGGGGAGCTTTATCTCCGATTTGCAAAATCCATTTGCTCAAATTTTCGAAAGATTATCTGTTATCTACAGCATAGGCAAGAATGATAGCAGATGATCCTTTGTAATAGGTTTAAGTTATAGTACGGTATCTCTATTGCCCAGCAGTATCCCAAATCTGCAATTTGATCTTTTTCTCCTCGACATCTAAAGTTCTAGCTTTGAAGTCTACTCCAATGGTGGCGACATAATTGTCTCTAAAATTTTCGCCTACAAAGCTAAGAATGATGTTGGTTTTGCCAACTCCAGTGTCTCCGATGATGATTATTTTAGCAAGCAAATCGTGGTCTTTGGGTTTCATTATAAATATTATAAACAGGACTGACAAACTGGCTTAAGATGGTTATAGTTGTCCATATTTGAGAAGCTGATCATTTATACTCAAATGATTTGAATGATTTGCAATAACTCAGATATTTCGAATACATCTTTATCTCAAAAATTGTTGGCTTGTAAATTATTAATACAGATGTACTACCTGCGATTTAGCTGGTCTGTCTTAAAAGAAGCCGTTGTGCATGGCAAGAGAAGCTTTGGGAGAATACTCAGATAAACTGGATTAGACCTAGATCGAAGAGGCTCTAGATTACAAAAAGATATCGCCTATTTGTAACCCATCAATCGTCATCGAAATGTTCTCAACCTTGAGGAATACGTACATTCCATCTCCCAATCTGTTCACATTGCACCCAGCGCTACAGTCTACGGCAACGTCTCCATCGCAAGGGATTCATACATAGGCTTCGGAGCCGTGGTAGATGGTCTCTACAACCCCGTTAGACTTGGAGCCAACGTTAAAGTTGGTGACAACACAACTGTCCAATCATCTTTCTGGGTTCCTGATGATGTGTTCCCTCTCTCAACCACAATCGGCAACAACGTAAACATCTAACACTCATGCAACATTGTAAACGCTTTGATCGACGATGATGTTTCTATCGGCTTTCGCTCAGTGGTAATGTAAGGTGCTCAAATTGAAAGAGGGTATTGCTTATCTTATTTAGAGTTGTAATAGCTCCCAACTCCTACGTGCCTGCGGGTAGCAGACTGCCAGAAAACACAGTGTGGGCAGGTAGCCCCGTCCAATTCGTAAAAAACATCTAACCCTATTCGAACAGAGTTTAAAAGCAAGCAAATGAATAGATAAAAGTGACTCTCCCAGAATAAAGCTCAGTCACTGCTTGATTCAAATGAGATCGTATATTGACATTGCACTAGGATTATTTCGTTAGCCTATCAATTTGATTAGTTGGACTTTTCATAAAAATAGTAAAAATTATAAATGATAATTGTGGGGAAAAGAGCTGCGAGGTTTTTGCAATCGAGCAAATCATACAAATTCTGTAGCAATAAACTATAAGTTTTTAGTAATTAGGAACTCAAGAACTCGCAAAAGTACGTTGAAGAAACTTTGAGGAGTCGTAGTTGGGTGATCTATATGCTCGGCAGCTATATTCCTGCTCAACTTCGCCCAGATTTCTATGCTATTAACCTCTTCGATATGTAACTTACAAAAGTTACCGAAAATACGTCATAAGCCTCACTAGGTACTTATCCCTTACCCAGCTCTCGGAAAACTAGATTTTTGGAAAGATTCTCTCTTTAAAATATACAATAGATAAAAGCCGCAGCCAGAACCACTTACAATTTGCCTCCACCACTCAATAAATAACAACCCTTTGACCTACGGATACTTTACTCGTATGATCAGCGTCAGGGCCCACTAAGTAAGAAACAGATCACTGACTACAATGTAGGAAATGCGCAAGATGGCAAACGACAGCAAAGGAACCATTATTGCCTTGACTTTGTAGCTGCTGAGAATATAAATAACAAACTAGAGTATGAGGAGAGTGCTTGATTATCTTGGAGAAGCAGTAACTTTCATTTTAGCTAGATTGGAATCTGCGACTATATACGAAGAGTCCCTTATCAGCTTCGCAGCAACAGGTTCTTACTTCCAGAGTAGCTGCTAACCAAATACAACCTCACCACGAAAACTATCTGGAATCGAGTCTACGGAAAACCCTCAGAATAACTCTTTGATGCAGTACTAGAAATCGCAGCTTACGCCAAAAGGGCATTTGATTAAGCAGTCAGAATCTATCGCTAGAATCCGCAGGACTTTCCTGAACATTCCTTTAGAGCATTCTTAAGAGGGGTGGAGACTTAGTACTATCTGGAAAACCTTTAAAAGTACAATTTTAATTTGTTTGACTCTAATCTACACAATCCTAGCCCCATAACTCTCCCATACCGGGTTTACAATGCTGCAAAAGCAAAGAAATTCTCTTTTGCTGACCCTGCCAAAAAATGATAACTTCATCTAAGCATGGTCTAAACTCTGTTGCGTAATCAAAATATCATTTTAGTAGAATTGTAATACTAAATAAGCTCAAAAGTACCGTCCAAATCCTTTTCATGAAATACTTATAGCTCATCCTCGTTTATCTCACTTGTTCATTAGACAGATCGGTTGAAAGGACCTACATTAGTCGGCTATTGTAGATTTGGCTTATGTTGAACTTCAGCTGAGATTTCAGCAAATCGATTGTTTGTTACACTGCGCGCGATTTTATGATCGTTTTCTGGTATTACAGTTGGGTTGTTTAGTAGGCGTTTTGGTAAGAATCCGATATTGAGAGTGAGCTTTGGTAGCCTTGTTCGACCTAAGGTGGAAACTAAAGTTCATTGATCCAGATAGCTTAGACTGCAATTTTAGTGCCTAAAACCTGGGACACTTTATTGGTTTGGTTGTTTATAGCTTGTATAACTTGTTGTTGCACAGTTACTCGACTTTGGCTCTGCTGCAGAGTCAGAAACACGCTGGAGATGATATTCTGAGTGGGAATGAAAGTACATTGATAGAGGCAATCAAATAACTTGCGTACTATTTTCCTATTTGCATGTACAAATCGTAAAACTAGTTTGGATTAAGCCTGGATGAAGAGATTGTTACCTATAAACTAGAGAGTATTTGACATTTATTTTCTCAAGGTTTTTGTTGATTACTGTCACATTGTTGTCTAACAAGTACTGTTTTGTGCTTGGAATGGTTATGAAGTAGTACCCTACGCCTATATTGTACAGTCCTGGGATAAAATATAGTGGGTTGACATTCGGACTAAAAAAGTAAGTTTTGAGGCCATAGTTTTCCAAGGGAACTTTCTGAAAGGCAACAGCAAACAAAGTTATTCCTATGCAGACAAGTACCCAGTAAATGATGGAGAAGCCCAAAAGCCATTTGTTTCTCCTATTCATAGTAATTTGAATTAATAATAGGACAAGTAATTGACATATTTCTGCCTACATTCATCATGAAATTTAAAGTATCATTTATTAGCCTATTACAGCTTTATCTTTTTCTTCGCGACTCTGTCGAGCTCGTTCAAAGGGTTCAGTGTAGGCATACTTTCTCGGGCTGCTGTCTCCCCCTTAAACCATATATGCATCAGTGCTCTTTTGGCAGTAATCCTCTTCTTGGGATTCACAATCAATAAATTTTTCAAAAGATCCAATCCTTCAGGGCTCAATCCGAATTCTCCCTTTTCGAACAACTCTGGTAATTTGCCCACCGGATATTTCTTGCCTTGGACATAGAGGTAGTTCTTAAAAGTTTTGAAATCAGGCCAGCTCTATTCTGTCGGAGACCCTACTCCTTTGAAAATTAGGTCTAACTGCTATATCTACGTTTTTCCTTGGAAAAGTGGCTATCTGAGGAACAATTCTGCCATGATGCACCCAACAGACCAAATATCTAGCTCTGTAGAGTAGTGGTACTCACCTAACAGGAGTTACGGAGGTCGATACCACATAGTAATCACTTACTGAGTCATTAGAGCCTGAGCTGCCTTGCGAGCCAATCCGAAATCGCATATCTTCAAAATTCCTGCATTAGAGTACAAAAGGTTGGATGTTTTTAAGTCCCTGTGAACAATTTTGCGTTCGTGCAGATAGGCCATGCCCTATAGCAAATCCTTCATAAGCCGTCTGATTTGAGTTTCTTTGAATTTGACAGATTTTAGGAGTTCCTTGACCTCATGATCTAAGTACTACATCACTATATACACTTTATCCCGCTTGGAAGAACCCGCTACTCTGGTAATTTTAATGATGTTCGGATGGTCCAGCCCCCTCAGAATTGAAATCTACCTGAGAGAGGTGATGGGGAAATCGGATCCTTACTTCATTTTGAGTTTTTTTATGGCGTAGATGTTGTTAGTCGGAAGCTCCAGGGCTCTATATACCACCCCATATTAACCTTCGTGAATCTTATTGAGCCTTTTGTAATTGTTGATGTCTTCACATCCTTCCCTTAGGCAGCATCTTTTCAACTTGAGTGATGGCGCCACCGACTCTTCATTCTACTACTTGATTGCTTCTTAAACCTAAGACAGAGTTAAATTATGCACTCTTTTGTTTGATGGAACATCACTAACCCCCTTATCTTACATTTTTTTAACTAACTTTATAAATAAAACAAAAAATAGGATTTCAAAGTTGAAAAAACATAATTAACTCTCCTTTTTAATAGTACCATTAATGCCTCATAATCCATGAATCTATAACACACTATCCTATAGAAATCAATGTTGGCTATCAGTAACAGCTTTTACAAACATCATGACCACAGGTTACGCAGCTATATCCTTTTTCATTGAAAAATGTCTTTCTGCAGATATCACAAAAACGGAGAAGGTAACTATTCGCTGCGCCAAAAATCAATTCGTGACCTTTGAAGCAAGTTCTTTTCTTTTGGGACTGGCTAAATAATCATATAACTACAAAGCAGAGCATTTTAAGCAACTGTCAAATTTACAAGGATCGCATCTCCATCTCTAAGCTCCAAACGGAATGATTTATTGACAGATATCACAAAAATAGCTAGGCATTTATGTTGGACGTTTAACCAAAACGTGCAACTTAGGACATTTCAATGGCTCTTTGTTAATATTTAAAGCAGCAGAAATAACTTTGCTTGAGTTATTTGAAATTACGGAGGAGTTTGTGATCTTTGACTCCTTTAGCTTCTCCCCGAAAAGCTCAGAAATGCTTTACTTTTAGTACAGTTTTTATAGTTATGCAATGTTTGGCTTGAGCTGCAAGTTTTTCAACAGAAAATTGAATTGCTATTTGTAGAATTAAGCCTAAAATGATTTCTTCTCCAACTGCTTTTCTAAGTCCTATATCTTTTTCTTGAGGGACTACTCATTGGAAATCTATGCCCTTTACAATTCTATGCCGAACTACTTCGTCTTTTTGCCCATTACGATTATCAGAACGAGCTCGTTTTTTAGGACTGACAACTATCTTGTCATCTGTTAGATCTTTGATGAACTAAAAGAGTTCGAGTACATTATCCGACAGATCTTTTAAGTTCTGAGGGAATGAGCTATCGGCTATTCTGCCGAAGAGCATCTAATTTTTGTTGGGATGAGTTATATTAATGAGGAGAGCTTTCTATTAATAGGTGAATATGGCCTAATGTCCTCCAACTTTTCTGATAAGTTGAGTCATGTAACAAAAGTATAAATAATTAGTTCTTGATAAATCTTAAGTCTTATCATATGATTAATTAAAAATAAGATACAAACAAACATTTTCAATGATTGGTATTTGATGAAGATCATTTTTCTAGATTTTTAGATTGAATAAAAGTCACTGAAAAGAAAAACTTTTAATAATTACTTTTTTATAATTACTAAGTTATATTATTGATACTTGTTTGCTCTAAAGTTATCAACTCTCCAAAAAAAGCGAAGATTCC
>Ga0316217_10003910_pt1 | contig 16543 bp, 23 predicted proteins | sample 1anoAmetaG_FD_203633 | JGI IMG/M metagenome (GOLD analysis project Ga0316217, IMG submission 203633) | Freshwater microbial communities from Trout Bog Lake, Wisconsin, USA - 1anoA | ecosystem: Environmental > Aquatic > Freshwater > Lake > Hypolimnion/Profundal zone | place: USA: Wisconsin...
AAAAAGAGAAGAGTCAATCTCGACAGTAGACTGCTTCACGCAGTTGCTGAGCTCTTTTAGAAGCGAACCACTAGCAAATCCATCACTTTGTAGACCATCGCCAATCGCCTTGATCTCAGCTACTCTACCGTCTGCAAATTGTATAGGGAATGGTCACAGGACTTCAGCACCTTTCAGAAAAGACTCCTGCTCAAGTAGCCCAAAGACAGCAAGCAGGAAGCTACCTAAATTCGCATGAAGGCACTTTAACGTTTGCTTTACCTCAACCCCTATCTCACGCAAACTTAAATGGTTGACGAACTCAACAAACTCCCCGAAATCAGGGCAACCAAGGGTTTGATCACAAGGTTCATCATCTATGATCTCCTCAAATTTGCAGGTTTCTCCAAAAAGAAACCCAAACGCCTTTCTGAACGGAGAAATGAGGCCCAAAGCAAGAAAATGAGGGAAAGTTACTGCAGAAGGTACAAGGAGCTCATAATTGACCCAAAAAACAGTATTTTCTTTGTGGGGGAACTACAAATGAACATCTACGCAATGAGAAACTAGGGTTGGTGTAAAAGAGACGAATAACTTGTGCTAAGATGCCCCCAAGCAAGGACTAGAACAGTATCTGCACCCTTCATTGTTTACAAAAACGGACTATTCATGACTCAGGCCAAGATCGGAACTCCCTAAAAAAACGATCTCTACTCTCTTATCCATCGATTCATGAACGAAATCGAGACAAAGCACCCCTCCTTTAGAAGCTACATAATCATCGACCCAGCCAACATGCAAACAAGGCTCAAGATGGAGTAGTTCAAGAAGCAGTTCAAAGTAGAGTAGGTCCTGTGCATCCCTCCCTTCAGCCCCCAACTATCCATCATCTAGCACTTCTTCCACCAGCTCAAGGAAAAGCTGAGGGTCAAGAAGATTGAGTGTGAGCTGAGGATAAAGGAGGAGTTCTAGAAAGTCATTAAGGAAGACCACACTAGAATTCTGGGCTGTTTTTTTTAAAGGGCAAGGCACTACCTACAACTCGCCCTTTAGTTTAGGAATTTTTGATTTTTTATTGCTGTGAATTCAAAAACTTGGCCTGGGTCATAAAAAGGGAGAGATTGTTTTATAGAGAAAAAACGCAGTTTTGGGATTCATAGCCTCTGTGGAGCTGCTGAAAGCTGTCCTTTTTGCTACACATCCTTGTCCCAACTTTATATCTTTGGTTGATAACTATTGATTATCTTTATAAATCTATAAAGGATTGGACTGTGCCTTCGAAAATCTGTAGAATTGGGGCCTTATAACCAACATTTGTAGGACTTCTCTCATATTTGCTTCCATCTGTATAACATTTTTCAGCTAATTTATTGAAATCGCCATCTCTCTCAAAAAACCCAGCCATTAGGGTGTTGCGCCCCAAAAAATGGCTGTCTTTTTGTGGATTTTAAGTATTTGTTTTGTCCAAGTGTTTTTTCTATTTTGCCTTGAATGGAATAGAATATATAAGCATGAAAAGCTACTTATATAGAACTCTGGGGCATCCAAGACAAAGCCCGGAGTTTGAGCAAGCCGAGTAAACCCCCACCTAAATGACCTAGGTCCTCGACTAAAAGCTGCATTATATCAACCGTTCCTTCGTACCCCCCCACCTATTCAGAAGCACAATCTTGAAATCCAATAAATCTTCCTGGACATCACCAAAACCAAACGCGCCCTGCACTCCAAGTAAATCAAAGAGTATTATAAACTGTTCACAGAAAACAAGGCGGATTCGGAAATATTCCACAACACCATCCAAGAACCCAACAAGCAAAGTCTGGAGCAGTTCATGCACATCAAGTAGGCAGGCAGGAGTCTGAAGAGACTGTACTGTCGGCTGATCGAGAAGATAATGGTGAAGGTGTCTTACTACCTGATGAACAAGCAAAAACTGGGCTTCATCAACAAGGAGGTCAACGATCTGATGCGCAAGTGTGAGACCCTCATGCGCAGGATCAACTCACTCAAGGACTTGCATTCCATCAACGAACTCATCCAGGAGATCTACAAAGAGAACGAGGAGATGCAGATCAGAATCATTGAGGAACTCATCGACAAAGGCTTCATCATCTCCATTGATGAGTTTTATCGGATCAATGGCGTGGATTTGGTCGACAAGGAGCTCTATGAGAGGGTCAAGAGTGAGATCAACGAGGAGACGGATTCAGATGAAGATGTCGTGAGGCCGAAGGGGAGGATGGAAAGTTATAAGAAGTTCTAGTTCAATTTGAACAAAATGCCATCTTTCACCAGAATGAAGAAGGAGGAGCCTGTGAAGAAGAAGGAGAAAAAGAAGCCAGTCCACCGCATGGGCTACATCGAAATCGAAAACAAATACAGAGATTTGTTGGTACATCTCGAAAATCTCATCAAAAATGACTTGATTGACGAAATCGCAGAAGAGAGGGAAGAAAGCGCCAGTTCAGGCTCACAATGCTCAAACATTTGCGACGACCTTTCCGAAAAGGAAAGTGAGTACCCTCGATAGTCCATATAAACACAAAACCAAGATTTGCGATCTTCCATCAAAGACAAAAGTGACCTCTCGATGAAATTGAACAGATAAAGTCTGGAGGGTAACACTAACTCGGGTGAAGGGGAAGTTGAGGGCCGAAGTTCGTAGATTAGCTAGAATTATCACAAGCCAAAAGTGAATTAATATACTAAAAAGTCGTTAGCTTAGAGAAGTAGTAAGGAATTTTGGGCTCCTGAGTATAAAAGTGAGCTGAGGCAAAAGAAAATTACTTTGGAAAGTGGCACATAATCGAATTCGTATGTATCTGACGTACTCAACAATCGAGGTTCAAGAGCGAATTCTAAAGAGCGAAAGGCTGATTTCTTCAGTATGTCCTTTATGAAGGCATTGAAAACAATTGAGAAAGTAAACTTAAATGATAAAACAAACAGACTCGCTATAAAGAGAATGAGTTAGCACATTATGGCCTTCCATAGGCAATAGTAGCTCAACGCTAACGCAGAACCGCACAGAAACAGCCACTTAGCAAACCTCAAAAACGTGTTGCGACGGAACAATGAAAAGAAGTCAATCATTAAGCTAATAAACCTCTACAAAAGTCGCAAATTGTAATAGGAAATCCATTCAATGTAAAAATAATTTGACGAATACAAAGACAAACTCATTAACAAGGATTAGATGATTATTGAAGTTCAAAAGACCAACAAAGTCAGCATCTTTGGCTAATAGACCCTCACTCAGCTCAATGAGGTCACTGAATAGAAAACTATCAAAAACATCACTAACTACCCCAAAATCTTAGACAGTAAAAAAAGTCCAAAAATATCTCCCCACAAAAGCAATCAATACCAACGCAACCCCATCTTCAAACATCTATCCAAAGATTTGAAGCTCACCAAATACCACCCCGATTAGATCGGTAAAAATATAGAGCTTTTCAAATCCAAAATACGGCTAACTGCCAACTTCAAAGCCCCCGAGTTCCACAACGCCAGACTGAGCCATAAAACCTAGACCTGCCTCTACCAAATGGAGAGTCCACTCAACTCTTCTGAAAAGCTGGAAAGGGTAAAAATGCAGGCCAACTCCGTTCTGACAGCAAAAGGGATCTAAACGATTGACTACGAACGTTTCAAATCCTACGCCTGTGAGCGCAAAGACATCGCCAAACTGTACAAAACTGCAGCTGTAACCCCCAGCAAGTAGTCGAGTTACTACCCCGCGCATTTTGAAATTTATGACAGGAAGAGGAGAGTAATAATCGACTGATTTTAATTGTGATACAACCTCAATAATGCCAATATTCATAATTTGGATGTCTGGTTGGTTTCAGCTTGTGTCAAGGTCATGCCTTTCGCTGTGAAGGGCTGTGAAGGTTTTAGTTGGGTAACAAAGAGTGTGTTGTTTTTTTATGGTTAATCCGCAAGTCATTATATTTCATAAGAAAGTGTATGAAATAAGATATTTAGTAACAAATCTCCAAATTATTAATATGGCAACAAAGGCTGAAAAACTGAACTAGGATTGGGTGTGGAGCTAAAACGACAGCTGCCTCGTTGGATCTTCTCCCAACGTCAAGCATCAACCTCTCATCGCCTCCTTCGACATGGATGACACCATTATAACACGCAAAAGTGGGGCCAAATTCCCCAAAGATGCCCATGATTGGGTTCTACTCTTCGACAAAGTGGCCCCAACTATCAAGAAGCTTGAGGCCGATGGCTACAAAATAGTCATCTTCACTAACCAGCTGGGAATAGAGAAGGGCAAAACCCGCCCCTAAGATATCAAACTCAAAGTCAAGAACATAGCCAAAGCCATTGGTGTATAGATGCAGGTGTTTGTTGCGACAGCTGAGGATTCATACAGAAAGCCAGATACTAAAATGTGGGCCCTACTCACCTAAAAGTTCAATGGAGGCAAGGCAATCGATCTGAAAAAGAGTTTCTTCTGCGGGGATGCGGCTGGCAGGAAAGACGCCAAGCACAAAGACTTTTCCGACTCTGACCTCAAATTTGCACTAAACGTCGGAATCCCCTTCAAAACCCCCGAAAACCTATTCCTAGGCGAAGCCGAACAAGTTGAAGTCAAAGGGTTCAACCCCTCAAACGTCCCCTAGGCAGGCTAACTCCTCCTAGGCAAGGGAGGGGAGGTGAAGTTCGTGTAAAAGTAGATGGTGATATTCGTGGGGAGCCCAGGTTCAGGCAAATCGACCTTCTGGCAAAACTACATGTCCAAGTACGCAAGGGTAAACAGGGACACTTTGAAGACCAAAGAGAAGTGCTACAAGGTGGCTGAGGAAGAGATCAAGAAGGGAGCCAGTGTTATCATCGACAATACCAACCCTAAGGCTGAAGATCGCAAGTATTTCGTTGACTTGGCCAAAAAGTATGGATACAAAGTGAGGTGTTTCCAGTTCTTGACCCCCAAAGAGATCTGCTTCCACAACGACTACCAAAGGGTTTCCAACGACAAAAGGAAGCATCTATCGGGCAAAGCAGGCTCCATTCCCATCCACTCGTTCTTCAAGTACCTGGAAGAACCTCAACTCAACGAAGGGTTCTACGAGATCAACAAAGTTAACTTCATTGCCAAATTCGACAGCAATGAGGATAGGGAGTTTTACCACAAATTCTCCAAAAAGTGATAGTCTGTCACTCATAGATTAACTAATCAGTTGAAACTTGAGGGATTGAAAGGTTGAGGATTAAGAGTTGAGGGTTGATGGTTTTCAGCAATAGTAAACATCACATCAGTTGGTTAACCAAATCAGACAATGGTTCTATTGCTTGATTACTTACCATCTATAATTTCAGATGTCGCTCAAAGATTTCGAGATCGGTGCAAAACTGGGTAACTCTGTCTCAACGCAGGCGAAGGAGCATACTCCACAGTATTCAAAGTCTAGCGGCTAGCCGACAAGCAAATCTACGCGCTAAAGAAAGTGAAACTAGCGAACCTTTCGTAGAAAGAAGTCGAGAACGCCCTGAACGAGGTGCGGATCCTGGCGAGCCTGAAAACAAAGAGCATAATCGGGTACAAGGAGGTGTTCCTCTAGGGCAAGAACCTGTGGTACTGCAGCTGCAACGTAGCATCATCATGTAGTTCGCGGACGATGGCGACCTCTACCAGAAGATAGCCGACTCCAAGAAGAAGAAGGAGGTCTTCGAGGAGAACCACATCTGGAGCGTACTCATACAGACCCTCAACGGCCTCAAGATGCTCCACCGACTCAATATCCTCCACAGAGATCTCAAGGTAAGTTACACAACATTTAGAGTGCTAACATCTTCTTGAATAAGGCTGGCGAGGCCAAGTTGGGAGACCTCAACGTCTCCAAGGTTGCTAAGAACGGACTGCTCTACACTCAAACCGGCACCCCTTACTACGCCAGTCCTGAGGTCTGGAAAGACGAGCCCTATGACTCCAAATCCGACATCTGGTCACTGGGCTGCGTCATATATGAGATGACCACTTTGTAGCCCCCTTTCAAGGCCGAAGATATGTAAGGACTGTTCAAGGCTGTGACTCTGGGGGTGTACCCTCCGATAGGCAGCAAATATTCCAAGGAGTTGGCCCACATCATCAAACTCATGCTCCAGCAGAAGCCCAAAAACAGACCCTCAGCCGAGAAGATCCTCAGCTCTGCACTCATCCAGAAAAAGATAGAGGAACTGCATCTGCAATCTGCCAAAGATGCGTAGTCACCCAACCAGTAGCTACTTTCGACCATCCGTCTGCCCAAAAAACTGCACTACCTCACCGACAGACTGCCCAAACCCAACTACTAAAACCTATCCGAAAACGACAAAGGCTCATCCAGCATGAAGAACAGTCCTTCCCTGCGCCACAAAGACCGCAACTCCAGCAAAGGCAGCCTGCCCCCCCTGGTCCAGATGCTGCAGCCCGGACTCAACTACATCAAGGGCGACCGCAGCCGTAAGAAGAAGATCAGCGGGGACATCCTGATGATCGAGGGACGCTCCAAGATCATCGAGGACGCCAGGAACGACAACCGAGGGGTCAGTCTCGAGAGGGAGATCAGGGACGAGCTCAAACGCATCTACAAGGTCAAGGGCGAGCAGAGGAACAAGCGGTCGGAGAAGAGCATCATCCTGCCCCCCATCAAGCTGTGACTCAAGCTGATTTATTTTTGCACTTATCACCCACCCATTGCCTCTATCTCACCTGATTCATTGTCCTAGCCCTACTCCATATTTTGCATCTAGGCTATTGGACCAGCCCATTTGCATAGATAACACTCTCCTGTAGGATGTAACACTCAACATCATTCCATCATTGCAGTCTCCAGCTAGAGCTTTATTCGGCCTAGCATCCATCAAGTCTATTATCTACAAATCTAATATAGCTCAATCCATTATCCATTCAAACTCATCAGAAATAGCTTACAAACAACCAACAAACCAACACCTGCACATCACTAACCAAACACCCCTCTATAAATCAACCAACCCCATTCACATACCTCTACTGTTCTCAGCAGCACCAAGCACATCAGAGGGCGTGCCACTGCGGCTGTGTAATTAGTACAGCGGATTATATTATAAATGTTTCCCCTCCACTCCCATATCTTTCTCACCGTCCTACTCGTTATCTTCGGCACAGCCGTCTCCCATCTTCAGTCGCATCAGCCTATTTCGCTTGACCCCTTTCTCAGCCTGTCTCCCACCCAGGCCCACCCATCCCCAAAATCAATTACATCGAGCATCAAGGTTCAGAGCCAGAGCAGCAAGAGTATACAACATTGGGGAGAGATGGGTCTCAGCTAACCCGATGAAGGGGGCAGACTTGCTCTTTAATAGAATTCTGGCAAAATGGCAGAAAAGGATGTAGGAAAGGTCTAGCGGTCTCTGCAGCAGTTAGCCCTGCCCGGCCTCACTTCAATCCTGGCCTCCATCAGTTCTATCACCCAGCCAGCCAAAACCGCAAATACCACAAACACAAATACTACAAATAGCACCACAAAGACCAGCAGCCAGCAACTGGGGTATGCTAACATCCAGGCAGTGCTGGCCAGTAGCAGCCAGGGGAATGTGTCTAGTGGCAGTCATGGGTTGAACTACAATTTCAGCAATATTGTGCTATCACACGGAATACCTTCCAACTTCCTGCAGAACGAACTGTTCAGCTTCAACGGCTCAGTGCTGGTGCCCAACTCTAGCGGGACACGGGTGAGCATCATCTTCAGCAGGGTCAGTGACGGTTTCGAGATGGTGTTCTCCCAAACTATTGCGGCCAACCAAACCACCTTCACTATCCCCACCCTGCTGGCCACTGCGGGGTCGTACTACCTGGCCATTTTCACGGGCTACTCGGGCAACGCAGCGCAGAGTGTGTACGTGGTACATCCGACCTCATCTCAGCCCTTTAGCTCCAATCCCCCGCCAACCATCCAGTCGGCTAACTTAGACCTCATCGTTAACGACCTTTGGCTGCGCTGGCACCTCAACCCCCCTGCACCGCCTTGCATAACTCGTGTAACCTTCACGCAGGGCAACTCATCGCAGCTCTCTTACCTGCTCTCCAATTTCCAGACGGCCTTTCAGATTCCCTACCCAGATTTCTACAGTTTCAAGTAAGGGGCGGTGAGAGTGGAGATCAGCCAGGCCTTCAGCAAGAGCTAGAGTGCATTCGATAGGACCTCCCAGTTTTCAGTTGGCTACAGTCTGACCTTCAACGCTGTTGGTCACCAGTTCGCCAAACTCGACAGCATGAACCAGCTGAGACCCATCCCGCTGAGGGCAGCTCTCGGGGGTTCCATTCTGGTGAGTGGAGTATCCCGCACGAATCTGCTGAACGAGGTGCTGCTGAAAACACCCAACAACACTTTTATCAGCTACTTCATCATTCCCAACGCCTCCAGCAACCTAGTCCCTGCAAACACACCTATCAACATCACCATCACTCTCAGCATGCCTGGAATCTATATCCTCGAAATCAACAACTCCTCAGGCATCGCCATCTACAACGCACCCATCTACTGCGGAGAAATCTACCCCCTCACCCCTGATTTCATCGACCTCACTCCCTCCCAGGACAACCTCACTGCCCTCTCGCACCCCACCTCCCTCAGAGACCGCCAGCTCCTCGTCCTCGCACTCATCAACAAAGTCAGGAACGCCTATAATGTCAGCAGCCTCTACCTGGATGATACGCTGACCTCCTTCGCCCAAAATTACTCATAGGCCATGGTTGCTAGTAACTTCATCGGGCACACTGATACGCAGGGCAGAGGGCTGAGGGACAGACTGGCCGCCCGCAACACAACATTCGGAGTGGCCGAAAACCTAGCCCTGGACATGAATTTAACTGAGGCCGAACTCGAGCTGTAGCGTTCCCCTGCCCACCTGAAGAGCACAGTGAATCCGGCCTGGACCAGGGTCGGCCTAGGGATCGCACAGAGCGCAGCAGGGTACTACTACCTCGCTGAGGAGTTCTCGTCCAGGGATATGAACAGATTCCCCCTCACTCCTCAAGAACTGACAAGCATCAAGTCCGAGGTGCTTTCGATCATCCAGAAGACATATCCTACTTTGGAGGGCGAGAACCAGGCCATGAGCACCATGCTGCAGCCGTACCAACTGGGCTCCGACCTGATCAGCTTCCTGAGAGAGCAGGGGGCAAGTGGCACCCTCTTCGCGTTCAAGATAACTGTGAGCTACGACGGGGTGAGCTACCTGGGGCTGGTGAAGGGTCAGCTGCGGTTCAGCCTGAGTGGCAACTTGACGCGGATCGGACTCACAGTTATCTACAGCAAGGGACTGCTGAACGTGGTGGGGGTGTTTACTAACTGATCGTTTGTTCAAGTTTTGGGTACTTCTGAGTGGTCTATCGATGGAGGCTGGACATTTGGGCACTATTGGGTGGGGTGGTTGGACTAGTTATTTTTCTGCGGCGTTTGGATGGCATTCGTTTGGCGTTGTTCTATTTGCGATGTTGTATTCTAATGGTTTTGGAAGACTGCTGAATCAGTCACTTTTTGTGATTGGTTTGGCCCCTTTTTGCTGACTCCTACATTTATCCACCCACAGCCCCGTTCCTGAAAATGCCTCCCATTATCATAGCCGTCCACACTATCTTTCTCTCCAACCGATGTTTGCCTCAATGATATCCTATGACGTTTTCTGCAATTTTTATAATCCCACCCTTTTGAAGGTTACTTCCAGACGCAGGCTTCAGTTGTCGCAGAGACTCTATTGTTTTGGAGACTCACCAGGGTTGATATCTCATGGCTATATGTGAGCTGTAGAGTTGGCCCAAGGTTTCAAAACTGGACCGGTTCCTAAACCAATTGCTGTATGGAGACTGCGACTCCTATGTTTTACCTGCTTTTCGAGCATATAGGGAAAGTTTGCCGAGGAATCCCATATTCTTCCTTATGTTTATGCAACAAAGTTCAATCCCCCAACACCTGCAACTAATAGCAGCGCACGCATGTTGGTCAGTAAAGCTGAAATCTATGGCAGCAGTGGGTGTAATGAGTGCAGTGGTCACATTTATACTTTCTCACCCCATAAACAATACATTGGGGGTATTTAATGTTTGGGATTAAGGGCCGGCAAAATGAGTGTGCGGGCTATAGGTAGTGGAAAGTGCGGCGGCTACTGATTTGCGAAAGTGCTATTTCTATTTTTATAATAAAATGCACCAAACCTTCTCAGGATACTCACACCACGACCACTTCGACATCGCCGGGGACAGCAAGAGGCCACTCAGCAACTACTCCAACCTCAACCTCCACTCCGACAAACCCCACCCCTCCAAAGCCCTGCGCTGGAATATAGAAGAATCCAAGGAGAATGTGTCCTTTCAGAAAAAGTATGATTACTCCAACCCATACCTCCAGAGTAGGACCTACGAACCCAAAGAGGCATAGGCTGCCTACCTGGGCGCCAAGAAAGAGGCCAAAGAGGAGATGGCAGATTATAGCAAAACATGGACGGCCAAATCATACAAAAGCATCAAATTTTCAAACGAATTGGAGCAATAATACGAAATGAGCAAAAGTTACGGTAATCTGAACAAAGACGCCAAAACCAACCCCCCCAAAACACAAGAACTCAAGGAACTCACCAAAAGTCTAGGCTACAGCAGTTCCGTCAAAGATCTGATCTCCAACTTGCGAGGTGAGGAACCAAAGGTAGAGAGGAACCCCAAGAAAATGAAGACTTGCAAGAGCTAGAAACGTGTCTTTGCCGATCTGGACAAACCCTATGATACTTCGTATGAGGCCAACCCCAAAAGTCAGTATTCTGGGATCAAGTCCCATAAAAAGCTGGCTGACGTGCTCACCAATGAAAGTTACCTTAAACCCAAACCAGGCGCATAGGGCACTGCTACCACTCTAACCAGGAGCGACAAGAGTGCAAAGGATCTCTCAAAGTACAGCAACTACAAAACCTGCGACAAACTCGACATCACCTCCGACTTCGACAAACTCAAAAGACCAGCCACCTACAACTACTCCCAAACCTAAAAACCCAAAGACCCCTCCTCCAAACACACACTATCCCTCAGTGACTTCCAACTGGGCAGCTGCAAAGGCGAGGGGGCGTTCGGGCAGGTATTCCCCGCCATCCACAAAGCCAGCAAGATGCTGGTAGCCATCAAGAAGGTGTCGAAGTAGAAAGTGAAGTACATGTTGGAGCAGTTCATCAACTAGATCAAGATCCAGATGTTCCTGGACCACCCCAACATCGTCAAACTCTACGGTTTCTTCGATGACCTCACGCACTTTTACATCGTCATGGAGTATATGGAGGGCGGCAGTCTCTTCTGCTACATCAAGAAGCAGAAGAAACTCACCCCTTAGGAGACTGCAGCCAGGCTCAAGGAGGTTTGTCTCGGTCTCAAGGAGATGCACGACCACTCCATCCTGCACAGGGACATCAAACCTGAAAACATAGTGATGACCAACGTACCCAATGTCTTATTTAGGACGTCTGCAAACTCTGCGACTTCGGCTGGTCGGCAGTCTGCAAAGACCGAAGAACCACCTACTGCGGCACCCTCGACTACATCTCCCCCGAAATCGTGGGCGGCAAAGGCTACGACGACAGTGTGGACATCTGGTGCATAGGGGTGCTGGCCTACGAGATGATCTGCGGGAAGACGCCCTTCTACAACATCAGCCGCACCTAGACCATGAAGAAGATTATGAATGTGAAGTATGAGTACCCGGCGGAACTGACCGGCAGGGCCAGGAGTTTTATTGATAAGATTTTGAAGAAGAACCCAGAGGATAGACTAGACATTGATGAGGTTCTGCGTGATAGCTTTCTAGCCTGATTAGTTTTGTCCTTTATCTACTCCAACTCTCTCCCATATTAATTATCTTGTTTTAATTGACCCTTTATAGATAATTGTGGCTTAATGTATCAAGCATTTCAACTTTTAGCATCTGCCTATCAAGCAGAGGCGAAGTTTTATCGTTTAAGGATTGAGATTGTTGCCATCATCAAAGAGGAACAACCAAAGGGGCTGATTCGAAGAAATGGGATGACTTTTGCTATAATAAAGTTTTTTTGAGGCAAATTAACCGTTACTTTATATAATTTGAATAATGAAAGACAAGGAGCTGCCCAAGTATTTCAACGAAAACGAATTCGGAAGACTCAGAGACATCCTCTTCCCCAAAAAGACAAGAAAGCAACCCGAAAAAATACCAACTCTGCCCAAACCCAAATAATAGTAGAAACCGTCTGATCTCTGCATCAAGGATGAAATCCAAAAACTGAGGAACGAGATCTATAACAAACTTGAAAAAGACAGAAATGTTGAAGAACCTTAAATTGAGACCTAGAGACTTTATTTGAATGGCATCAATAAACTTAGTAGCAATCTCAAAGACTACACTCGATAAATCAGTTCAGTGTTTTAGGATTTTTTGGAACACCTCCCTACCAATTTATACCTACAGAAGAAGAACTATAACAATCATTATTTCGTATCACTTCTCATCCAAAACTGCGTTTGGTCCAAACTGGACGGCATTCTCAAAAAGCCACTAATTGAAGGTTTCAAAGGCATTCTGACTCAAAATGCAGAGATAAAAGAGGAGAGATAGTTGGAAAAGAGCATCAAAAGTAAAAGAATACTCAGATAGAGGAATAAGACCTTAGTTAACATCAACAAATATTTCAGTATTTGGAGGTTTCAGAGTCGGCTCATTGGCATGCAGAGTGATTGTTAACATTATCGCAAAGAGAATTGTCTTTAGAATGATCGCAAAGTGCTGCAAAGTATGCTCAATTTCCCTTTGTATGTACTTTTGGTTTAATAACTCAACAAACAAAACGCTGATATTTGCGAAATACTGCTTTTTGACGAAAAATCGCAAAAATTATGCAAATTTATCGACGAAAGTACGTAGGTTCTGAACACTTCTTTGTAGACTGTAACCCAGAGATCTCTGCTGCATGGCGAAACTTCAAAAAATAAGATCAAAAGACACGAATTAGAAGTAAATTTGGGTCTGACCAAACTCTGCATCGAAAGGAAATAAATCTTATTTGTATCCAATCTCCAAAAGCACCCTGACTATCATTAGCTGGACTCCTTTTGTAATTGGCAACTCTCAGATTTCAACAAACTTTAGTACTCTAAAGGAGGAGCAGTCTTCTACCCTATAATAAGTTCAGCCAATCAAACAATCGGAATTCTAAGACAATATTTCTTCGAAAAGAGCCTTAAAGCACTGCCAAATGACAAAATAAACAAAATTTCACTACTTTTATAAGTTGGAGGTCAGATGTAAAAACAAACAAGAAAACTTTCTAATGAGAGTGAGCTCATCCGATAAAAATACTACCTTAAAATGATTCTATTGATAAAGAAGCTGGAATCAGAAAAGGGGAATCTGCATTAAATCATGGTTTTGTTAGCGGAGGAGCTTAAGAGTAGCTTTCAGATTGAAGATATTGCTTTGTTTAAGGTCGAAAAGAAACAGAACAAATCTAAGGTGGAAATTCTGCTGAACTGTGTATGGGGTAAGAATGAAGAGTGCACCTCTCTACTGTCGATAGTCGACAGACTACTAAAATAAGGTATCAACCATCTGTATCTCTAAAAAAGGCTAATCATATATCACAATATGATGCTTTTTGATTTGCATATTGGCTGCTAGAAGGACTAGCAGGCAAAGGGGGCACTCAAAAGGCTTCCTGTGGAGTTGTTGAGTGTTACGATTGGCAAGGTGCAGACTATTATCACCAAGAAAGAGGAGGAGTTATAGGAAATCAAGCGCTTGGAGCTGAAACTAAAGGAAACTAAGGTTAAGTAACAGCAAGCTAGGTTTTAGGCATAGTTTTAAACTCAGAGCCTAGTTTTCTTAGCCCATTATGCATAAGTTTATCACCCTTTTGAAAAAATCGTGGAATTTGTTGAGATTCTGACCAACAAATACGTTGATTTGTTTCCTGAGCTCTAAGAACCACAATAAACAGGCTGCTTTTTATAGATTTTGGAAAAAGGGTAGAAAAAGATGCGTATTTTTCATTTCATAGCTCAGAAGAATATATGGTAAGAATGTGAATCCTTTAGAAGCTAAGTCATAAGAGTGAAAATCAACGAGATTGTTAGTTTGGTTATCTGCTGTAGTGAGTTTTCTAAAGAAACAAAACTAAAGATCTAGAGAATAATCTCACAATTCATATAGCTCTTTTTAAAGGAGAAATAAAAAAGAAATGCACAAAAGGGGAACTTTTTGCTATTTGAAAGCAAAGCAGCAGAATTGTTAAAAATCTGCAGAGTGCCTTAGCGATAGTTCCACCAAATATCGAAGTCAAATTGGTAATTGAGTCAATTAAAACTAATTTACAAAACTTTTTAAAGTATAGTTTAACTTTTTGTTTCCTAGCTTTTTGGGGTCAATTAATAGGTAGTTTGGCAGAAATAGGAACCCAATACCAATACTTTTGAGGAGTGGAAGCAAATTATTTACCAATTTGTGTTTACTTAGTTTGAAAAGATTGAGGTGGCTATCAAAGCAACTCAAGAAAACCAAGCATTAAAAGCACAAAAGTAGCTTTAATTTCTGTCTCCGAACCTGCCTTTAGTTCAAAACTCCAAATAGAGTTTTCTGCAGATATTCGTAGCCAAAAACAAGGTAAAATATAAATGTCTTCACTATGAATCTCCGATCATTTTTAAACTATCTGTCAATCTCTCTGAAGCAGACACTGAGGCATAAAATATGAAAACTTCACTTTCTGTCCTAAAACTTTGCTGGATTAAACTCTGCAAAAGTTTGATTTAAGGTGCTTCTAAAATAGATTAGCGAAATATGAGAAAAAATGTGCTGAGATTAACAAACTATTTCAGTGTACTTCAAACTGCCATTTTGAATGAAGCATTCAGTAAAATGAAACAAATTGCCTTAAAGAGGAAATAAAGAGCTACGAAAATAGATAAAATGTTGGCGATGATCAACAAAAAGCAACAATAATGCATTTGGCAGATTTTCTTACATTTAATAGCAAACAATACAATCACAAAGCAAGAGAAAAGACTATAAAAGATAACCCAGAAGCCATTCTCCATCTTAAAGCAAGTCCTCAATAACAAAATATTCAGAGAGCCTTTTTAGAATATGCACAAACTATTTCTTCAAAGTTAAAGATTCAAGCATAGCTTGCCTATAATTGCTGGAATTATAAGTGTTAAGCAGAAAGAACTCAGGTGGCATGCTTTTACACTCATCTTCTTGCGCTCCAAATCAACCAAAACAGTTTCTCTTTTGATTTCTCCTTTACGCTCGATTCTAAAAAAGGATTTAGATAAAAACTGGCGAGAGTTTATCCAAAGAGTCAGATAAACCACCCGCTCTCCTTTAAGCAAGGAAAAGAACCCAGAATAAGTTCGCTCTCTGAAACAACTTAAGTCAATCATCCAAAAATAAGCATCATAATACCACCTTTTTCTGATAATAAACTCCTTTAACTGCCTTCCGCTCTATTCCAGCAGCCATAAAGATAGTATCGTAGCCCTTTAGTAAGTTAATGTAGCTTGTTATCCGTTTTTGGTTTATCAAATAGGGTCAGAGGGACAATTTATATGGCACTACTCTTTGAAGGAAGGCTAGAATAGCTTCAAAGTGAAAGATAAACTAAGTAGGCTATCAAAATTTTTGTAATAAGCACTAAAAAACTGTAAATAACTGTTTTTATTAAACGTTCTAAGATTAAAATGTTTTCGAAGCAAGTATTTTCAATTCTGGAAATCAAAGTATTTCAAAAAGTGGAGACAAGAGTGCGATATTCTTGGAATTTAGTAAAGAAACCGGTTGAATGACTGCTTGTACCAACTGAACATTGAAAGTCAGACAACAAAAGAGAAGCTCAAAATGTTTGAAAAAATGTTGAAGGGAAACGTACTAATGTTCGAAGAAATGAAAGCGAAAAGAGAGTAGTATTTGAATTCCATCAAATTCAGTGAAACAGAGGTCACTAAAATTGACCAATCTTACGATAAACTCGAAAATGCGCGAAATATGTTTACTATGTTGTACAAAAGGACTATTTTAAAGAGTTGCGTTTTGGTTTGGAGAAGCAACTCAAAAAGGATGTTGCTCATGAAGAAGGAATAAAAGAAGGTTCATTTAAGTTTGTCTAAAATAGGCTTAAAGACAATTTTTTCGATTTTTTAGCCTAAAATTGGAAAAATTCTAAGAAAAGTATTTTAGACGCTATCTTCTTTTAAGAAATCAAACATAAAAAAAAGATAAGTTGAGAGGATAAACGTTTCCTTTGAATAAAATTCAAGATTAATAACCTTTCAGTCAGAGCTAAACTAAAAGTAAAATGAAAGTGAACATTCGAATAGCTTTGAATCTCCATAGGGCAAAAAGGAGACATACCGAAACATAACTAAATTCAAGCTGAACCAAATGAAGGAGTCCAATAGAGTGGCTGATTTGAGTGCATAGTAAATTTCTAAGTACAATAATGGAGCGTATAAGCTTAACCCAAAGACTTTGAAGTTCCTAAAAAGGATGGGAAAACTTTGTGGCTGATAATTAATAATCTA
>Ga0316217_10003911_pt1 | contig 16541 bp, 15 predicted proteins | sample 1anoAmetaG_FD_203633 | JGI IMG/M metagenome (GOLD analysis project Ga0316217, IMG submission 203633) | Freshwater microbial communities from Trout Bog Lake, Wisconsin, USA - 1anoA | ecosystem: Environmental > Aquatic > Freshwater > Lake > Hypolimnion/Profundal zone | place: USA: Wisconsin...
CAACAACAGAGAAGCCAAGTACCGTGGACTTTCGCTGTTCGATATTAGGAACACGATTTTGAAGATGGCCGAAAAGCGAGCATTCGTTTCGGCGGTGCTGATGGCAACCGGGGCCTCGGACATCTTCACCCAGGACATCGAGGATTTTCCGGAGATGGTCGGGATGCCGGTTGTGCAGTCGGTGCCGGTGCAGAAGGTGGTCGAAGTGCAGGAGTCGTCACCAGCGTCAGAGCCGTCATCGGTGGCGGCAAATACCAAGCCTACGGCTGGGGCGAAGGTGGGGGCAGGACTCAGCCCGAAACGATCGGCTTGGTTGCTTCGGGTTGGGGATGAATCGAAAGCGCCCCCGGAAGCCATGGACCGTTGCATGATCTATCTGCAGAATGCGTCGGGGGCAGAGGTTAAGGCCTTCTTCGATGAACTTGCTCGCAGGAAGGGGGAGGTGTTCAAGCCGTTCATGGCAGGATGAAGTTGGGCGAGGGGGGGTCCCCTCGCTTAGATATCCAATGATACGCCCAATATGGTTTGTCCCTTGGCTTGACGCACCAGGATCGAATTCAGTTCGAAAATAGAAATGAATTGGTATTTGAGAGTTGTTGCCATGGCAAAGTCTTGTTTCAAAATGGGCAAAGGATGGTGATTATCAGGGTTGGCAGCTAAGTCCTTTATATGAATTTGCAACAAACGCAGCTACATTCTGTTGAACCGACGTCGATGAAATATGGTCAATAATATCATTTATGAATTTTGAGATAGCAGAATCACCGTTTCCTGGGCGAAGAACAAAGGCACCAATACCGGGTAGAATTTCATGATATTCAGTCCAATTTTTATCAACACTTCCTGGGTACAATACGTACGCGCCGTTGCTTCTTCTGATTGCATCTCTATAGGCATGCATTTTTAATAAATCTACCCGTTTGTATATTCCGTTAATTTGCTCAACCACTTCTTTGTCCATTATCGCCTGAACCTCATCTTCAGCCGAATCTGGTTCATCGTTTCCAAATAATTGAGTAAGGTCATCAATTCGATATTTTGCGTCAAAGTGAATGCGAACTATCCTTCCATTGATCTCAGCACTAGTTTCATCATCGTCACCTGTCCAAAATGTTAAGGAATAATCTGGGCGCATCCGCTGAGTCCAAGAACCTGCTTCATCAATGGGTAGCCGGCGTGAATAAATTCGATTGAAGTCAAACCTCACAGATATCTTCAAATGGTTTTGAACAATTTGACCTCGTAATGCCGTGGTTCGTCCAGATTTCAACTTGATCCCAAGGTGATCACCTGTATCTTCAATAAGCCTTTCAATGTCGGGTGTTTCGATTAAGAATCTAGTTGCTATCAAATCCAATAATTTAAAAAATACCCAATATTCATATAGAGTGGCCACATCTCGCCTACCGAGATTATAAATATCAGCCCCGCCTTCCCATATGAGTCGTGCGGACAGATCAAATTTTAGCCAGGCTTGAAATATTTCTCGATAGCCTTCTTTGGAATGTAATACCGGACTTTCAAGAGGTAGCCTATCAAGACGAGAAACATGTGAAAGCACTTTGGAGCTTAAGGCTGTCTCTAGTACTAGTAGTAAAGCGGTAACATCGCCAACAAGCCTGATGTGCTCTTTGGTTTTAAATGATTCTACTTGGTACAAGATTTTTTCTAAAAATTGATAAAATGATTCTAAGGCAAATCTAACAAAGCGATTTTCTGGATTGTCTTCTGTTCTTTTTGAGGATTGAACCTGAATAGTTGAAGGCAAAGAGGGAACCAGCTTACTGAGTGGGTGATGAATTGGAACTGGAAACCTCTTGCCGTCCTTAACTAATTCGCGAATGTTTTTACCATTTAGTTTGGATCCCATGCTGATGTTTTTATCAACAAGCTCTGGATCGAGTCGCTCATGCGGGCGCATTGTTATATAGTGGATTGCATCGCCGAATGACTTTGAACCTAGAAGCGCATTCAAGAAAGCAAATTGCTGGTAAAGGATTCTTGAGTCTGACGAGGGGTCTGGAAACCCTCTTAATGTGGTTGGCGCTCTAAGTTCAAAGGCAAGCCCAATCGCTCGATCGGCAATTTCCTCAATCATTGTTCTTAGGTCATCTCGATACCCAATTTTTCGACTAAGAACCTCAACGGCAGCGATTCCAATAGGATGACCCGATTGGTCGATTAAAGCAATGCCAAGCCTTCCAACATAGGCGCCTAGCTCAAGGGAGCCACAGTTCGGCAATTTGGGGTTTGAACTAGCCTTAAAAGCTCCAATGCCGGTGATTAGCTTCGGAGTAAAGTTGCCCGGAGAAATATCGTACTCGTATTTGGTGGCTTCAAATATCTGGATCCGCTCCTCACTCTGCAAGGCTTGATCCCCGTCTTGAAGTACTTGGATTTCGCTTTCCCTACGACCAGGCGCAAATAGACTCATTTTCCCGACGAGCAGTGCATCGGAGTCGAAAAACTCAATCGTTACGGAACAACGGTCCTCGCTCATGGCTAATCGAGGAAACTCGTGTAACCTTCCTTGAGGCGAGCTTGCATGCGCATAACCTTATCTTGACTTAACCGGAGCGCTCTCGTTTTTGAGAAATCGGCAAATTGCACCAGAATTGGGCGGAGTCTCCTCTCGGATCCATGTAATTTGGGCATTACTTTTTGTATTACTTGGGCATCCAAGGCGTCTTCCCATTTCCATCCTGGGCCCACCAATAGAGCATGCCAATAAATGAATTGATAAATTTCGTGCGCTGTTCGATATCCAAACTCGGCACAGATCGGGGAAAGAATATCGAATAATTCAATTAGGCAATTTTCAACGCTAGACTTTACAGCCACGCCGTCTGCAATTGCTGCGGGAATGCTTGAATAGAGTCCTATATCGGATGCTGCTGCCTGAATAAATGATGCGGCAAACGGTACGCCTTTACCTACGATCATAGACATGTCAATAGGTGATGGGTTTGCCAGATAGGATTTGATATCTTCAGAAGAGATGCGGAATTCAATTACATTTGCACGGTCTAGGACTTTCGGTGAAAAAGTATAGGTGGTCTCATCAATGTTCACAGTCCCGATAAGAAATAGATTTGCTGGGAGGGGAAGCTTTGGCGGTACACCGTCAATATCACCATCTGCTGAATGCAATGCAATTGGGTGTTCTGACTCAATTGATGATAAAATATCCGCAAAATACCTTTCAACGTGAGATAAATTCATCTCATCTAGAATCAAAAAATAGGGTCTGGTTGGGTCGTTTAAAGCTTGAAGCATTAGGTCCAAGGCGCCGCTAGTTGGTATGCGGTATTTGGATGGATCGAGGGCATCTCGATAGCCTAGGACGCTCTCATTGCTTGTCCAATCCGCACCAACTGAAACTACCTCGACCTGGCCGTCAACCTCCTCCATCCACTTCGCGAATGCTTGCGCTAGTCTTGTTTTTCCACTCCCAGAAAGCCCTGTCAAAATCAGGAATGGCTTTGTGATTAGGGCCGCAACGAATCGTGCAAGTAATCCCTCGCTTAATCGCATTCCCGAGGATTTAATATCCGTTTCGCAAGCCTGAAGAAGTGAATCAATGGGTGACGTAATGCCGGTTGAGGCGGCACCTGATGGGCTGGGAGAACCACCACCTGAACCACTTGCTGATGGAGTGGATGTTGGTGGATTAGCAGTGGCAACCCGGCTAACTGGTACTGCGTCTATTCCGGGAAATAATGTTTTAAGGTTTGTGCTATATGAACAACTATTTGTATGAATAAAACGCAACGGTTTTAAATCGGATTTCCCATCCAATTGTATGAATGCTAATATCCCATCAAATGTAGTCCCACGGTCCAAGCCTGAAACAAACTTTTCTGCTGTCGTTGAAAAGCTATTTCGAATTCTATCCAGAGCAGTTGCCTCATCCTCACCCTTGGACTTCTCCGCCAAAAAAACGAGAGCCAGTGGAGCAGTTTGCCCCCTCCAATTGCCCTGTGGTAAACGTGTATCCAGGTTGCTGATCCGATCCTTGCTTCCGGTCGCTTGAATGTTTTCGACCGATATTGATAGAGCTGCACCTATCGCAGACTTGATGTCATTGTATTTTGTTGTGCTCGTATTTGAGATACCGCCTTTATACTCGCTTAGCAATTTCTTGAATAGAGTGTTAACGGTATCAAGAAGTGCCATGGTCGCTTTCTCCTGTATTATGATTCGATTAGGTTACCATGATCGCATGCTTACGTAGGGATGCTAGAAATGCCTCCGAGTAGACTACATTCGTGCATATCTCAGCTCTACCCAAAAATCCCTCCGTCGCTCGGCGGGATAACGGTTTAAGGTCAAATTTTAGAAAGTTTGAAAGCAGGATTTGGTCTGCTTCGCTTGCCCAACGGCCAACTTCGACTGAATAAGTTCCTTTGGCATCCCCAAAGGCTGCGGATGGCCAAGCCTTGCTCCGATCCATCGAGGCAGCCTTAAATGAAACCTTCTCGATTTTCTTTAATTTGGTGCCGATCCACTCGGATAATTTTGTAGAAACAGCATTGCCAATAAGACGCCAGCGATAGCTTTGTCGGGTCTCAATGCCAAGCCCTTTGTAGTCTGTCCAGTCTTGTGGAAACCCTTGAAGCCTTTCAGCGTCTCTGATATCAATTAGACCTACATAGTCTTTACTTGGGAACCAAACTGCTGGGGGAGAAGCAATCCCCACTGTAGAGCCACATTTGATGGGTGGGACGCCCTCTCTAGCCCAGCCTACGCCACGGCTTCCTTCTGTCCAATAGAAACCATAGGCGGTTGCACCATCTAGGACCCCAGGTTTTCCATCAATGTCAGGAGTAGGGTAATCGTCACCGAACAGGAGGTCCGCCGTCCGGTGGCTTTTCGAGGCAAGAAGGACAACCCGCGGTCTTCTTTGTGGCAATCCAAAAGATCGGGCGTCAACAACTCGATAGGCCCATCGATATCCAAGGCGCACAAGTTCGGCAGTGAGGAAATTCATCGCCTGCCCTTTGTCCAACCGCAACATATACGGAACATTCTCAATCAGGATCCATTCAGGACGAGATGTATTTGACTTCTTTTCAATCAGACTAAGTAATTTCCGGACCAACCCGGACTTGGTACCAGTAATCCCCCTTTTCCCTCCTGCTTGGCTTAAATCCTGGCAGGGAAAACCTGCCGTTACGATATCTGCGCTTGGCAATTCTTCAAGGCTCAAAATATCGCCCACGAATTGGGCCTGGGGGAAACCCCGACGAAGCACCGACTGAGCTAAAGGATCGATTTCACAAAAGTAATCTGAAATGATCCCACTCTTAGCAAGCCCAAGTTCAATTCCACCAATTCCAGAAAAAAGTCCGATTGCTTTCATCTAGTTCCCATTATCGAAGTTGGTTAAGTGCAATTGCATAGGCGAGTTTAGAAGGAACGGCATTGCCAATTAGTTCTTGGAGGTTTCTCCTTCCCTGATCGCCAAAATTAAAGAAGTCGGGGAAAAACTGGACCCGTGCTGCCTCATGCGGAGTGAGAGTGCGCCTTCTTAGGGGATGAACAAATCGCCCCTGACCGGTGGATCCAAACCCAGTTGTAATTGTTGGGGCTGGGCGGTCCCAGAACATTCGGCCATAAACGCCTTTGTAAGAATGCACTTTATCTCTATGGCATGGAGGACGTTCCGAATCAGGGAGATCGTGAACCCCATGGTTGAACATGTAATTAATTCGGTTGATATTTTCCTGAGAATGCCTGGCTGGGCTGTCAAAAGGGGAATCCGTTTGAAGATCGCACAAATCATCGATTGCCCAGCTAATGGGCCGTGGGATTGTGAGTTCTTGGTTTGCCAGCTCATCAAAGTTGTGCAATTCGACAAGGCTTCCCAAAAGGAAAAACCGTTTTCTGGCCTGGGCGGCACCATACTTTTCAGCGCTTAGGACCTTTTCATCGATTTCGTATCCAAATTTACGAAGAGAATCCATTGCCTTGCCCAGCGAACCTAACTTGTCGTGTTTAATGCCCTGAACATTCTCAATCAAGACATGTTTTGGCCTAAAAAGCTCTACGAAGCGTGTCGCTTTTAGAATTAGCTGATTTTTGGGATCTTCCCTTCGGGTATGATTATTCAGGTCAGAGTGGCCCTGGCATGGAGGGCCTGCGATTACAAAATCGACACGACCAACTTTTCCCATAAGGTCTAATTCGGAGGTTGTAGGGTTGTCGCCAACCCTTCCAGAAATGGATTCTTCTAAAGGGCCTGAATTTTGGAAATCAGGATTAAAATTTCTTGAATATACTTCCATTGCAGTTGTATTGAAATCATTTGCGAAAGCAAAATTTATAGGCAACTGAAGGGCACGGCATGCCTCTCTGACACCGATGGAAAGGCCTCCGCAACCACAAAATAAGTCGGCGATCCGGATGGGATCTGAGTTTCCTAATGGAGGATAGAAAATCGGTTCCGTCTTGGACCGAAGCCAAGCAAGATCATGTTCTGCCGCGAGGTCAGGCCCTATGCAACTCGGCAAACCAACAATTACGGCGGATCTGGCTTCCTCTCCTGTCCGAAGCATTATTTTCCGAATTATAGAATTTGTTATTGCATCAAATTCATAGGAATCAGAACGAATTGAAGCTTCTTCATTTTCTAATTCAGGGAATAGTGAATTGCCTGTTACATCAAAAACAGACATCTAGTAGATCCTCCGAAAGGCCACAAATGGAATGATCGAGTTTGCAGAGGAAATTCCTTCTAGCAGGTTCAATGGCTCGGAAGGAGAGTCAAGACGAGTGGTCGGGTGCACCCAACCGAGCCGGGAACGAACCAATCCCCTTACGTGAGGATGGGGAGTGATTGAGTTCAAATGGTTCGACTTCAGCAAAGGTCACCTTCGGTCTCCAGTCCCGGAACAAACCAATGGTACCTTATCTTCTAGCCTGAATTCTTTGATCTTTTCCATTAACAATTCATTTATGCAGTTGACTTGGGTCAATGCTACCCATCCTCTGGTTTTGGACGGCTGAAGGTGAGGAAGTTCCGACCGACCACCCGATCGTTTTCGTATAGCCGATTTCGGTTCTTCAGCCGCCCACCGGGCCACGCGGCCCTTGACAAAGGGTTATCACTTCTATTTCGATGGGTCTGGCAGTGCCACCCGGTAGACGCTTGGCTCGGCGTTGCTGCCGTTGAATTCAATGGGACTCCATCCCAGATGCCGTTTGAGGGGATTTTGGGCTTGAGCAAGAATCCGGGCCGGATAGAAATTGTTGGGGCCGAAACCATCAATTCGAAGGCGAGGAAGATCTTGGCCTCGCAGGATCCCGGCTAGGCGTGGGTTGAGGGTCGCACGTGGTTCATGTCCTCGCCCTTCAAGAAGGAATGGGTGCAATGCGACTTCTTCATCTGCAGCATTAAGAACCTCATGACGGATCCTGTCGTTGATTTGTCCTGCTGTAGGAATGGTCATGGATCTCCTTCGGGCTTGTCTTTTGATTAAATCTTGGATCCCACAGGTTGGAATTTAAACCTCTTCATGGGTTCGGCTCGATTCGTGCAAATGTTCCAGCATGGATTTTGCGATCCGGTCTGGGCAGGCATTAGAGTCGAATATGAAAATCTCAGGCTTCAGGCTTGACCTGCATTTTGATTTCAGGTCATGGCCCTTTCGTTTGGTCGTGGCTTCTCCTTTCACGGATTGAGTAATTGTGATTGATTTCAATGGACATTCAATGTCGCTTTGCCATTTGGATTGACTCTTGACATTGAGTTTGTAAGCGGTCTGGCTTGTTTAGGGTCCTCTTGTCATTTTTGCGTTGATGAAAGCCTTGTTGTGTTGAACTGGCAAATTGACAAAAATTGGTTTGGGTATTATGGTCCGCCTTATTGAAAACGAAAATTCCATTTTTTGTGATAAACTCATTCGTGGCTTTTCAAAAGGAGAATTCATGGCCGAACCAATCATCTTCGTCAAAGGTACCAGCAAGGCCAACAAAGCTGCCTACCTTGTGGGGACTGAGAAGGTTCCCGCTGCTGTGGTCACTAGGCTTCTCAATGCGCTCCTGGATCTTTCCGGGTCAAAACTTGACCGCGCCTTCTATCAGGGCTTGGAGAAATACACCCCTGTCTTGGATGCGCTTGATGCCTATGGATTGACTCCAGCAGTCGCGGTCGCTTCCTTCAGGAAGCTCCAGGAAGAGAACCAGGTGGTTCGCCTTCCGGCTACCCAAAGAGTCTCCAAGGTGGCCAAGATGGCAGAGGTCATCTCGAAGGGCATCTGCAAGCGGTTCAAGGGCACCGCGGAAGAGATGGTTGATGGGTTCCTTGAGATGGTTGGCAAAGCTGAATTCAGGACTGAGGCCGTCGATTGCATCTCAGCCTTCAAAAAGAACTTTGGTGAGTCGGCGTTGGGGTACACCAAGACTAGCAACCGGAAGGGGAATCCGGCTGCGCAGAAGGCGTTGGCCAAGGCGAGGGCGGGCAAGAAGAAATAACCCACTGAATATTGAATTGGGGTTAGATTTCTTTAACTTTGACCTATCTTGTTTTCCTGTGTTGGAGTAATTTGGCTGTAAATTCTAACAATCCCAGTCATGGCATAGTTTCATAAAAACTCTTTGAGAGTTTTTGTAAATTTTTCAATGAACAAATATATAGCGAAATTCTTGGCTGGCTACTCTGCGCATAATATCGGCCAACCATTATGTGAACGCCAAATCTGTTCCCCGAGTCTTAAAACTATATTTGGAGAAGGGCAATCATTAATATACCCACGTAGCGTGAGATAATTAAAATTCCAATCATAATCAAGTAGTTCTGGGTAGCGCGCAAGAGCAAGCGCTGCCGTTCCAGGATCTGCAAAGGTATGTTCTCTGGCGCGTGCTTGGAGATTTGACGCAATGCCTGAATACACCCTATCAATATTGTAGAATCCTGAAAGAGATAACGAATAATTCAAACATCGTGCTGCTATGTCATAGTTCTTTACCAATGCCATTGCTCCATTTTTTTTCTTTATATAATGGTGTTGCCAGAGTGTTTGTTTTGCCAGCACCTCATGTGGTGTGTTAGTGGCAATGAAATACCAACCTGGTTCGGCCGGGACTTTTGCATCAAGATGCCAGCAAGGTTCCCTTAGAGGGATTGGGACGGTGGTAAAGGGACTGTTAAGGTATTCATGTAGTGATTTCATGTGCGTTTCCTTCAATAGCACAAGCGGATGGCTAGTTCAGTTTAAGTGACCGAGTTGACGTGCCAATTCGTAGTCCAAACCTATTACCAAATTATTCTCTTAGGTAAGTTGGCTCGCCGGAATTCGGCCAGCCATTTCAAGCCAGAAATCGCCGCCCACTTTGAGGAGTTTCCCACCCAAGAAGACTTCGTCTTCGTTGAATTCCTTGACCTTCCATGGCTTTGACTCAGGATCTTCGACAGAGCACATGACCATAAAGGCCCTTGCACCATTCTCAATTAGTCGAACCTGGCCTACCCGTTCCTGGTAGCCAAGGTCATCTTGGTTCTCAGAAAATTTTTCAAAATGGGTGACGCGGAAGTAGGTTGAACCATCTAGTTGCTTTCGCTCATGCTGCCAAATACGAAGTACTACGGAGCCATCTTTCCGAAGGGCACCCCAAGACCAGCGCACATTTTTCAGTGGTGCCCCAAGCTGTTTGAAATAGCTGCTCATGCTCATGCTCTCTCCGAATCATCTTGGAATTGGCTCAGCTTAGTGTGCGTCGGAAGGATCCGCATATTTATCCTGATGGGATAGGATTTGCGGACCCAAGGATGTCTCAATAGTTAAGCATGATTCAGCGGATAGTTACCAAATAGCCTAGAATACAATTTATCTACAGATTCTAGTTTGTCAAAACGTAATCGTGGTAAAATACGGAGGTTTGGGCGTTCAAGTTTCACGCCTTCGGCATTGCCTTTGGTGTGCTTCGCCACCTTTAAGCTGTTTAAGGATGGGATCTTCTTCCCTGGGGCGTTTCCAAAAAAGAGAAATGGTCCTAATTCAAGAGTTGTTGGATCAAAGAGGATCCAGACAATACAGGCTGATGGTTTATCAGCAAGCCCAATTTGGATCTTTTGCACAGAGGTCTTGGCTGTTCTGGCGGAGGACTTGAACTGGACATGACGTGTGATTCCATTTGCTTCAAGGACCACATCAAATCCAGCTCGATCGACAGAAGGGTGTGAAATTTCCAGGGAAGCCTTGAATTGAAACCAGGATAGTTTGAGCATCTCGCCTAACAGGAGATGCTCAATTAGCTGCTCCCTATAAACTGACTGGTAAGTGTCGAGATTGGATTTCGTTGATTCAACCATGAGCAACCCCATTTCTTAACGCGAATTTTTAGAATTGAAAGTTGAATGAGCCTGGATACCACCTTGGACGGGCTTCTTCTCGGGCCTAGCATATTGAACTAAAGGACAGGCTCATTGTGGGAAGCAATTAATAGGTACCTCGTTGGGTCCTGAATGCAAGCGTTGATAAATACCTTTTCCAATGGTGTGATGGAAGGAAGCTGACCGCATACGACGCCAGGCTCACCTTCAACTACTTGACTCCGTCCTTCTCCAAACCCCTCTTGAGTGCCGCGACGATTGCCGCGCTGTGCGCGTCCAATTCTTTCTTCGTCCACCCCCTGGCCATAATCGGTGCGGTGAATCGGGGCTGAGGGATCGATGAATCATCTGCCTTTCTCATGGCGAGGGGATTCTGAAGCGCCACGGGGTTCAGGTTCTCAATGACAATGAAGTAGCGGATGACCTGGTCCCAATCCGGGTATTGCTCTGTCTTGAAGTGGATGTGCTTGCCGGCAAATTCTTTGGCACCGTGCTTTTTTCGATCATCAATCAGGAAGTCGCCTCGATTTAAGTCCTTCCGGTGCGTAAGGATGAGGCGCTTCTTGGCCGCGTCTCCAAGGTGTTTTTTCACCCACATGAGCTTGTCCGCCCAGGCGGAAGGGTTCTCCCAGGGCGCCGTGGATAGGATGTAGACCTCAAACTGGCTGGCGAGGATATTGAAGGCCTCCACGGCACCATCCACAGGGTCCATGAGCGCGAAGATCCCCGGCACATCATCCAGGTGGCCGCGGTAAGCGGCCTTGACCGTGGGCTCAAGCCTTTTGATCCCGGATTCAAAATCCACCAGGACATTGTCCATATCCACATAAATGATCTTCTTGGGTTTAGGCTTCGTCATGGCCAGTCTCCCTGGCAATCAGGCAGGGACGGATGAATTCAGGTGGCTTTCCTGCCCGGTAAACGCCTGAAGGAAGATCTAATCGCCTGAACTGGTTTGCAATGACGTCCAGGGGAACCCCATGGATGTTGCGCCCGTGGCAGTGGCTAACGTAACTTGCCTCCTGTTCTGAGGAGGGCTGGGGAGCACCATACAGCCAGAGACTAAGGACATGAATCTCCACCTCATACCCATGTTCCGTGCTCTTCTTCACAAATCTCTGGCGATCCGAAGCGCTGACATTCGTATTGTCGACAACCACGATGGGGTCGCCTGCCGCAATTGCCTCAACGAAGTTCTGCTGGCAGACTCGATGGGCGGTGCCCAGTGACCTCAAGTCCCAGACTTCTGAAAAAGATTCCCCTGAATCTGATGCCAAGTCTTCAAAGTAATGATCAGCACTGACTATTGAGGCATCAGGGAAATGATGCCGCACATAGGTAGACTTGCCAGAGCCAGCACACCCGACCATAAGGATCACTCGCGAAGTCATGGATTCCCTTCTGATGGACAATTTCGAGCTCGGCTCATTTGCACAATGCAAATTCCAGAATTCTTTACGGTGATACCCGGAACACGATCTTACCTTTTGTCCAGGGCATCACCCGTCATCCACTAGGTAATTCTGAGGCATTTCGATGGACAATGGCTGTCGCTGTAGAATTTGCCTGTCCAAGGTTTATGAGAATTCCGTGGTAGTTTTGGTATAGAGCTATAATTTGGATTTCATCCATCAGATCGCTTTGCTGGGATTCGGTTAAGGCATCAATTTCTAAAATGGTCCATGACCAAGACTTGGGATTGCGGACAAAGTTAAGGTTCACGCTTGAGCCCAGGGAGAACCATCATGCCCGTGAAGCCTTCCCATCCGGATCTGGCGGCCGGCCCCATCAACCATGGGAGGGGACTGGACAGCCTGGTCGGCTTCATCATCAAGAAATTGGCACCGCCGACGCGTTTCGGCAACTGGAGCAAGCACGTTGGCGCACTGTCGGCTCCCAAAGTGTCCCTGGGGCATTTTCTCAACGACTCCTTGCAAGCCGGATGGGTTATCGATGGTTGCGGGGCGGTGATCCCCATCGAACCACCACAAGATTCATTCGTGACGATCTGGGTGGGGAGCGAGAACAAATGCTGGACACCGGAAACCAAATACAACCCGAAGCGCTCGAGTTGGGGAGTGGTTCCGGTTGAGAGAGTCATTGGGAACCTGGAGGCGGCAATGAAGTTGCCGTTGGTAGAGGCGGTGGGAAGGCTTCTTAGCGACCTTCGAGATGGCATGTTGAAAGCCACATTGGAGGTTTCCCATGCGATTCATCGATAAGGAATGGCACAGGCCAGGTGCCAAGAAAATTGCGCCCTGATCAAATTTCTGAATGCTAGAATTTCAATCAAACCAGCTGGTGTGAAACGAGTCTAATCCGAATCTGATTCTTGGAAGGAATTTCACTTGGGTCTTCTTCACAGAAAATGGGGAGTATAAGGATGAATGCGCAAAACGGAACAACATCTTTAGAAAATAAAACGTCAAAATATACTGATCTTATTAGTGAAATAGAGACAGGTGAAATCAAAATCCCTCAATTTCAGCGTAAATTCGTATGGGGGCTTAAAACGTCTGCTAAATTGATTGATAGCATAATGAAAGGTTATCCAATCGGAATTTTGATTTTTTGGCGAACAAAAGAGCGTTTGCGCTCAATAAGAAACCTAGGGAATATTTCTTTGCCTGAACCAATTGATGGGGAATATGTCAATTACGTATTAGACGGTCAACAACGATTGACTAGCTTTTATGCTGCAATTAAAGGTATTTCTATCAAAGATGAAAATGGTGTTGATATTAATTATTCTGAAATATATATTGATTTAACGGCCCATGCCAATGAAGATATCGTTATCACGGAAATAGACGGTAAAGAACCAACGGATATAGTCAAATTAAAAGATTTGACCAAAGGTAGTTTGACTAAACTGGCGAAATATCCGGAAAAACATCATAAATTGATTGAACATTATAAAAATGTTATAACAAGCTATGCTTTCCCAATCATGGCTTTAAAAAATGCTCCAATAGAAATTGCAACCGAGATTTTTACTCGTATGAATGTTTACGGAAAACCACTGACTCTATTTGAGATAATGGTTGCGAAAACTTATCATGTGTTCCCCAAAAATCCAAAAAATATTGCCAGCAATACAGTAACATTCGATTTGGCAGAAAAATATGAAGAATTGACAACGGATTTAAAAGAATGTCAATATAATACGATCTCCTCTTCAACCATTCTTCAAGTTGTTGCAATCTTATTAGAAAAAGAATGTACTCGAAAATCAATTTTAAATTTAGATAAAATGAAATTTATTGGCATATGGGATGAAGCTATAGAATGTATCAAAAGTAGCATAGATTTCTTTAGAGGTTATGGTATCCCAGTTGGACGTATCCTTCCATACAATGCCTTATTGGTGCCATTTAGCTATTTTTTCTTTAAGTATAAACAAAAACCCATTGGAGAAATTAAAAAACGTCTAGAAGATTACTTTTGGCGAGCTTCGTTAGGTTTTAGATATTCCTCTGGAGTCGAAAGTAAATTGGTTCAAGATATTGCTAAAATTGACAAAATTATTTCAGGCAAGTTGCCGAAATATGAATGGGCAGTTGATATTAGTAATGATTTCATAGAAAATCATGGGTGGTTTAGCACCGGAAAATCATTGATAAAGGCAATATTATGTTTATACGCGAAACAGAAGCCAAAATCTTTTGATAATAATTCAGATATTATTATTGATAACAGTTGGTTGAAAATTGCTTCAAGTAAAAATTATCATCACTTCTTTCCAAAAGCATGGATGGCAAAAAATGATAATAATATTGAATACCACAAGGTAAATCATATAGTAAATATTACAATTGTCGATGACTTTTTAAATAAGGTATCAATTAAAGCACAGAGTCCAAATCAGTACATGAAAAAATTCATTAAGAATAACAATGAACTATCTAAAACGATGAAAACTCATCTTATTGACATTGATAGAGATGGGATTTGGGAAAATAGATATGACATATTCTACAAAAATAGATTAAAACGAATAACCAAAGCTCTAAATAAATTTATTATTCAACAGGAGCACGTTAGTGGAAATTTAGAAATTTACGAAGACATTGAAGATATTGAGGAGTAATAGTTAAATCCAGTATAATGATTTATTCAAATAATGACACAAACCAAGGGGCAAGTTCTTCGTCGCAACTTGTGCTCAGCATGATTCAGGTTGATCGTAGTTCATGATTGCCAATCATCTATAGACAGCCATCAGGTTTGCCCCGGGCTGCTGGTATTGGAGAGAGGACCGGGGTTCATTGCCCTGGCCCTCGGTCTATTTTCTAGGAAATAATTTGCAAGAGTCCTTGCTTAACGTCTTGGATTGACTTACGTCAGGTATAAACATCTGTTTCGAATAAATTAACTATTCAGTGATTCTGTTATCGTAGGAACTAACTTGTTAATTCTTTCCATTTATTATAATTTGGCAGTATCGTAAAAGGGACGCTTTCCCTTCCTTGATCCTCTCATTGTGTGTAATCATAATTTCATAGGAGATCCCACCACCAATATTAATTACATTTTATGATACATGCTTTTTTTGCCATTACCAATTTCTTCAAAATCTTAACTTTTGTGTTGCAGGCTGCAAAAGGTGGGATTTATTCAGATTGACCAAGTTTCCTCATGGCGGTTCCTCATTGAAAACCCGAATGAGTTCGGGTGGAGGTTGTTTTTGAAAACCATTAATTACCATTATTGTTTGAATCTTCAATTAGATTTTTCTTGAGTTCCTTTCCGAGCTTGAAGTAGACCACCAGCTTGGCCGGCACCTCGACCGGTTCACCACACCTGGGATTGCGCCCTACGCGACCTTGTCGATTCCTCAACCGAAAGCTTCCGAATCCGCGCAACTCAACACCTTCACCGGCCTGAAGAGAATTCACGATGCTCTCCAGGGAGGCATTGACGAGGAGATTGGCATCTTTCTTGGGTAACTCAAGGCGGTCCACCAGGTGGTTGGCGAGATCGGCCTTGGTTAGGGTTTCTTGGGATTCCATGGCTGGCTCCGGACCCTGAATTGCATTTGGGATTTTAATTATCAGATCGCCATGTTGGGGTTCAGGTCAAGTGAAGGAATTGGAAGGGGATCTGAACTTCCGTGGCTGCTGCGACACAATCTCGCTCCAGGAGACGTTCTCGACGAAACGCTGAACACTGACTGGTCCCAAGTCGCCCGCATCGTCCTGATTGGATGCTAATCATGAGCAGGATGCCTCCTTGATCTGGTCCGTCCTTGAAACGCACCCAGGTCATCGGCCTGGTCCATCGCGGAGGGGGAGGCAGCTTGGGCGGTCGGGAAATTTCCAAATATTGCGGAAATCGCTAGGACTACATAAAAGGCAACAGTACCAAAATTGAAAATGATATAATATATCAAAGGAGTAATTATGTGTGACAAAATTATCGAATTGACGGGAAACGTATTAAATGATATTTGTGAATTCTCTTTAGAAATTACAAATATACTAGATGATAAAATGAGGTGTTTGCGGATTGATAACAAACTTAAACTTCGTGAACATATCGAACCTAGATACTATAATCAGTTAAGTCTTCGATTTTTGCCAAATTCAGATATCCATACCATGAAGATTGATGATGTTTGGTATTATACCTATCAATATGCCAATGTGGATGGCGATTGGGTCCTCTGGAGTGATTTGAATAATCTCGAAATCGTTCTGCATCCTGATTGGGCCTATCGAGATCTGCTTGGTGGGATGGCTTTGCTTGGACAAGGGGCCAAGGCCCGACTTTGGAATCGGATTGTCATTAGCGAAAGGGCCGCTGGGGAGCTTGGGTACGATCGGCTTGGATTCAGGATCAAGGGTGTGCGGTTGAGGGACACGAACGCCATGTTTACTTAATGCATACGATTAAAAAATGGGAAAGGCCAACGTTATGTTGGCCTTTCCCATTTTTGGTTAAAGGTGGCTATTTAGTATTTTTGGGTAAAGTTGGCGATTTCGACATATCTTTCTTTATGGGTTTAGCGTTTGATTTTTTAATTGAAGCAGTGGAGTTTTCCAACTGGACAGGCTCCACATTATTGTTAGTTTTCGATTCAAGATCATTTATGCCCTTGCTGACTTTTTCTCGGAAATCAGGATTATTGACATTATCTAAAAAAATGTCGTATCGTTCTTCTACTGTTTTGTCGGTCTTCTTTACATGGAGCAAGTTGGTCATAGCC